>JABLTK010087487.1_pt1 | contig 13892 bp, 16 predicted proteins | sample 7160131 | NCBI WGS metagenome assembly JABLTK01 (sample SAMN14651221, study PRJNA627086) | human gut metagenome | isolation source: feces | host: Homo sapiens
ACGGCTCCGGCTCACGCCGAACCGGTACGCGCGGAGAGAACGTCACGATCGAGGTGCCGCGCGGAACCGTGGTGCGTGACGCGGACACCGGCCGAATCCTTGCCGACATGACGGAGACGGACAAGCCGCGCGTGCTGCTTCGCGGCGGAAACGGCGGCTACGGCAACCAGCATTTCGCCACGCCCACGCGGCAGGCGCCGAACTATGCCAAGCCCGGCGAGCGGGGAAGAAGCCTGAATCTGGTGCTGGAGCTCAAGTCCATCGCCGATCTGGGGCTGGTTGGCTTCCCGAACGTGGGCAAGTCCACGATTCTGTCGGTGGTCACGTCTGCAAAGCCGAAGATTGCCAACTACCACTTCACGACGCTTCAGCCCAATCTGGGCATCGTGGAGCAGGACGGCTTCAGCTTTATCATGGCGGACATTCCCGGTATCGTGGAGGGCGCGAGCGACGGCGTGGGTCTGGGCTTTGACTTCCTCCGGCACATCGAGCGCACGCGCATGCTGCTGCACGTGATCGACATTTCCGGCTCGGAGGATCGCGACCCGCTGGACGACTACGACGCGATCATGAAGGAGTTGGAGGCCTACGGCGACCTGAAGAACAAGCCGATGTTTATCGCGGCCAACAAGATCGATCTGCCCGGCGCGGAGGAAAACCTCGAACGCCTGCGCGAGAAGCTGAAGGGCGAGAACATTCCGATTTATCCGGTTTCGGCGGCGACGCGGCAGGGCTTCACGCCGCTGATGCGCGCGCTGGCGGCCCGTATTCGCGAGCTGCCCGAGCCGGAGCGCTTTGAGGAAGAGGAGCTTGAGGAAGAGAAGACGGAGCGCAGCTTCCAGATTGCGCAGCGCGCCGGCGCTTACGAGGTGACCGGCACGGCGGTGACGGAGCTGGTGCGCTCGGTAAACTTCGGCGACGAGGATTCGCTGCAATACTTCCACAGGTCGCTCAGAAAGCTGGGCATCATCGACGCGCTGCGCCGGGCGGGCGCGGGCGAAGGCGATACCGTGCGCATCGAGGGCATGGAATTCGAGTTTATGGAATAAAATCGGAGGAATACGAATATGACGACGAAACAACGCGCGGCGCTCCGTTCGATGGGCGCGGTAATGGAGCCGGTTCTGCATATCGGCAAGGAAGGTATCACGCCGACCGTCATCAAGCAATGCTGGGACGCGCTGGAGGCGCGCGAGCTGATCAAGGTGCAGGTGCAGCGCAACGCGCCCTACGGCCAGACCCGCGAGGCGTGCGACGAGCTGTGCGAAAAGGTACACGCCGAGCCGGTGCAGGTGATCGGCAACCGCTTTGTGATCTATCGGGAAGCGCGAGAGGATTCGCGCATTCATCTGGACGAGCTGGGCTGATCAGATCAGCTTTTCCGGTTCTTCGCTTGCGGGCAGGCAGATCAGCGCGATAAACAGCAGCGCAAGCCCGAACAGAAGGTAGAACCACGCGCCGGTGAAAAGGTAATATAAAATTAGAAACGTCGATTCGAGCGCGTACCGCCATGCGCGGCGACGCGAGAGAAGACTTCGAAGCGCCTGAAACGGCCGCGCCGCGCGCGTGTGCCGCTCGGGCGCTTCGATGCTTCCATAGCGGCGCGCCAGCCGCTTGAGCTGAGCGCGGTCGAGAAGCACCGTCTCCGGCGCGTGCAGCTTCAGCGTCTGCACGCGAATGTCCGCGTCCGCCTTTCCGGGCACGGCGATGACCATCGTGCGCACGTTTGACTTCGCACCGAACTTGCGCCAAAGGGCGAGAAGATCGTCCGGACTGGCGCGCAGCTTCTGAAGAACGCAGAGCAGGGAAGGTTCTCCCATGTGCGTGAAGCGCAGACAGCCGCCCTCAAAGGAAGGATCGGCGAGCGGATAGCGCTTTTCAAGAAGCGTGAACACGGCTTCGTGCGCGCGCGCGGCGTCCTCATATATGGTCTTTTTCAGAAAGGCGTCGGTGGAGCGGCGGCGAACGCGGCCGGACAGGCGCGGCCTGCGCGCCATCAGCCGTTCCGCAAGCACCGTGCCGCTGATTCCCGCGGCGAGCGCGATCAGCGCGGCGGGCTGCGTGGCCACGCCGGAGAAGGTCAGAACGAGCAGCACGCACAGAAACAGCGCCGAGCCGATGAACAGCAAATCCAGTGTTTTGCCCATGAAATTCACCTGATTTTCATAATTTCCCTCAGTATCACCCGGAAAAAATCCGTTTATTCAGTTTGCGCTTTTTCTTTGTTTCGTGTATAATAGAAGAGGGGAAGTGAAGCTGTCTTGACGGAAGAAGAGATGAAGCGCCGTTTGAAGGAAACGCTGAGCGAGTCCCGCTGGCGGCATACCGAGGGCGTCGTCCGCGCGGCGGAACGCATGGCGGAAAAATTCGGCGTGAATGTGGAAAAGGCGCATGCCGCGGCGCTTTTGCACGACTGCGCGAAGTGCATGCCGCTGGAGGATATGCTTGCGGCGGCGGACGCGGCGGGCGTGCAGGCGGATGCGCTTGAAAGAAGCTGCGGCGCGCTGATGCACGCGGCGGCGGGCGCGGCGCTGGCGCGCACGGTGTACGGCGTGACCGCCCCGGAAATCCTGGGCGCGATTCGCTTTCACACCGTCGGGCGCGCGAATATGACCGCGCTTGAAAAGGTGATCTTTGTCAGCGACTTCGTTGAGGAGGGGCGCAGGCCGTTTCCCGGGCTCGACGAGGCGCGCAGACTGTCGATGGAAAATCTGGACGCGGCCGTTTCAATGTGCGCGCGGCTGAGCGTGGAATACGTGCGCGCGCGCGGCGAGACGCTGCATCCGGCAACCCTACAATTGATCGATAAAGTGGAGGTTTCTATGAATCAGACGCAGAATCTGGCACTGAAAATCGCAAAAATTCTCGACAACAAGAAGGCCGAGAACATCACCATTCTCAAGGTGGATCATCTGACCTCGATCACCGATTATTTCGTGATCGCTACCGGACGCAGCGCGCAGGCCGTACACGCGCTGTATGAGGAGGTCACCGACAAGCTGGCGGAAGAGGGACTTACGCCCCGCCGCAACGACGGCGTGCGCGAATCCCGCTGGATCGTGCTCGACTATCTGGGCGTAATCGTGCACATCTTCCATCCGGAAGAGCGGCAGTATTACAACATCGAGCGTCTGTGGATGGACGGAACCAATCAGGTGCCGTTCGTGCAGATGGAAGACTGACGGGGAAGCGGCATGAAGATATTTATATCGTCCGACATGGAGGGAACCTGCGGCATCGTCGACTGGCAGGAGACGGACAAGGGCAAGGACTTATACGAGCGCTTCGCGGCGCAGATGTCGCGCGAGGTGGCGGCGGCCTGCGAGGGCGCGAACGCCGCCGGAGCGGACGACATTCTGGTGAAGGACGCGCACGATTCCGCGCGGAACATAGACGCGTCGGTGCTGCCGCTGAACGCGCGCATTTTCCGCGGCTGGGGACGGCACCCGTATTCGATGATGGCGGGGCTGGACGAGAGCTTTGACGGCGTGGTGTTTACCGGCTATCATTCGGCGGCGGAAATGGACACGAATCCGCTTTCGCACACGATGAATCTGGGCAACAACTACGTGAAGATCAACGGCGAGCTGTGTCCGGAGCTGATGCTCAACAGCCTGACGGCCGCGTATCTGGGCGTTCCCATCTACGCGCTCACGGGCGATAAGGGACTGTGCGACTGGATGAAGGCGCGCTGTCCCGGCACGACGGTGATTCCGGTGTCGGAGGGCGTGGGCGCGGGCAGCGTTTCCATCCATCCGGCGCTGGCGGTTTCGCACATCCGCGAGGGCGTGGAGAAAGCGTTTTCCGCGAAGCGGGAGGAATGCATGTTCCCGCTGCCTGAGCATTTTGCGGTGGAAATCAGCTTCAAGGAGCATTTCAAGGCCGCGGGCGCGAAGTGGTATCCGGGCTGCGAGCAGACCGGCGCGCGCACGGTGCGCTTCGAGGCGGACGACTATATGGACGTGCTGCGGTTTATCTACTGGGTTCTGTGAGGATTGAGTAAGGGCACATGATGAAGGCAAAGCGTTCGAACGTGAACATGGAAAAGCTGACGGTGATGACGATCGCCTTTAATGGCGTTCAGATTCTCTCGTCGCTGCTGATCGCGCTGATCTGCCTGCTGGACGCGGAGGTGCTCGGCAGGCCGTATCTGCGCGTCGGGCTGGTGATTCTGACCGCGCTGGTCAGCTGGGGCGCGTTCATGGACGTTCGCGAGGCCTACATGGCTCGGCGCCTGAGCGAGGAAACCGACATGCTGGAGGAATCGCACAGAAATCTGGAAGAGCTGAACGGGGAAATGCGCAAGCAGCGGCACGATTTCATGAATCACCTGCAGGTGGTCTATTCGCTGGTGGAGCTGGGCGATACCCGCGAGACGTGCGAGTACATTGAGCGCGTATACGGCGACCTGAAGCGCGTGGGACGCAATCTGAAAACGTCTATGCCGGCGGTGAACGCGCTGATTGCCGCGAAGGAAATCGACGCGGGCGAGCAGGGCGTGCTGATGAAAACGGATGTTCGCAGCGCACTGGAGAATTTCCCGCTGGAAGGCTGGGAAATGTGCCGCGTGCTGGGCAACCTGATCGACAACGCCTTTGACGCGCTCAAGGGCAGGAAGGCCGCGTGCGTGTCGGTGGAAATCGGCGAGACGCGGGAGGGCTTCCACATCGCCGTGGAAAACAACGGCCCGCCGATTCCGCCGGAGCTGAAGGAAAAAATCTTTGAAGAGCGCTTCTCTACCAAGGGCGAGGAGCGCGGTATGGGGCTTGCGATCGTTCGGGAGATCGTCGAAAGCGTCGGCGGCACGATCGCCGTTCATTCCGATGAGCGAAAGACGCGGTTTGAAATCGACATTCCCGGGCAGGGCAGGCAGGAGGAAACAATATGAAACACAATCGATTTGGACGGCTGATCATTCTGGCGTGCGCGCTGCTTTTCGTGTGCGCGAGCGCGGCTTACGCCCACACGGAGCCGAAAATTGTCGGCGCTGCAACCTACCGGATCATCGATCCCGACGCGGTCGTTCTGCCGGAGCCGTTTACCGTGGAAGAGGCTGAGAAGACGCTGAATATTGGCGCAAATACAAAGGTAGAAGACTTTACGGGCGTCTTGGATGCAGAAACGTACACTTATGATAAGAAGGGCTTGCAGAACACGCTGAAGACAAACCTGTATTTGCAGGGGAAAAACGGCACGGCGACGCTTCTGATTGCGCGAACGCCGTTCAGCCTTGACGAAGGAGAGGGCGTTGTATCCGAAATGTATTATCGCGTGCGCGTTCGCGAGGCGACGTTGCAGGAAATCAGCTGGAACGTTTCCGGTTTGAAACTTCAGCCGCCGCGCGGGATTGACGTGGGCGCGTCGTTTTCGGCGCTGATGGAGGCGTACAAGCTCGGCACACCGGACGACGACGGGCGCTTCTACGACAATCAGCTGTTGTACGGAGAAGAGGCGGCCGCCGGGAAGGCGCTGAGCAAGGGCGTGATTCGCGTGGACGACGATGGAAACGTCTGCATTGAACTGACGGCCTGCACAAACCCGGAGGGCACGGCGGGCTATCGACTGACATATGTGCTGTCGCAGGAAAAGGTGCAGCGGATTGCTCTGGAACGCGTGGGCGCGTAAAAAAACGCTTGCCTGAAAGCAAAAAATCGTGTATAATAGAAATGGAAAGAAAACGCAGGAGGGATGTTTATGAAGCTTATCATCGCCATCGTACAGGATGAAGACGCGACCAAGCTTGTCAGCTCGCTGATGAACGAAGGCTACGGCGTTACGAAACTGGCTACGACCGGTGGTTTCCTGCGCGCGGGCAATACGACGCTGATGATCGGCGTTGAGGACAAAAAGCTGGACGGAGCCATGGCGGTCGTTGAAAAGGTCTGCCATAGCCGCAAGCAGATCGCGACGGCTCCCACGCCGATGTCGGGCGTGACCGGCGCATATGTGCCTTACCCGATCGAGGTTATGGTCGGCGGCGCGACGGTGTTTGTGCTGAACGTCGATCAGTTTAAGAAGTTCTGATGCCGGAACCCAGCTCGTTCTCCGAATTCCGTGCGCGGAGGTTTCTGACAGAACAAATCATGCGTCCGGTGAACACCGGGCGCATTGTCCATGCGCAGCTGTTCGCGGGGCCGGACGGAACCGGCAAGCGAACGGCGGCGCTTTTGGCGGCACGCGCGATGAACTGCGAAGGGGAGGGCGAAAAGCCCTGCAACCGGTGTCCGTCCTGCCTTCAGTTTTTAAGCGGAAATTCGCCGCGCCTTCTGCTGATCCAGCCGGAGGACGGGTCGATTAAGGTTGACGTGATTCGCAGGATGATCGAGCGCGTGTCGCTTCGTCCGGACGCGGGGCATCTGTGCGTGATCATCGATCAGGCCGACCGGATGAACGAAAGCGCGCAGAACGCGCTTCTGAAAACATTGGAGGAAGCGCCGGACTACGCGGTGTTTTACCTGCTGACCGCGAAGCCGTCGTCGCTGCTTACCACGATTCACTCCCGCTGCGCGATGTTCCGCTTTGCGCCGCTGGACGACGAAACGGTCGTCGACGCGCTGGTGCAGAGGGGCGTTCCGCAGACGCAGGCAAAGGAAACGGCGCGCGAGGCAGCCGGTTCCATCGGGCGGGCGACGAGCATTCTGGAGGACGATTCGTTTCGGCCGATGTATGAAAGCGCCGTGCGCGCGCTTTTGTCCGTGCGAGAAAACGCGGACGTATACGCGGCCTTCCAGATGATCGCCGGCTACAAGGACTCCGCGCGGCGGATTCTGGAAATCTATGAAACGCTGGCGTCCCGGCTGATGCGCGCGGAGCACGCGGCGGCGGAGCCGGACGAGGACGCGGTGCGTGCGCTGCTTCAGCGGGGCGTGCGCGGCGACCGACTGCTTTCGTGCACGGTGGAGGCGCTAAAAAAGCTTACAAGCAATGTTTCCTATCAGTCAACGATGGAAATGCTGTTTTTTGATCTGGTAAATCGGGAGGACTAAGAGCCCATGGCAACGGTAATCGGCATCCGCTTCAAAAAGGCGGGTAAGGTATATTATTTCAGTCCCGGCGAGGTGTGGCCGCGCCCGGGCGAGAATGTAATTGTGGAGACCACGCGCGGCGTCGAGCTGGGCGAGGTCGTAACCGGCGCGCGCGAGGTGCCCGACGAGGCCATCGTGATGCCGCTGAAGAGTGTCATTCGCAAGGCGACGCAGGCCGATCTGGACACGGCGGAGCGCAACGAGCGCCGCGAAGCCGAGGCGTTTGACCTGTGCGTGAAGAAGATTGCGCAGCATAAGCTGGAAATGAAGCTTGTGAGCGTCGAGTATACGTTTGATGATTCCAAGATCATCTTTTATTTCACCGCCAACGGGCGCGTGGACTTCCGCGATCTGGTCAAGGATCTGGCGAGCGTGTTCCACATGCGCATTGAGCTTCGCCAGATTGGCGTGCGCGACGAGGCGAAGATGCTGGGCGGGCTCGGCGCGTGCGGCCGTCCCATCTGCTGCGGCGCGTTTTTGGCGGACTTCCAGCCGGTATCGATCAAGATGGCGAAGGAGCAGAACCTGTCCCTGAACCCGACGAAGATTTCGGGACAGTGCGGCCGCCTGATGTGCTGCCTGAAGTACGAGCAGGATTATTATGAAGAAACGCTGAAAAAGCTGCCGCGCGTAGGCAAGGAAATCATGACGCCCGACGGCGTGGGCTATGTGACGGAGATCAACGTGCTGAAGGAGAAGGTCAAGGTGCGCGTGCGCACGGATGACAGCTTCGAGGTGCGCGAGTACGGCGTGGAGGACGTGCGCAAGCTCGCGCCCGGCGAGCGTCCGACGGAAAATGAGCTCCCGCCGAAGGTCGTGGAGAAGCCGCAGCCGGTCGAGAAGAAGGAAGAGGAAGAAGAGCCCAAGAGGAAGCGCTATCCGCGTCCCAAGGCCGTAAAGACCATGAATACCGACCAGTACATGGAGCTTCACGCTGTGGGCGACGAGCTGGAACGGGAGGAAAAGCCCGAGGAAGCCGCTTCGGATGACAAGAAGGACGGCGGTAAGCCCAAGAACGGCGGAAAGCGCCCGCCGCGCAATGACAATCGCCGCAGCCGCGGCCCGCGCGTCCGGAAGGATAACGCGCCGGAGGAAGCCGGCGCGGACAAAAAGTCCGCCGCTCCGACGGAAGCGCCGAAAAAAGAAGAATAAGCCGTCTCGTCTCCGCGTGAGTGCATCGCGGAGACGAGCTTTTCTATTAGGAAGAAGATTCTTGACAGCCGTGGAAAACGATGGTAAAATAAAAGAAAATGCAAAAGCGAGGAGGAGCCTATGAGCCTGAACGCCGAAACGATCTGGAAGATGCTGCAATTTTTCCGTGACGATCAGGAAACCGTGGAGACGATCGAGCACGCGCTGATGCTGTTTGAAAGCTATCACGCGTCGATTTACGAGCTGGAAATCAAAAAGCGGCTCTATTCCAGCGGCGCGATGGAGGCCGATACGTACCGCGAGCTGATTCCCAGACTGGACAAAACGAGGACATACACCCACAACGCGCTTCTGACGCAGGTGAACGTGCTGAATCGAATCGCGGCGGAAGCGAGCCTGCCGCAGGTCTATGATGGGATCGTGTCGGAGGAACGTCCGTATCGCCGCGAGGTCGCCAACGCGGTTCTCGATTTCGTTCAGCAGATCATTCTGAACCGGGCATGAAGGGAGAAACACAAATGAGCGAGAAGAAGACGGATTCCTCGATGGAGGACATGGATAAGAAGTACGAAAAGCTGTTTCCTCCGGGATACGTGGACGCGTGGGCGAACGATGACATCATGGAACTGGTCATGAAAATGAAGGAGGAGGAACGGAAGCGCTCGTCGGAATCCAAGGACGCCTGAAGCCGACGGGCGTTTTGCGATTTTCTTCAAAAAACTCAAAACAGGGGTTGACAAATGGCAGGAACCGGTGTATAATAAATAACGCTGGTTCGAGGAGAGATGGCCGAGTGGTTGAAGGCGCTGGTCTTGAAAACCAGTGATGTCGAAAGGCACCGGGGGTTCGAATCCCTCTCTCTCCGTAGGCTGTCATGGAGAAGTACCCAAGAGGCCGAAGGGGCTCCCCTGCTAAGGGAGTAGGGTGCGATAAGCGCCGCCCGGGTTCAAATCCCGGCTTCTCCGCTCAATCCGTTTTCCGAGAGGAAAGCGGATTTTTAGTTGTTTATGATGTGGTTTTCTGGGCAGCTGGTTTTTGTCACACCCCGCCTGTGAAGAGCGAGGCAGGGTGTGAAATAAGGAGTCACTATGATTATTGATAAACTGAATGCCGATTGCCTTTTTGATCTTATTGCAGCCAAAGGGATTGACGCGCTCGGCAGCATCGTTCAATCTGTTCTTAGCGCTTTGCGCGATGCGAAGATTGACGAGCTCGAAGCGCAGCTCAAAGAGAATATTGTATCAAAGCGCCGACGTTTCGGCAAAGGTGCTACGCTTCTCGCACCGTTTGGATATTTCCACCCATCGGAAATCATCAGCGTCGTTGCGGATAACGCGAGCCGAGGCAGACTGCTCAGAAACGGCGATGGCTGCGCGTATATCTATGATTTTTACTCAAACGGAGAAATTGCAGCCATTACTTCCTTGGAAATAGGACAAAGACAATCTGCGAACAAGTTGGGAATGTAAAGACCTATTTGACTTACTGGATTGGTGCTGATGGTTCAAACGAAATCGTTGATGTAACGTTGGCAAAGTATGCAGACAACGGTTTGCTTGACACGATGATTCAAGTTGCACTAATGGATAACATGAAGAAGGTTGGAGAAATGAACGTGGAGATGAATGCTCCGCTTACAGCCAACCAAAGGATATGCCGCATGTACACAATCGTTCCGGCGAATGATTCCTTCAAGGTTTTCGGCTGCTTCCCGAACGCATACCGAATGTTCTATGATGACAAGCTGAAAATCATCGATTGGGAAAGCCTTTCCGAAGAAAAAATGACGAACATTACGCTCTAACACCTCCCCCGCCGTTCTGAACCGCACCCCGTCAAGAGGACAGAGAAAAACATAAAGTTTTCCCGGTCAACAGCCAAGAGCTGCTGGCCGCTTTTTAGGCGGCGAGACAACGCGCGTGCTTTTCCATGGGCGTCAAACGCCCAGATTGCGCTTGAGGTGTCCTCCTTTCAAATTCATTGCGTTTTTCTGTGTGCAAGACATTCGGCTACTATGTTGCATAAAGTAGAAGTGTTTATTTCTGCTTTACGTACGTTGCTGGATCACGTTACCCATATGAGCCAAGTTGTCAAAATTCTGAGATTCAAGATGGATATTGATTGAGCCAATTCAGCTGTGAGAGCGATAGTTCCCGATATACAATGCGTTCTTTTCGAAGCCTGTGGTATACTCAGTCCCAATAAGGAATAATGCGGACAATTCCGAGTCAGTCCAAGCATCACTCTCACTTTTTGGCTTCTGTAGGCCATTAGTGCCAGAACTCCATTCACGTTACATTATGGTTCACAGAATAAAAGCACATTGTCATTCTGCTATGGAGCTGTTGCCGTTGTCAAGTGTAAAGATGACATTGCTTTGAAAATTCGAAATTCTCTGTTGAGAAGGGCGGGTGCGTGTGGTAAAATGGAGGGGAAGGGGGAGAGGGCATGACGTTTACGGAGCTGGTAGTGAAAAATCGCAGCTATCGCGGGTTTGATCGGTCGCGTCGCGTGACGCGGGAGGAATTGGAGGAGATGGTTTCCTGTGCGCGGCTTACGCCGTCGGCGGTGAATCGGCAGCCGCTGAAATACGCGCTGTCGTGGACGGACGAAGTGAACCGGCGCATTCAGCCTTTGACGGCGTGGGCGGGGCTTTTGAAGCCGGGCCGGGTTCTGCCGGAGGCAGGGCATGAGCCGGTGGCGTTCATCGTCATGTGCGTGGACACGCGGATTTGCGCTGACCCGCGCGGAGCGGATCGGGATCTCGGCATCGCGGCGCAGACAATTCTTCTGCGCGCCGTGGAAATGGGGCTGGGAGGATGCATGATCGGGGCGTTCAAGCCGGAGATAAAGACGGTGCTCGCGCTGCCTGAATACGCGCATCCCGCGCTGGTTCTTGCGATTGGAAAGCCGGATGAAACCGTGGTGCTCGAGGATGCGGGCGATTCCGTTGCATACTATCGAGACGAGAACGATGTGCATCATGTTCCCAAACGCACGCTTTCGTCCATCCTGCTGTCGATCGAATAGAGAAAAAACGCTTCCTCGGATACAAACTGCCGGCTCCCGCGATAGGGATGCTGGATGAAACCGTGGTGCTCGAGGATGCGGGGGATTCCGTTGCGTACTATCGAGACGAGAACGATGTGCATCATGTGCCCAAGCGCGCGCTTTCGTCCATTCTGCTGTCGATTGGATAGAGAAAACCGTCTCCACGGGTCCTGAATGGTTCCGCGGAGACGGTTTATCAGTTGATTTTCAGAAGCATCGTGTGTGCGCCGTCCATTTCGATGACGAGCAGGCCTTCTTTTTCCAGTTTTTTCATCACGTCGCTGAAGCGCTTGAAGCCCAGCGTCTTTTCGTCGAAGTCTGGATATTTTTCCTGAATATCGGCCTTGAGAATCGAGGGATTGATGCGCTCGAAGCCCTCCTTCTTGAAGCGGGAAAGGCAGCTTTCGAAGGCCTGAATCCAGTTGCTCTTGTCCAGCTTTGCCTGCGGCGCGTCCGCCGGAGCGGAAAGGCCGACGATCAGCGACGAATCCTCCGTCCAGGCGCGCAGACGCTTGGATTGCCCGGTCAATGCCGTCATCAGCTTGCCGAACGTGGCGCAGCCGTAATTGCGCTCGTTGAAGTCAGGTCGCAGCCGCATCAGTGCGTCCTTCAGCTCGCTGGCGTACATCTGATCCTCGTCCTGATCTTCCAGAATGCTCTCCACCGTCGCGGCCAGCTCGCCTACGTCGCCGCCGGTCTGATCCTTGCTCTTCGGTTCCGCGGGCGCCTTCGCAACCACGGATTCCAGAAAGATAAACTCGCTGCACGCCTTGATGAATATGCCGCTGGCAACCTCGCTTCGGGAAATGCCCAGCACGTGCTTGCCCATGCTCTTCAGCTTGCCGACCAGCGGCATATAGTCGCTGTCGCCGGATACAATGCAGAAGCTGTCGATCAGCGGGTTGGTATAGGCAACCTCCATCGCGTCGATGACCAGCTGAATGTCCAGACTGTTTTTCTGATTCTTGCCGTATCGGAGGGAGGGAACCACGCTGAACGTGTTGGAAAGCAGCGTCTCCTTCAGATTGGAATAGCGGTCGGTGTAGCCGTACACCTTGCCCAGCAGGATGTCCCCGCGAATTTTGACCTTTTCGATGATGTTCTGAAGCATGGATTCCTTCGCGCCCGCGTTCTCCAAATCGACGAACACGGCAAATTTCGATGTGCCCACAAAAACGCTCCTTTGCGTCAAACTTTTCCTTACGCTATATTGTACCGTGTTTTTGCCTTTCTGTCAAATCTGCCGTAAAAATTCGCGTGAACGCCGGTTTTTTCGGGCGGAGCGCTTGCATTTGTGCGCCGGATGTGGTATACTGATTTTTGTCCATGGGCGATGACAGTCGGGCCCCGTGCGGCGTCATGCCGTGAACCATGTCAGGGCCGAAAGGCAGCAGCATTCAGCGGAATTTGACGTGCGCCGCGGATCAGCCGGACTCGAGCCCTTGGATTTTCAAGAAGCTGAAACGAGCTTCTTCTTTTTATCGCAAGAAACAGACTAAAGTCTATTTCTTGAAAAGATAAAGAACTAAAAACAAACCTTGGTCTGCAATGAAATTTCCTCTTGACTCTTCCATCGTGTGAGGCCTTATGCTATACGCGAGCTCAAGAAGGAAAGGTATGGAGGTACCGCTATGCTGAAAATCGGAGATTTTTCAAAGCTGTCCAGAGTCAGCATTCGTATGCTGCGCTACTATGACGAAAAGGAGCTTCTGAAGCCGGCGGAGATCGACGCGTTCACCGGCTACCGGTATTACCGGGAGGATCAGCTGCCGGTAATCGGGCGCATCGTCGCGCTGCGGGACATGGGATTTAGTCTGGCCGCCATCGGCGAAATGCTGAAAAACGGAGACGATCCCGAGAGAACACTCGCGTTTCTGCGTGTCAGAAGAGCCGAACTCGAGGCGTTATCGGTGGACACGCAGCAGAAGCTGCGGCTTCTGGACACGGCCATGGAATGGCTGGGAAAGGATAAGACGATGAAGTATGATGTTGTGATTCGAACGCTGCCTGAGCGCTACGCCGCCTGCGTGCGCATGAAGATTCCCTCCTACGACGATGAAGGAATGGTGTGGAGCGTGCTTTGCAGCGAAACCGCGGGCATGAACCTGATTCCGGATGATCCGTGCTATTGCGCGGTGGCGTTTTACGACGGAGAATACAAGGAAAGCGACGTGGATGTCGAGGCGCAGAAGACGGTGAAGGGGCATTATCCGGACACGGAGCGTGTGCGCTTTCGCATGCTGCCGCCCGTCACGTTTGCCAGCGCGACCGTCAAGGGCAGCTATTCACAGTTGAACGACGTCAACGCGGCGATGGCCGCGTGGATCGAAGCCAACGGCTATGAGTACGACGGCGTGGTCTTCAATATCTACCATAAGTCCACCGTAATTTTGATAGAATTACGGTGGATTTTTCTATGTCCGAAAACCGCTTGAAATAGGGCTTTTCGGCTGTTCAGGCTCATAAACGAACCCCGCTGCAGTCAATTCTGCGGAGGGGTTTTGTGCTTTATATGGGTTTTGTGGCTTTTTTGTCGTTGTAATCGTTAAACAGCTGGGGTAATCGTTGAATTACTGGAGTGCTCCCACATCTCCCTGCCGGAAGGTTACATTTTTCAGGTGCAGGCGGTCAGCCTTTTCCCGTGCCTGCCTCATCATATCGGGC
>JABLTK010129870.1_pt1 | contig 13888 bp, 15 predicted proteins | sample 7160131 | NCBI WGS metagenome assembly JABLTK01 (sample SAMN14651221, study PRJNA627086) | human gut metagenome | isolation source: feces | host: Homo sapiens
GTACGAGAAAAGTGCTGTCCACTGCATCGGCAATTCAATATCTATTTGGTAATATGCATCGTATATCATAAGACGCATCGCACCCCAAAAGAATTGCGTTAGTATTCCTGCTATTGCTGCAAATTTGTATTGAAGAGCTATATTAAATCTTAATTTAAAAAACGATAAATATGTTTTCATTTTAGCCCTCCTATCCTATCTTCATTTCTTCGTACATTTTAGCTATTACTTCTTCTATTGGAGAGCTTTCAACTTGAATATCTAAGACATTTACTTGTTTTGTAAGTAAACTTATTACATCTTGAAGTTTAATAATATTTGAATTAAATTTCATAGTTGCTCTTTGTTCATTTTGGCTTACAATTTCAACATCATTTATGTTTATTCTGTTATGTGTGTATTCGTACTGTGCACTAACAATAAATGTTGATGAATATTTCTTTCTTATTTCATCTAATGTGCCATCATAAAGTTTTTTACCTTTACCGATTAAAATTATTCTGTTAGTAAGAGCTTCGATATCTTGCATGTCATGTGTTGTCAAGATTATTGTTGTGCCTTCTTCTTTGTTTAATTTTTTAATAAATTTTCTGACTGCTATTTTTGAAACCGCATCAAGTCCTATTGTTGGTTCATCCAAAAACAAAATCTTAGGCTTATGTAGCAGTGCAGCAGCTATTTCGCACCTCATTCTTTGCCCCAAACTTAATTGCCTTGTTGGAGTATGAATTACCTGCTCTAAATCTAAAGCTTCTATTAACTTTTTCCTTGTTTTTTCAAATTCTTCTTTGGGAATTTTATAGATATCTCGTAAGAGATAAAATGAATCATCGGGTGGAACATCCCACCATAATTGAGAGCGCTGACCGAAAACAACGCCAATATTTTTTACATAGTCTTTTCGTTCCTTATATGGAACTTTTCCATCAATTATACAAGTTCCGCTACTTGGAACAAGTATGCCACACATTATCTTTATCGTTGTGGACTTGCCTGCACCGTTTGGGCCTATGTATCCGAACAATTTCACCTTCTTTAATATCTAGTGAAACATCTGTGAGTGCATGTACCTCTTTGTACTCTTTCTTGAAAAAAGACCTTATTGCATCTTTTGTAGAAGCCTTCCTAGTTGCAACCTTAAACGTTTTAGAAATATGCTCAAGATGTATCAAAAATACCACCTCCCATAAAACAACGTCCGATATGGTAAAACTCAGGTTTCAATGCAAAACCATAGCGCCATTTTATAACAAGAATTTACACGTGTCAACAAAAATTTTATGATAATTCCCGTTTAAAATGACGCTACAATTATAAGCTTTAAATAAGCATTTTCTTTAATTCCTCATATGCTATTAAAATTTCTTTTTCAATTATTTTATTTATTTCTATATTCTCTTCGGCTATTTTATTTTTCAAATAATCTTCAAAAAGATTACAATCCATTTTTTGCATTGCGAATTTGTTTTTCTTCTCATTATCGGTAAGGCTAGTATTTTCCTTATTTACCTCTTTATCTGTGCGAACTAAATAATAAAGTACATTTGAAATTCTGTTTTTATTAGAGTTTGAGTAATTTTTTGTAAAATGTTTTATTTCAAAAAAAGGCTTTGAAATCTCTTCATCTTCTAACTCTATCCCAACCTCTTCTTTTATTTCTCGTTTAACTGTTTCTATATATTCTTCTCCACTTTCAACATGTCCCCCAGGTAATTGCATGCCACCATTGGATATAGCATAATTCAATTCATTTTTATTATTAACCAGAAATACCTTTACTCTAGTTACAATTTCATCTATATCTTTTTCTTGCAAGTTTGATTCGTTAAATATCAATGTCTTCATTTATCTATCTCCTTTGCCAATTATTTTCCAATGTCTTTTTTTGTTCGAGCCTACTCTTTCTACTATTCTATTCTTTTTCAAGGTCGCGATACCTCTTTGTACTTGGTTTGCAATACTAGCTTGCGTAATTTGTGGATTATTTACTATAATATCCAATATTTGTTTTTCATTTTTAGTTAAATTTCCGAAATCTTTTATATCTCTATTAGCTTCTAACTTTTGTACATCATCTTTTGTTAAATCACTAAGCTTTACATGATAATATCCACCTTGTGCAATTGTTGCGTCTACAAGTGTTGCTTGTGCACTCGTAAACATATTACTAGCCGCACAAATAAGTGCTGTGGCTAAAACAATTCCTATCGTTGTCACTATACTTCTCTTTTTATTTAATTTTAAATTTGTTATCGCTAATTTGTTAAGAATATTCATAATTAAACCTCCTTAACAATTTTTCCATCTTCTAGTTTTATAATTCTATCTGCCTCTTTTGCAAGCTCTAAATCATGTGTTATCATTATAATTGTTTGCTTATATTTTTCGTTAGATATTTTTAAAATATCCATAATTTCCTCGCTTGCCTTTGAATCTAGATTACCTGTTGGTTCATCTGCTAAAATTATTGCTGGATTTGTTATTAACGCTCTTCCTATTGATGTACGTTGTTGTTGTCCACCAGATAATTCATTTGGCAAATGAAGCCTTCTAGATGTCAATCCTAGCATTTTAAGCATATTTTCCATATCTTCTTTTTTAGGTTCTCTGTTATCAAGCTGAAGAGGAAGCTTGATATTTTCTTCAATATTTAAAACAGGAATCAAATTGTAAAACTGATAAACAAGACCTATTTGGCGCCTTCTAAAAATCGCCAGATTATCATTAGACATTTCATAAATATCTTTGTTATCAATAAAAACCTTTCCACTTGTCGGTCTATCAACTCCACCAATCAAATGAAGCAATGTTGATTTTCCACTTCCGCTACTACCAGTGATTGCAACGAATTCCCCTTTATTTACCTTGAAAGAAACATTATCTAGTGCTGTAACTTTTGCCTCGTCCTTTCCATATACCTTTGTTAAATTCTCTACTCTTAAAATTTCCATAGTAACTCTCCTTTCAAGATAAATATATAATACTTAAATGACAACTAAGTGACGAACAAAAAAATTTCCTAAAGGATAATTTCTCACTTTAGGAAAAATAAATTTTTATCAATATAAATTCAACTACTCTACTGTTATTTCCGCAAGATTAAATCTAATTGCTTTTTTCAAATCCTCTATTCCAAGCTCTACTTGATAACCAATTTTTCCCGCACTAAAAATTATCGTCGCAAAATTTGTAGCTGTTTTATCTATCGTAGTTGTAAAGAATTTTTTCATTCCAATAGGTGAACAACCACCATGTATATATCCTGTTAATGCAAGTAAATCTTTAGATTTTACCATTTCTATATTCTTCTCGCCTACTGCTTGTGCAGCTTTTTTCAAATCAAGCTCTTTATTTACTGGAATTACAAACACATAATTACTACCTGATTTTCCAACTGTAACAAGCGTTTTAAAAACTTGATTTGGATTTTGCTTTAATATTTCAGCAACTTCCATTCCATTTACAGCTTCTGTATTTGAATAATCATAGCTTTTATAATTTATTTTCAATTTATCTAAGATTCTCATTACATTCGTTTTTTCTTCTGATTTTTTCATATTCATCTCTCCTTGTATTCGCTATTATATCATACTTTTTTGGATAGCACACATTTTTTACACTACAAAAAAGCAAACCCCATTCTTAATGAATGAGGTTTGCTTTAATAAATAATCCATTAACCAGAATTCTAGTTAATAAACTATTTCCTGTTTTGTCAAAAAGTTATCTCATACGGAGATTACTTTGGGTAGTATTAAACCATAACATCGTGGCAGATAAAGAGTTCTCCTTCCTCCGCAATCCTCTTTCTTGCCTCGTCGTACCTAAACATCGCAACATTATTCAAAGGGTCATAGAAGAGTAATCCCTTACTCCAATAGTATTTGAAGTCTTCGAGAGTAAGCTGAAAGTGAAGTGTAACATCAACCATACTAATATGGTTTACCTCTTCTTTGAATATGGACATACACGGCGAAAGTTTGTACTCCTCAAAGTCATCGAAACCGTCGAAGTTCAGTTCGTTCGGGTAATAAACATCCTGCACAAAATCTTCTTTCAACTCGTCATCTTGCTTGTTCTGGTCGAACAACTCTTCATAAAGTTCACGGCGAAGTCTGTCCCCCGAGCGATGAAGTGCTTTCGAAGGCCGTCTATGCTTGTCATTCTCGTTTTGCGTACAAAATTTCTTAAATACAAATCCTCCTTCATTTACGTAATGGAAGTCTCGCTTAGCAATCGAATTGCCGTTGCCTTCTGCCTGAAAGACTTTTCCATGTTTAACGGTATTCGGTTTAGACGACTTTTTTCCGCCATAAACATACCGCCCATAACCTCGATGTGCTCCATCTTCTCTCACTTTCGAAGCAATCCTTTTCTCGTGGATATGGTAACCTTTGCGATGTTTTCTCGCTCTTTCCTTTTCTCCACCGTCGTGAATGTATTGAAGCATTTTCTGTTCATACACCCAGGCTTCTTCCTCACTTTGGAAATCACTTTTCCATGTTTCGTGCTCAAATGTCTCATCGTGAAAATCTTCGAAAGTCTTTTCCATCTCTTCTTCATAAGAACTTGAAAGTTCAAGTTCTTCACAGCCGAGTAATGCTCCAATCCTCTTAGTGATATTGCTTAAAGAAACCTTCTCATTTCTTGGTTGCCCTATCACGTCGTCGTATGGCTCCTCGTACTGAACCTTGCACTCCTCCGTAACGTCGTTGAAAGTTCTGAAATCCTTCGTTTTCTTTTCCTTTCCTCTTAAGTTCGTCCGTGTGGCGTTGTTAAAGTACATAACAATGTTCTCCTTTTGTATTATAAAGTTTTGGGAACAGGTAGATTATATCATTCTTTTAAAATTATGTCAATTTATTTCGTATAATTAGTGTTTCAATCCATATTTCTAATATTACAAGAGCACCATATTTTCATATAGCGCTCTCTCAGTTCTTCATTTATTTATTTTCATTTATTTTCTTTAATTCTTCAAATCTCTTAACTTTATTAGTTGTTGTTTTTATTAAAGGTTCATCTGTTAATATCATGCCTTTTATGTATTTATATGTAGGCATTTCTTTGTTTACCTTTTTGATGTTTTCCCAGAAATATTCCTCTAGTTCTTCATCTTGTATTACTCCTAATTTATCCAAAACAGCATCTTTGTCATATACTATTTTTACCTTTACTTCGACATCGCCATCCTTGTCTTTGCCACCATATACCATTGACTCTTTTACACAATCTATTCTATTTACTAGTGCCTCTAATTCTTCAGGAAATATGTTTTTACCGTTTTTTAGCACAATAACATCTTTTTTTCTACCTGTTATGTATAAGAATCCGTCTTCATCGACTCTACCTAGGTCACCTGTTTTAAACCATCCATGTGATAGTACTTTTTTAGTCTCCTCATCATTCTTATAGTATCCAAGCATTACGTTAGGTCCTTTTACAAGAATCTCACCGATTCCATCTGCATCTGGTTCATCAATTTTCACTTCATTTTTCTTCATTGGTTTTCCTACGCTACCATTTCTTGAAAACTCCATATTTTCTACAGACACAACAGGAGATGTTTCTGTAAGACCATATCCTTGGTACATTATTATTCCAAAATCATTAAACCCTTTAGCAACCTTTGGATCAATTCCTGCCGCACCACTAACTAGAAATCTAACGTGTCCACCAAAAGTTTCATGAATTTGTTTAAATAATTGTTTTCTCATATCTACACCAACTTTTAAAAGTGCTTCACTAGCTTTTAGGGCAACCTTTACTTGTTTTTCTCTCTTACCTTGTTCTATCTGTTTCCATACTCTTTTATATATGCTTTCGTACAGCGCTGGTACACTTATCATTGCAGAAACTTCGTATTCTTTCATGTTATCAACCATATGTCTTATTCCATCGCAAAAAGCGATTTTAGCTCCAACGCTTATCGCATATAAGAATCCAGCTGTGCATTCAAATGTATGGTGAAGTGGTAAAAATGATAACAATGTATCATCTTTGTTAACATCCAGTGTCGCACTGATTTGCTCAATATCTGCACATATATTTTTGTGTGATAGCATGACACATTTTGACATAGAAGTTGTTCCTGATGTAAAAAGCATAAATCTCATTTTTTCATTATCTATTTTTACCTTTTTATATTTACAGTTATTTTTCGAATAACTAACTTTTCCCTCTTCTATGCACTTATTCAAGTCTGTGTCCATATTTATGTAATATTTCAATGTTGTTTTTTCATTTTCCTTTAATTTTTTTATTCTTTCTTCATAGATATTATCATAAATAATTGCATCAGCTTCTGCGCGTTCTACTAATGAATAAAATTCTTCTTCTGGAAGTGATTTATCTAGCGGAACAACTATTAAGTCAGATGTTACTGTTGCTAAATAACTTACACACCACTCGTATCTATTTTTTGATATTACTATTATTCTGTTATTTTTCATATTCAAATCTAATAAATATGCTCCTAAAGCCTTTATATCATCTATAAATTTTGAATATTTAATTCCAACAATTTCGCTTCTAAATTTTAGTTTGTATGCAACTTCGTCTCTGTATAACTTTTCTGTATTTTCTAGCATATCTCTTAAATCTCTATAATGAACATCTATCATTTATATTTTCCTCCTATTCATCTTTTAACACTACTATGATATACCGAAATACCCAAATTTGCAAGTTTTTATTATACTTAAAGGGGCGACCGACTGGTCAGCCCCATTTTATATAAATTAAATGAATTCCTCTTCTATTCTCAAAAGTTGATTATATTTTGCTATTCGCTCACTTCTACATGGAGCACCTGTTTTAATGTATTTCATATTAAGTGCCACTGCAAAATCTGCTATAAACGTATCTTCTGTTTCACCTGAACGATGTGACATTATTGGGGTATATCCATTTGCCTTCGCCATTTTTATGGTATCTATTGTTTCGGTTACTGTTCCTATTTGATTTGGCTTTATTAAAATACTATTTGCCACTTTCTTTTCTATTCCTTTTTCTAGACGTTTTGTGTTAGTCGTAAATAAATCATAACCCACTAACATTATTTTATCATCAAATTCTTTTGTAAGTTTTGCCCAACCTTTCCAATCCTCTTCAGCTAAACCGTCTTCAATTGATATTATCGGATATTTTGATATTAAATTATCATAATATTTTATCATTTGTTCTACACTTTTTTCTTCATTTCTTTTCCAGAAATTATACTTTTTATCTTCTGTATACATTTCACTTGCCGCAACATCTAGTGCTATACCAAAGTTATTTTTGTATCCAGCCTTTTCGATAGCTTCAACTATAAGTTTTAATGCTTCTTCATCATTTTCTAAATTTGGCGAAAAACCACCTTCATCACCAACTCCAGTTAATAAGTTATTCTTTTTCAAAATGCTCTTTAATGCACTATATACTTCACTACACATTCTTAATCTGTCTGAGAAAAAATCAATATCTTGTGGCACTATCATGAATTCTTGAATATTTACATTATTATCTGCATGCTTTCCACCATTTAAAATATTCATCATTGGATATGGCATGGTCCTGCCTGATATTCCACCCAAGTATACATGAAGCGGTATTGCTAGATTATTAGCAGCAGCATTCGATACAGCCATTGAAACTCCTAAGATTGCATTTGCCCCAAGCTTTGATTTATCTTCTGTTCCATCAACATTTATCATTATTTCATCTATGTTTGATTGTTCAAATACATTCTCTCCAACTATGTTTTTAGCAATCACTTCATTTACATTGTTTACTGCCCTTAAAACACCATTTCCATTGTATCTATTACTATCATCATCTCTCATTTCTAAAGCCTCAAATTTGCCGTGTAGAAGCTCCAGAAGGCACTATTGCTCTTCCTATATCTCCATCTTCCGTATAAACCTCCACTTCAACAGTTGGTTTTCCCCTTGAATCTAACACTTCTCTAGCATGAATATAGTCTATTCCAACATATTTTTTCATAAAATATCCTCCTTTCCAGTTTTCAAATCAATAATAATATGTCCATTTTTTCGCTTTGTATTACATGTCTTGAAAATGCAAAAAACAGACACCAATTAATGTGTCTGTTTTCTAGAAACTATATATCCAGAATTATATAACATAAATTTTTATTATATAACTTTTGAATACTCTCATTAATAAAAATTAATGAACTTCACTATGTCTCTGATATCTCAATTGTGTCTCCTCTTTCTTCTTTCGATTTCTCAAATTCACTACATTTTTCGTACAATTCCTTGTTTTCACTTTCTAAGATACTGATTATCGAATCTTTTTCAAATAATTTCTTCTTGTTTTTCCTTTCCATTTCTTCCGCTTTTCTGTTGGTTTCTCCGAGTATCTTCATAAGCTGCAAATTACGATTTTTAAGCTGTTCATTTCTTTCTTCTAAACTTCTTATCTGCCGAATTTGCATATTCGACACCCTAATTTCAGAGATAAGCCCAACTCCGCAAAAAATAATGGAAAATGCAAGAATAACAACCAAAAGAATCATGTCCTTTTCCTCCAAGTTCTATTTTGGGAAACTATTATGCAGTGTCATTAGGTCCTGCACCCCAAAGAGTATTTCTAACAGTGACATTTTATCACAAATTTACATAATTTTCAACTCTTTTCACTTTTTTACTCCCATTACTCTAAATTTTTATGCTATAATATAGGTTATAGTATGCTTATTATAGGAGGTTTCCATATGAATAACAAGATTTCAGTTGTAGTTCCAATGTACAACGAAGAAGAAGTAGCAAATGAATTTTATACGAGAACATCTAACGTTCTTAAGAACTTACCATTCGATTATGAAATAATAATTGTAAATGACGGTAGTAAGGATAAGACACTAGAAATAATTTTAAACTTGGTTAATAATGATGAGCACATAAAAGCAATTAATTTTTCCAGGAATTTTGGGCATCAGGCAGCAATCACCGCAGGAATAGAAAATGCGACTGGTGATGCAATTATAACAATAGATGCTGATTTACAAGATCCTCCAGAAGTTATATCTGATTTAGTGGCTAAATGGTGTGAAGGTTTCGATATAGTTTACGCCAAAAGAAAAAGTCGAAAAACAGACACGTTTTTCAAAAGATTCACAGCCGAAATGTATTATAAAATACTAAACAAACTGTCAGACATTAAAATACCAGAAAATGTCGGTGATTTCAGACTTATCAGTAAAAGAGTACAAGAGGTCTTTATAAAACTGCCAGAGAAAGACAGATATATTCGTGGGATATTCGCTTGGATGGGATTTAAACAAGCAATTGTTGAATTTGATAGGGCACCACGCTTTGCCGGAAAAACAAAATACCCTCTTAAAAAAATGATTAAACTTGCATTAAGTGGAATTGTAGGCTTTTCAACCAAACCGCTTAGATTAATTTTTAAATTAGGTTTAGCAACAACATTTATTTCATTTATATTAATGATTTATGCCATTATAATAAAAATATTGGGATTTTCAACGCATGGATGGTCATCCCTTATGGTTGCCATAACTTTTATAGGTGGTGTACAACTGATTTCTTTAGGTATAGTTGCAGAATATATAGCAAAAATATATGGTGAAACAAAAGCAAGACCGGTTTATATAATAATGGATAAATATTCAAATTCATTGACAACTCAAAAATAGGCTGATATACTGTAGTCGTCAACGATCGATTTATTTAAATTTAATTGGAGGACGCATCATGAAGAAACTTGCAAATTTAAGAAACAATCCAGCTATAGGTTGTCTTTTGCTCGTGTTTACAGCACTTGGTGGCCTAGCACTCATCGTCGTTTTCCTTGAAAGGTCGATTTCAAAGGTATTCGATGAAAAATGGCTCGGAATTTCTCTTTTCGATGACGAATACGGAAATTCAAGAACAACCCCCGAAATTGTCATAAATGACAATGACGACGATTATTTAGGTATCTAAAACAAACTCCCATCGTTTTTTGATGGGAGTCTTTTTTGATATTTACAATATTTTTATTTAGATAAAGCCTATTTCATAGCCTCTTCAACCGCAACAGCAACTGCAACTGTAGCACCAACCATTGGGTTATTACCCATACCAATTAGTCCCATCATTTCAACGTGTGCTGGTACTGATGAAGAACCTGCGAATTGTGCATCTGAATGCATTCTTCCCATAGTATCTGTCATACCATAAGAAGCTGGTCCTGCTGCCATATTATCTGGGTGAAGTGTTCTTCCTGTTCCACCACCTGATGCAACTGAGAAGTATTTCTTTCCCTGTTCAATACATTCTTTCTTATATGTTCCTGCAACTGGATGTTGGAATCTTGTTGGGTTTGTAGAGTTTCCTGTAATTGAAACATCAACGCCCTCTAAGTGCATTATTGCAACACCTTCTCTAACATCATTTGCACCATAGCATCTAACTTTTGATCTTTCTCCATCTGAGTATGCTATTTCTTCTAATACTTTTACCTTTCCTGTAAAGAAATCAAAATCTGTCTTTACATATGTAAAACCATTTATTCTTGAAATTACTTGTGCTGCATCTTTTCCAAGACCATTTAAAATAACTCTTAGTGGTTCTTTTCTAACTTTATTAGCTGATTTTGCAATACCAATTGCACCTTCAGCAGCAGCAAAGCTTTCATGTCCTGCTAAGAAAGCAAAACATTTTGTTTCTTCTGTTAAAAGCATAGATGCTAAATTTCCATGACCTAGTCCTACTTTTCTGTCATCTGCAACACTTCCTGGTATGCAGAATGATTGAAGACCTTCACCTATTGCTTTTGCAGCATCAGCAGCTTTTGTACAACCTTTTTTGATTGCTATTGCAGCACCAACTGTATATGCCCAACATGCATTTTCAAAGCAAATTGGTTGAATTCCTTTTACTATATCATATGGATTAAATCCTTTTTCCTTGCATATTTCTAAAGCTTCTTCGCAATCTTTAATTCCATATTTATTAAGTACTGGTGTAATTTGATCTATTCTTCTTTCATAACCTTCAAATAAACTCATTTTCTTCATTCCCTTCTATATATAAATTATTCTTCTCTAGGATCAATCTTCTTTATAGCTTCATCGAATCTACCATATTGTCCGCTAGCTTTTTTAATTGCTTCCATTGGCTCGATTCCTTTTTTGATGTTTTCCATCATCTTTCCTAGATTTACATACTTGTATCCTATAATTTGATTGTCTTTATCTAAGCCTATTTCAGTTATGTATCCTTCAGCAAGTTCAAGATATCTTGGTCCTTTAAGCTTTGTGCTATATATTGTTCCAACTTGGCTTCTGTGACCTTTTCCTAAATCTTCAAGTCCTGCTCCTATTGGTAATCCCCCCTCTGAAAATGCTGATTGAGATCTACCATAAACAATTTGTAAGAACAATTCTCTCATAGCTGTATTTATAGCATCACATACAAGGTCTGTATTTAATGCTTCTAATATTGTTTTTCCAACTAAAATTTCTCCTGCCATTGCAGCTGAATGAGTCATACCGCTACAACCAACAGTTTCAACTAAAGCTTCCTCAATTATACCATCTTTAATGTTTAATGTAAGTTTGCAAGCTCCTTGTTGTGGTGCACACCAACCTATACCGTGTGTTAAACCAGAGATATCTTTAATCTCTTTTGCTTTAACCCATTTTCCCTCTTCTGGAATTGGCGCTGGTCCATGATCAACTCCTTTTGCTACTGGACACATGTTTTCTACTTCTTGTGAATAAATCATTCTACTTCCTCCTTTTACTTCTTTTTCTATAATTATTTATCATCTGTAACTAAAATTAATATACCAATTATAAATATAAAAAACAAATCGTTTTAGCTCATTTCAAATTGTTAGAAAGAAACACCTGCTAAAGGATTTTGGATAATAACTTCATCCCCACTTTGAATTCTAGCTCTCATGTATACTGTATAATCGTTTTCTGTAATAAAATCGCTATCTTCTTTTATTTTTTCTATTTTTATCTTATCTCCGATTCTAATATTCTTCAAATTTGATGTGTTTTCTTCTGTTTCTAGAACATAATCAATTGATTCAGCTGTTACTGTATATTCTTTATCTTTTACATCTTCATATTTTGTTTTAACATTTTCAATTTTATTATTTTTTATAACATAGTAATTACTAACCAAAGCACCTTCTCCAAAGTATACAGGCATGCCTAATATCTTATTTTGATACATTTTCATTTTTATGCCATCAAAGTTTGATACTTTTCCTAGCTCCACAATCTCTCCATCTACATATCTATAAAATACGTTTGATGTCACATTACTTTCATTTGGATTCGATGTAGCAACAAACTCAACATATTTGTCATTTTTATCAACATCAACTATGTAAAATTTTCCGTCAGAATCGAAATTTGCTTTACATTTTGCGCCATCTATATCTACTTCATATGTTGCTGTTACAAAATCATCTTCTTGCATTCCCAAAAACTCAATTTTGATTTTTCTTTCCACTCCATTATCTGCATATTCTCCACTGTAATACGCAACATCTCCTGAATCTTTGTTTAATTCAAGTTCTTTTATTACTTCTAATTCTTTTATGTCTCCAGAATTAATTAATGAAATATTTTTATCTTCGTTTTCTTTATTCTCTTTTTCACTATTAATCTCTCCACTTGTGATTTCTGTAATTGTTCCATTGTTTTCTTCATTAGTTTTATTTTCTTTACCGCAACCCGTTAAAAGACAGGCAAATGCAACTGTTGCAAAGAATATACCTATATATTTTTTCATTTATTTACCTCGTTTCTATTTGGGACTGTATCCACCATTTTTTATTTAACACACCTAACCTTAAGCTATTTTAAATGATATGTTTTATAATTTTTCATAAATTATTTTGCTTACCCTATTTTTAATCTTTTTGTAATAGTGATTCGCCTGTCATCTCTGCAGGTTTTTCTAATCCCATTATATCAAGCATTGTTGGTGATATATCTGCAAGTTTTCCACCATCTTTTAACTTTATATTGTTTTCTAGTCCCATTACTATTAGTGGAACTGGTCCAGTTGTATGTGCTGTGTGAGGATCTCCAGTTGTGTAATCTATCATTTGTTCTGCGTTTCCGTGGTCTGCTGTTACAAGTAAAACTCCGTTTACGCGTCTTACTTCTTCTATTATTCTACCCATACATTCATCAACTGTTTCAACAGCTTTAATAGCCGCCTCCATAACACCCGTATGACCAACCATATCGCAATTTGCAAAGTTTAATATGATTGCATTGTATGATTGTTTTCTTATAGCATCTACAACTTTATCTGTTACTTCATATGCACTCATTTCTGGTTTTAAATCATATGTAGCAACCTTTGGTGATTCTACAAGTATTCTGTCTTCTCCTGGATATTTTACTTCATTTCCGCCATTGAAGAAGAATGTTACGTGAGCATATTTCTCAGTTTCAGCTATTCTAAGTTGTGTTAATCCCATTTTGCTTATGTATTCACCAAATGTGTTTTCTATTTTTTCTGGTTTAAATGCAACTTCTACATTTGGCATTGTTGCATCATATTCTGTGAAACATACATAATTTACATATTGATATTTCTTTTCAAATCCATCGAAGTTTTTATCAACAAATACTCTTGTTATTTCACGAGCTCTATCTGGTCTAAAGTTGAAGAATATTATTGAATCGTTTTGTTTGATTGTTGCAATCGGTTTATCGTTTTCTGTAATTACTATTGGTTTTACAAACTCGTCAAATTCTTCCCTTTGATAAGCTCCCTCTATTGCATCAATTGCAGATGTTGCAGTATTGCCCTCGCCTTTTGCAAGTGCATTATATGCAAGCTCAACTCTATCCCATCTCTTATCTCTATCCATTGCATAATATCTTCCCATTATGCTA
>JABLTK010034363.1_pt1 | contig 13860 bp, 21 predicted proteins | sample 7160131 | NCBI WGS metagenome assembly JABLTK01 (sample SAMN14651221, study PRJNA627086) | human gut metagenome | isolation source: feces | host: Homo sapiens
CCTATTGAAGAGGAAGAGAAGACTGAGGAGAAACCAATTGAGGAAGAGGTGAAACCTGTTGAGGAGAAGCCTATTGAAGAGGTGAAACCTATTGAAGAGGAAGAGAAGCCTATTGAGGAAGAGAAGGCTGAGGAGAAACCTGTTGAGGAGAAGCCTATTGAGGATGAAGTGAAGCCTGTCGATGAAGTGAAATCTGAGGAGAAGCCTATTGAAGAGGTGAAGCCTGTTGATGAAGAGAAGCCTGTCGATGAAGTGAAACCTGAGGAAAAACCTGTTGAAGAGGTGAAACCTGTTGACGAAGAGAAGCCTGTCGATGAAGTAAAACCTATCGAAGAAGAAAAGCCTACCAATAACGCTCCTTCAACGAACGTCCAAGCTTCTCCTCAAAGTCCTAATCGATCAAATAAGAACAAGAAAAAGAAGGGCAAAGGTAAGAAGCGTCATTTCCCTGTTTATTTGAACAAACATGTATCATAACTTCTTCTTCTTCTGTCCAGATTGCGTATCATCACTCTCTTCATAGTTTGCCAGGCGTGGATTCCCCTTACGTTTCCTATTTGATCGTCGTAACTGAATATCAGTCTTTCGTTCCTCAATAGCATCCTTTCTATCCATCAACCAACTCACATACACGAACCTCTCTATCTCCATATTCTCCGAATCTCTATTTCTTATGTCTCACTTTATCACTCACGAGAAGGATTCTTCACTCACATTTTCTGAATCATCTTCAGCGGCCTCATTATCAATATAATCCTTTATAGTCTGAAGGTTTGTATCAAATTCCTCGATTTGATCTGATGTATATTTTCCAACAGAACGAATCTTTTGACCAAGTGCATCAATAAGTTGATTAAGTGGTTCTGCGAGTTCTTTCCACGAAGTAATTGTCTATTCTCAAGAGAATATCATATCCCTACAGAGTTCTGGATTCGATCTCGAAGTTCTTTTACATCATGTACATCTTCTACTAGTTCCTATACATTAACAACACAAATCAACACTACATAAGGAATAACATGATCATTCAAAATATTGGTTACAAACTCATAACCATCCACAAATCCAATTCCATTTAGTTCATCAGTATCTCTTTTCCTAAGTAATTTCACAGGTTCTATACTATCATTATGAACCAACATCATTACGTTCATTCTCAGACATCTGTCCTTCTCTTGCTACTACGTATCAATTCATTACTATATCCAAACATGACTTTCCATGGGTCTCACTTTCATCTCCCTTTGATTTTGGACTTCGATGACTTCGGAGTGTGTGAGATGGCTCTTGATCCGGTTGAGAAACTCGTTTCGATTGGGAACGTGTAACTGGAGATACTGCCATCTTAACTTCTTGACTCTGCGATGTCTCTGATGTTGGTATCTGGTGATCAGCAGACTGTGAAGATTGAGTAACCTCTGTATCTTCTGTTGGTTGAGACTCCTTCTTTACAGACCCTTCTACTAACTTGCCTTCTGTGTCTTCATTCATGATTTGACTTTCTGCGGGAGCAATGTCGGAAGTCTTCACAGTATCCTCATTATTCTTACACGATTCCATTTCTAGGGATTTTGGAGTGCTGTCAGCTGAATCATTCTTCTGGACGACATGTTTCTTCAACGAAACCAAGGTACTAGACCCATTGAGGATAGATCGATAGTCAAGCATCATTGATTGAGTATCTTCTGATAGGGTTAACCGGGTAGCTGAGATGGTTCCATCCGAAATAGGAGAGAAAGAAAGTCGTTGAGAATGAGATGACTGCTCAGATACAGATAACCTTGGATGAACATCTGAGATTCCAATGATCTTCTTAACTCGAGTAGCAATGTCATGAACACTTCGAGTTGTTAGGTTATCACTGGATGGAGATCCAGAATTTCTCTTCAGTTGTTGTGAAAACTCATTCATAAGATCTATACTTCACTCACCAAATCAGACAATACCGTTGTAGATAGACATATCAGGACACTCTTTTTGTGGAGTTGGATCCATCGGAGACACAGTTGAGACCGTTTTGGATTGACAATCTATATAAAACGTAAATACAACAAGAAACCATTTTCTTGTTCATATTCGTTCATCAATTGAAACAAATATTCAGGGATTCGAGCTTTAAGCGAAGGAAAGAGGAGTTGTGTAGTCTATTGATAATAACTCTCTTTAATATTTGAACAGATGAGGATTTCTTTGCTTCCATTTCGGATTTGATCAGTCTATCAAGATTACTCGTAATATTAGATTTCTTACACAATAACTTCCTTTAACGTCTTACTCACAGTCTCTCGATCATATTTCTCAATTAAAGTGTTGAAGTCATATCCCTCTTTCTGTTTGTCCTGAGATGCATCCTTTTCTGTTTCACTTTCTTTACTGACTATTTCTGTAACCACAGCAGACTGAGTATCAGTCATTGCAATGGATTGTGAAAATGATATTTCATCATTTAATTCTATTGACATTATTAGACAACACGATTTAGCTATTGCTCAGTACAAGCAATCGTTATCGAATGATTATCGCGGAGTTTCTTTATCTATGAACTGTTCAATTACTTCACCACCTATTGGATATTGATAATGAGTTCTGAACTTGAATATACTGAATTTCCGTGGGTTCCATAATCACCAATAGCGATCAGTTAACCATATAGTATGGAAATATGGACCTGAAAACGGTTCTACAGGGATTCCAGATAATCTTTAGCTATTCAACTCTATAAGTGCGTTAACTGAATTATTCAGTTAGATATATTAGTTTATTTACATTTGGTCACTTGTGTATATAGCGGCTGGTATGATACCTACTTCTATCACTCCATCCGTTTCCAACAGGAAAAGAGCGTATGACTCTGATGCGTCCTCTATTGCCTGTGAACCAGATCTTGACAATCAGTACATTATTTATGACATGAACAACCCGTAGAGTTTGCGCAAAGTTTTATAAAGTTCGACTCAGTATAAGTGGTCGTTCTCAGGGGTTAAATCACTTTGTGTCACTACACATTGATAACGGTTGTCTCCTATTTGTTGGATATTCCAACAAGTGCGATTATCCTGTTAATGGCATTCTGATTAGTTCAACTTCTGGAAAATCGTTACTTCCTGAATCTATTCTGAATGACCAGTTTCTTTCCGTGGCTCCTTCTGCTCCTTCGTTGTTACTAGGAGATCAGGTGTTGCGACGAGTTTTGGATGATGATGACTTCAACAAAATCAAGGAATATCAAAACGTTTGCAATCTGGAACAGTTTCCGGCAAGTAGTCTCCGTACATGTGCATTATCTCTTAATCCGGCGGATTGGGAAAACCGTGTGTTGACTTATCTATACGAAGTGGGTGAGTTACTGAGTAGTGTTCCAAAAGTTCCATTTATGTTTTTTGTTGGTGAATGTGGTCCCTACAATAAGCGGCATGGTTTAACGAGTGCAATTACACGGTCATATGAAGGTGAGATGAATTCTCCTACTCAATCCAAGTATCCTGGCAAGATTCAGTTTCCTGAGAAGACATACTATGGTGGCATGATGAAGAGTAGTCCGAATGGTCCTGGACATTCTGATTTCGTGAATGGATTTTCTTTTTATGGAAACTTTTCACATGGGATGATGAGTGATGGTATGTATGGCCGGGAAGGGCAGTATCAAATCATTTCCAAGTGGCGAAATGGTTTTCGTGAAGGTCATTCTATTGAGGAGTATAATGGATCTTTGTTTATCGGAAAACTAAAAGAATATAAGCGTGTTGGTATGGGTGTGAAATTGATGGCGAATGGATCTGTTGCTGTAGGTTATTGGAACGACAATCAGTTGGACAGAGTTATAATGTCTCTTTCTCATGTGGGATCTGTTTATGGAGGAGAAATTCGGAATAATGTTTATAAGGGTTATGGAGAAATGTTCTATAATAACTATACCTTCTATCATGGTATGTGGGATGGAGGACAGTATCATGGAGATGGACGTATTGATATTGAACGACCTGGTTATAAGCGTTCTTTTCGCTGTAACTGGGTTCATGGAGTTCCAACTTATCTTACTCCTTCTATTTCTATTAAGAAATCACCAGATTCCGATGATCAAGATCCCTATTCTGCTCAAACCTCTGATGGTACAAGAGAAGTCTCTCTTCCTATTTGAGGTTCGCATATTAAGTATGCATACTTCGCTTCTTATCACTATTTTGCACTCTTGGAAGCGATCAATGATAATCCTTTCATTTCTTGTACAAAAGGGTTGTATCCAATGAATCTTATTGATATTTTACTAGTTCGGTACTGATTGTCCATGGTACAGGAGATGAATCTTACACCATCTAAGCTTCTGAATGGGATGCTATACCTTTCTTTAGTGATCTGTCGGTGATGTGTGACCTGGAGGGTTTTTTTTCACTTAAACTGTGATTTTGATCTTTAGGACATTCATTGCATCTTTTTTATTTTTTTAGCTTATTTCCATTATGAACATGTTTCGTGATGTAACTTGTTTATTATCATCAATTGTTGAATAGTGTGAGAGTTATTATTAGTCTCATATCACTGAACGTACAGAAACTGGCTTCTGTTCTCCATTTCGACATGGTTTTCACATACTTTAAGTTATGGTATACTGGAATAAATGAATTCTTGGTTCCACAAGTATAAAACAGAATCTAGTCGGTAGAAATCATATGATGATTCAAATACTGATATAATATCGTTGATCTTTCTAAATAATATAACAAACTCTTATTTATGGATCCGACCTACATGTAGCGAAATCGTGGTTTTCATGGAGAATTAGCAGCAACACAAATGATACGGGAATAAACGAATCATGGCAAACAATTAGTACTTATAAATCACTACTCTTTATTTTTCCATCCCATATTTTCCCGGAATCCGGAAGTATTGCAGCCACTGGGCATTTAGCGAAACTATGAACTTATGTATGTCGGAAAGAAGATGCAGCTCATGTAAACAATTGCTTCCGGAAAGATTGTTTGATGACGGGTCTTCTTTTCATGTATATAAGACATGCTTGCATTGTCGACGTAAGAAGAAAGTGAAATACCATAGTAGGACATATATATTTGGTTGAGTGTGTAGAGAGTTTGCGTTCAGTTTGGTCTACTGAGCCCATACCCACAAAAGTGAAAGAAGAAGCACATGTTGCTAAGGTTTCTCCTGAAGTACCTAGCTGTCCAGAACCAAGAACCACTCCTTCAGTGGCATCTTTACAACTTATTATTCGATCTGTTGTACCCTGTGCACAATGGATCCCGGTAACGTTACCAGAATCTAGTTACACATGTAAGGCTTCTGTTGTTCATTCGTCCCCATTGTTTCCTGTTTCTTGTTATGTATGGCCATCTATAATTACTCAGAGTACTGTTCAGAGTAAATGAGTTAACCTGTTATGAGCGTTGTGTTTTTTTGTATTCACTTTGGTTGGTACACATCCTATAGGTTTCTTTTTCGCTTGTTGTATCAGGGTTAATGCTGTCATCTTCATTTTGTTTCATTGCTTTAGGAGTTCTTAGGTGAATAGCGAGAACTGTTACTACGAAATTCCCGCGGAATGAGTGCTTTTCCAGAAGAACAAGTTTCTCTCATTATTGTAACTAGAATGCACATGAATACTGGACTATCAGACACCGCTGAGAGGGAGACGGTGATGAATGCCACTCTTGACAAGTTCGCCGAATTGTTCAAGAATGCTATAGTTATTGATGACGACATTCCTATAGAGAAGTGGATGATGGAATATGTGAAGACGTGCTCGTCTACCGAGAGTTTGTGCTTTTATGATTGTACAAGCATTTTGGATCAATACAAGACATGGTTTCAGATTTTTAAAAATGTTCAGCCTTTTTATGGTAGTAGTGATATAAGTATTTGAGTTTGTAGCCATGAAGTGTAATCCTTCTCCAGGAATGATGGATTTGATGAGTACTTTCCCAGGAATTTGTGTAGATTGTGCCGGGAAGGACGAGATCAATGCCTGCTTGAGCAGGGGAATTAGTCCTAACCACATTATTTATGCGAATCCAGTTAAAGTAAGCTATGGATATCCTATATGAATGTAGTCGGATGATTCCATTGAGTATATGCGTGAGAAGAAGGTATGGTGTAGTACTGTGGACTGCGTCGAAGAGATCGAAAAGATGTATCGCATTCTGGGAGATGACTGTTCAAAATGTCGAACTGTGATTCGTCTCTGGGTAGATGATCATGATTCAATCGTTAGTCTTGGCAGCAAGTTTGGATGTCACTTAGATGAAGTAGAGGGTATTTTGCAGGCAATGAAGAAGTGTAATATGCCGGCTGTAGGTGTTTCATTCCATGTTGGCTCTGGTAACAAGGATGAAATGGCGTATGAGAAAGCTATTTGCAATGCTCGTCGTGTGTTTGAACTTGCAAAGAACTATGGATACCGTATGAATCTTCTTGATTTGGGTGGTGGTTGGTCTGGTACCCTTGGAGGTAAGGAACATGTGAATGAGTCTCTTCAATCGACATATGAAGTGATTTGCCATGCTCTTGCCAAGTATCACTTTGATGAAGTGGAGGATCTGAAAATTATTAGTGAACCTGGTCGTTATTTTAATGAACAGACAATCACTGTTCTGTGTACTATTGAACATGTTTCATCCAAGGGTGATATACGTGTGTATCGTATCAATGAGGGTGTGATGGGAGTCTTTAAGGATAAGATTCTCTGTAGTATGGATTATCCTCCTTCGCCTCTTCTAGAGGATGGTGCCGATAGGAAGATGTATTTGTCCTGTATTATTGGACCTAGCAATCGTGACATTGATGTAATAGCGAAGGATATTATGCTTCCTTCAATGAACGTTGGAGACCGTATTCTTTTCAAGCGTGCTGGAGCATATACTCTTAGTCTCACTACGTTAACATTGCGCCACAACCAGAAATATGTCTATTATATTCGCAAGTCATCTCTCTCTCGTAGTTAAGACTTATGTGAGTGTTTGTTGGCAAACTGAAATGGGTTTGCGTGAAACGGATTTTTATTTTATCGCATTCCATGTTTTCGGGTGGGAAAGAAGTCTATTGATTCAGCACAGAATCAATCCTGCTATTCGAGTTTTTCATGCAGTTGGAATGATTGTGTTTGTTTGTTACAATTAATTGAGTCCAAGAAGGATTGCTGTGACATCGAAAACCCAGTGAGATCATCGCATTCTATTCCTTTTTATAATGGATATTGTCCATAGTGAACTTGATGGAATCCCTTGTGAATACAAGATCCTAGAGAAGTTAGGAGAGGGTGGGTTTAGCAAGGTTTACAAGTGCGAGCGAATAATGAATGGAAATCATGATATCTTTGTATTGACCTGAATTTTGTTATTCTTTTTTAGGCAGTGAAGGTTTTCTCTCGATCTTTCTTGAAGATGCAGAAAACATGGAATCAGACTAATGATTCTGTAGTCGTCTCTACTGCTCTTGAAAAGGTGGAGCGAGAAATTGCTTTGATGAAGCGTTTGCGTCATCCGAACTTGGTCCAATTAATTGATGTTGTGGACGATGAAGAACAGGATCAGTATATCTTTTAAGTCACATTAACCTAAGAATTTACATGGTCATCGAGTATGTAGAGAATGGACAGATCATGTACTATGATCCTTTGACACATACATTTTCGAACCGGATTACTCGTTTTTTTGTTTCACTCTTATCACTTGTAGATGGTGTTCTTACTGAAGCTATGGCAAAGAAGTATCTCTATGATATTGTGTCTGGTCTTCAATACCGTTGTATTGATCAAACTTCTTCATCTCTAGTTCATATTCACAAGGTTGTTCATCGCGACATCAAACCAGAAAACATCCTTATTTCTAAAGATGATCATTGCAAAATATCCAATTTTATACATTTGATAGTCCTTAACTACTACATTGTCGATTTTGGTGTAGCTCATATCTTTGACACATTTAATTCGGAAGAAGGGAGTTCAAACGGGAAAGAGCGTAGTCTAACTTGCTATTATTTACTCTAGCCACCGCTCTTCCTGTATCAAGTCGACCTCTCAATCTTCTCACTCGTACCAATACCGGACTTATGACAAATACTGCAGGAACAACCTATTTTTATCCTCCTGAGTGTTGTAATGATGAACCGTATAATACTTTTGCTGCTGATGTAGAGTCTTGGAGATTATGAGACCTAGATTTGGGCTTTAGGCGTCACTCTCTTTGCAATGGTCGTGGGACGTCTTCCTTTGTTTAATCCAGACTATATTGCCTTTATGGATGATTTAACTGAAAAGGAAATTGTGATACCCACAAATCTCTCTCCTGAATTACAATATCCTTTGGTTTGCTTATATTTGATTCCTTTATTCTATGGATTTGTTACATCGTTTCTTGGAGAAAGATCCCACTAAGCGAATCTCCATCGATGAGATTCTTGTATTTGTGAATGCTTTGTTTCATCCTAGGCTCATCCATGGCTCCAGTCGTATATTCCGGTTCTCTTGTTCCTTTGTCAATTCTGATTTCAACTCCAAATTTGCATCGACTAACTCGCGTAACTTTGTCTCCTGTTCTCCTGTTTGTTTCTTCCACACATCCACCTCCAAACGTAATGATTGTGTTAATTGTTGGGATGATTGCTGAACAGACGCAATTTGATCCAAATATGAAGAGATCGATGTAAATGGAATGTCTATACTCACATCCTCATGTCGTTCCCACGGTTAATTAGTATATATAGCGGCAAATTATGAGCTTGAAGAACAAACGTCAAATTGCGTCGTTCAGCTTCAGAAAGAGTTGGATTCAATATCTCTAATGTGGAAAGCAACGAAAAACTGAATTGAGGGAGCATGGAGAAAAATGCATCTAGAGGGAGCTGTTGAACTGCATTCCCTAATTGTAACTTCTGCCGCAGATAGGTACAAGAAACACGAATTTGACGAAACTGTTGAACGACTTGTATTTGCGTGGCTCTTGTTCCATCGGGTAAAAGTTCGATCCCATCAATCGATTCTAGATATTACCGATAGCAATAAAGAAAACGATCGATCACGATGGAGACAACAGGGTGACTAGAGAGAGCCATTATAACACTACGAACATCAGATAACTGACGAAATGAAACTAAATCATATAACACAAAGAAAATGTACAGGAAAGGAGAAGCCGATGAATAACACCACTTGCAGATACTCGGAGTAAATCAGTAAATCGAGATTTCCTTGTTGCACCGATAATTTGAATATCTCGAAGATCGAGCATCTCAAGTCCGCTTAACGAATACTAGATATAATCCATATACCAAGCCTAAACATATAATATACCAACAGTATCTCCATCCTGCACTCCATTAGCTTGAATAGTCTGAGAAGGAATAAGAATCCCATTCTCATTGAAAAGGGCTATATTGTGATTGATATTCAACGTTGCCTAAAAGATTAGAGGTTCCTGGAACGTCTACTCGCAGATTCTCAATGATACGACTGACAAGAGAATAACTCGAAACAGATTGGTTATAGATAACATTTGAAATCACATTTACAAGGAATAGTTGGATCCGCTATATAACTCATCTAAACCACCCAATCCATACAGTTTCTGCTGTTGCAGTTTGACGTGAAGAAGGAGATGTAGAAGGAAGAGCTGGAGACTCGCTGGGTCGTTCCAAATCAATTACAGTAAGATTATAGTCTCCTTTGAAGTTGTATGTAGACAAGACTTGATTAAAATCCATTTCCACTCCTCTGTGTAAAAGCCGGATTCTACCTACACTTCCAGCTGCTAGACCCTTTGGCTTTTTCTACACCGATAAGGACCATTTCAAATCAGATTACTGCCAGAAATGCCATAGCCAGATGTTGGAAGGCATATTTATCCGACACCTTTAGGTAGAATGGATCTCCCTTCCAATAGAGAACGAGTTCCATCAGTTCTTTGTCACAACAAAACACAATGTGAAACAAACACATCAAAGAATCACACCTGAACTTTCATATCGACGTCTTTCTATCCCTTATAGCTGAATCCAAACCAAACCTCCATGAGCGATCGCATCTATCACATTCTGAGTTACAACTGCATAAGCCTTGTCCATAGGCAAACCTAATAGTCTGGCAATTGCTATATATTCATATGGTGCCTTTAACTCAATCGGACTAATGGGATCACTAGAAGTCATCCGAAATGCATACACATGCCATCCAAATATGATATTTCGTCCTCGTGTGTAATATGTAAGTATATTTGCTACAATAAATAGGTTCTTCAAGTTGAAACGATCTGAGGAGAAGAATGCAACTGTTCCTACCTCGAAATGATGCACTCAAACGGAATTCAAACATAATTCCGTGTCGTAGAGCATTATCAATGACCTTTTTGGTGATTGGATACATTGAACGGTTTTCCACATCAACTTCAATGATATCAATATAGGACTAAACAGTCACAATCAGCTTGTTGACTCACTGTATCACATGCCATTTCGAAGGTCTCCATATTCATCGGTCTAACTGAAACAAGATCATATGTCCGTCCAATCTCGCTATTCTATCGTTCACCAGATAAAACTCAACCAGTACAATCGCATAAACTTGTGCTTTCTTTTCAGTAACAACAGACAAACGAGTAAAAACACGCATCTCCTTAGAATCTCCAATTCCTTGGTCTCGAACAAGAGCAGCAATTTGCTGTTTGCACAGACCAATACCATGTACATTATGGTCAGCTTTCTACGATTCAGCCAACAAACAAAAATGAAAACATCTTTTTCTTCTAATAGACGTCGATCTACTTCGTTTACAAGAACGACTCCTCCATAACCCACTATGAATGAATAGTCATGAAAACAATCACGAACACCGATCCAACGTTTCCACCATCGTTGAGATATGTTCTACATTGTCGGAAGACAAAACATAGGAGAGATACGACTCGATGTACATTTATATGAAAATACATATTGATTATCCAGATGAAAGAAACTAGTGTATCCAAAGAAACATAACACAAAGGCAAATCTCCATTACAAGTCACTTTATTCCTCAACAACCTTCGTCTGAAGTCCATGGAAATGAGGCACATCCACAACCTGAACCAGAGTATAAAACTAAATAATCATTCCCTCTACTTAAAACCCTACAGTCTTCTCATCCTCGCCTTCTCCATCCACTTTACGAGCTAGACGAACTCGAATTCGGCGTGGAATGTTGCGGATACCCTTGTTCCACACATAGTGATTGACAGTCGTATCAATTACAACCTTCTCAGTTCCCATAGCCTTTTGAGCGAACTTGCGGATAACATCCATAGCACGAGGAGCCTTTCTCTTAAAAGCACTATATGAATGATTAGACAAATTCAAAAGGATCAAGTAAACTCTTTCAATCACAAATCAAAACCTACACCTTGTGACATGCCTTGTGGAGGTTGACGGTATAATCACGAGTGACAGGAACCATTTCCTTCTTCTCAGCGCTCATTATTTGGTGAACAGTGGGAGAAATACCAAATACTGAGAGAATCAAAACCAAGAGTTGCACCCCTGGGAAGCCAGTTTATAGGAATACAAAGGGATTTTGTAATTTGGGGCATCTCAAACAAACAACTCCAATATTATTGCGATTGAACAGAATGCATCATAAAAGAAACTCTTACTCCTTCAGCTCATCGGCTACCTCCTTCACATTTGATTCCAATACCATCTCGCTTTTCTTCTCTTCACTCAACTCAACAACCAAGTTGCCATCACGGTAAATGAAATACTCGGTAGCCGGAACTTCAGCACGACGGTGTAGTGACAACACCTCGATGGATTCATCATCCTCATTTCCCTGAAGGGTGACTAGATACTGTGTATTGTTTCCCTTCAACACAAACGTAATCTTGACTCGTCCATTATGGACGCTTCCACGAGCAATACTTACTTTCAGGGTGGAAGTTCCAAGGAGATCGAGAATCAAAGGACATCGGTTCATAATATCCAATGCCTTCCTAAATACCACACTGTTCTATTCATTAATTTCTCAGACAAAACTCACCATCAGCGTATGAGAATAATAGTAAATACCTCCTGCGATGGCAGCAGAAGATCCCAATAATAAAGACATAGTTCCAGCAGTCGAAGATGCTCCAAAGGCATTTGTTGATGCATGACGTGCAGGAGTTACAAGAATCCTCTTGTTTCGCTCCATAAACACTCTAGCATTGTTCTCCGCTCTTCTTCCCAGAGTCATGCAATAAAAGTCTCGTCTGTAAAACGAAGACTTTCGTAACAAAAAACCTGTAGCCTTCACTGGATAGACGCTGTATTTTGCAATTCTTTCCAAAGCAGCAGGATTCATGAAAAAAGTATGCGTCTATTATCTGCCAATTGAAGAATCAATTGGAGGGCGTTTCTGTTTTAGTTGGATGAAACGCCCTTATATCTGTCTAAAGTTTTCGAAATAGGTCGAACAGACCTTGCAAGATAGAGAGCTCATGTTGCAGTAATTAACAAACAATTTACTTATGAATGATCGAGAACTTGTTGTAAAGTACAATCTCCTTCACATACTCTCTTGAATATTTGTTGCAAGTCCTGTGTGTACTCTGCCATCTCATGGGAGGTGAAACCAGGATACCAATAGGTACAATTTACGAAACAGCCAAGTCCAGCAACAGTGAATGCATGCACATTCATACCTCCCATCCCTGGAGATCTTGAAGTAGCAGGAAGGAAATAGATATTCTTAAGAGAGAAATGTGAATACTGGTGTTTAAGATCCGTTACACCAAGCGTACAACCATTGAATGAAGCTGAGGGGAGTTTACCAAAGTCAAGTGTTTGGCAAACAGAAAAGAAGTCATTCATCTGGTCTCCACTCTCAATCTCCTGTTTTAATGCTGCAGTCAGTCTCCGGCAAACATCCCAGAACGACTGTTCACCTTCTAGATGAGTCTGGACGAAACAAGAATAGGCCCCAACGACGAGATCTTCCGAGGAGATTGGATGGGCAAAAGTGGCTCTGCCTATGGTAGTTACAGGTGTGTTAAACCGCACAGAGAGAGGAAACGATCGTTGGAACAGCCTCATCTGGGTAATTAAAATGCATAGCCAAAGATAACTCTGATACGTACATCCATGATCACGGCACATCTTCACAATGGCATCAATGGTCTCTGGAGGCAACACAATTTGTTTCGTTCTAAAAAGACCAGAAACGTCACCATCATCGTGTAGACGAATCGGAGCTATCCACACCACCTCTGTTTGGTTCTTATATGGAGTATTATTACCATCTGGATTCTTCAAAACGATTTCATTCTGAACGGAAACAAAGGGACGAGAATTTGGAATTGAAAGCGAAGGAGAATCGAGATACAATAGGAAATCTGTGGCCACACGCAGACTTGAGAGTGCATCGACACACGAATGGCAAAAGCAGGCAACTAGTACACATTGATTCTGTTCACTGTCAAGTAGTAGCCAATAGTGAACTGTATCATCAACGTTTCTATCATTTGAAAACCATTCAACACAATTTTCCAGAAACTCATCCACGTTCTGAACACATGCAGGAAGCACAGAAACGACAGGACCACCAACTTCCTTCTCTAAAAGACTCATATCCCCTGGATGAGTTCCCTCATGAATACGACAGCGCAAATGAGGGTGTTTTGCATGAACATGCTTCAAGGCAGCAATGACTTCTTGTTCAGTGAAACATACATCTAAAACAAGAGCCCAACTGACATACATGTGTCTGGTTAAGGCTTCATACGTGTTAGTTTTGTACTCCATAGTGAAAAATAAAAAGGAATTGCCCCCTCGGGGAATCGAACCCCGGACCTTCCGCTTACAAGGCGGGTGCTCTACCAACTGAGCTAAAAAGGCTTCCTCTTGATA
>JABLTK010086625.1_pt1 | contig 13849 bp, 10 predicted proteins | sample 7160131 | NCBI WGS metagenome assembly JABLTK01 (sample SAMN14651221, study PRJNA627086) | human gut metagenome | isolation source: feces | host: Homo sapiens
GCTGGAGTTCAATTTTCTTTTTGAGTGTACTATCCCGCCCGGAGAATTACCATTGCCAGACATAAAAACGCGCCTCCCTGCACTTACTGTATGCAGAAAGGCGCGTAAAAAATTCTTGCAGGCCGAAAAATTACTTCTTGGAGGAAGCAGCGTTGTCCATGTTCAGCTTCTCGACAGAGCTGATGGCATTCTTGATGAAGCGGATCTTCACACGGTCAGCGCCAGTCTCCAGAACGAACGTGTCGTCCTTGATGGCAACCACGCGGCCGACAATGCCGCCGATGGTAGTGACCTGATCGCCAATTTCCAGAGCAGCACGCATGGCGGCGTCTTTCTTCTCCTGCTTCTTCTGGGGACGATAGATCATGAAATACAGCAGGACGAGCATCAGCGCCAGCGTGAAGAAGAGGCTGATATAGCTTTCGGTAGTAGTGGTCAGAAAATTCATCGGGAAAAATCTCCTCTCAAATTCATATAGGAATATTATATACGTTTATTCGCCCCGTTGCAAGGGGAATTGCTCAAATTCTTGTATCAAGCAGCTTAACATAGCGGTCGTGGAAAGCCGTAAACGTACCAGCGTCCAGTTCATCGCGGATCCGCTCCATCAGATGGTTGTAGAACCACAGGTTATGCATGACTGCCAGACGCATTCCCAGCAGCTCCTCCGCCTTGAACAGGTGGCGAATATAGGCGCGGGAATAGTTGCGGCAGGCCGGGCAGCCGCAGGTGGGGTCAATGGGGCGCTCATCCCGCTCGTACTTGGCATTTTTGATGTTGATGATGCCGCCCCAGGTGTTCAGGTGGCCGTGGCGGGCATTCCGGCTGGGCATCACGCAGTCAAACAGATCGACACCACGGGCAACCGCCTCAATGATGTTGCCTGGGGTGCCAACGCCCATCAGGTAACGGATCTTATCCTTGGGCATATAGGGCTCTACTTCGCTGATCATCTCGTACATGACCTCGGTGGGCTCACCCACGGCCAGGCCGCCGATGGCATAACCGTCCAGATTCATTTCTGCGATCTGCTTCATATGCTCTACACGCAGGTCCGCATAGGTGCAGCCCTGGTTGATGCCGAACAGAAGCTGGTCAGGATTGGTTGCCTTGCCCTCGTGCTTCAGGCGGGCCAGTTCTTTCTGGCAGCGTGCCAGCCAGCGCACGGTGCGCTCACAGCTTGCTTTGGAATAATCGTGCTGGGCTGGGTTCTCCACGCACTCGTCAAAGGCCATGGCAATGGTAGACCCGAGGTTTGCCTGAATCTGCATACTCTCTTCCGGGCCCATGAAGATGCGGTGGCCGTCCAGATGAGAGGCAAACGTCACGCCCTCTTCGGTGATCTTCCGGAGCTTGGCCAGGCTGAACACCTGGAATCCGCCGCTGTCGGTCAGGATGGGGCCGTTCCAACGGGTAAACTTGTGCAGACCGCCCATTTCAGCCACCAGCTTATCGCCCGGGCGGAGATGCAGATGGTAGGTGTTGCAAAGCATTACCTGGGTGCCGATCTCCCGCAGATCCTGTGCGGAGAGACCGCCCTTGATAGCGCCTGCCGTGGCTACATTCTGGAACGCCGGGGTCTGCACCGTGCCGTGCACGGTTTTGAACTCGCCCCGCCGGGCATTGTGCTCCTGCTTGAGGAGCTTGTAGGTCGTCAAAGAAGGCATAAACGTTTCCTTTCTGTGCACGGAAAACAGCCGTGCTCCCTGTGCCGCATGGTGGGCGGCAGTGTGCAGAAATTATCATCAGCATCGCCCGGGCGATGCTTTGACTCGAAATTTTAAAAATATAAAACGTATTATCGTATAAATGTTAGAGAATCAGCATCGCGTCTCCGAACGAGAAGAAACGGTAACGCTTCTCAACTGCCACTTTATAGGCCGCCATGGTCTTTTCGTAGCCGTACAGCGCGGACACCAGCATGATGAGGGTGCTCTCCGGCAGGTGGAAGTTGGTGATGAGGCCGTCGATGCAGTTGAACTTGACACCCGGGTACAGGAAGATGGAGGTGTTGCCGCTGCAGGCTTTGATCTCGCCATACTTGGCGGCAACGGCTTCCAGGGTGCGGCAGCTGGTGGTTCCAACCGCAATGACGCGGTGCCCGGCGGCCTTGGTCTCCCGGATGCGCTGGGCGGTTTCCTCGCTGATGGAGTACCATTCGCTGTGCATCTTGTGGTCCGCGATCTCGTCTTCCATCACGGGGCGGAATGTGCCCAGACCCACATGGAGGGTCACTTCAGCAATGCCGACCCCCTTGGCCCGGATGGTGTCCATCAGCTCCGGAGTGAAATGCAGGCCGGCTGTGGGCGCTGCGGCACTGCCAAGCTCCTTGGCATACACCGTCTGGTACTGGCTCTGGTCTTCCAGCTGTTTAGTGATATAGGGCGGCAGCGGCATTTTGCCAAACTCATCCAGTTTTTCATAAAGGGTCTCTGTATCATAATAGAATGTAACGTACTTGTTGCCATCCTCCATGGTTTCATCCACCACAGCGGTCAGGGTGCCGTCACCAAAGCTGACCTTGGTGCCTGGCTGCATCCGCTTGCCGGGCTTTGCCAGGCACTCCCACTGGTCGCCTTTGACCTGACGGAGGAGCAGCAGCTCACAGACAGCGCCGGTGGGCTGCTTGACGCCAACGATGCGGGCAGGCAGGACCTTGGAATTGTTGACGACGAGCAGGTCGCCCGGCTCCAGATATTCGGGCAGGTCGTGGAAGATCCGGTGCTGGATGCTGTCGTCTTTCTGGCTCAGAACCATCAGCCGTGCAGAGTCGCGGGGATCTGCGGGCTCCTGTGCAATGAGCTCTTTGGGTAAATCATACCAAAAATCTTTTTTTAACATGAATGCATTTGCCTTTCCGATGATTGACACGAATGCCGTATCAATGTTATCATAAAATCTGTATAGACAGTCTTTATTATATTGCATTCGTGCCTGCTTTGCAAGCGGCGCTTGTGTAAATTTATCTTTTTGAAAGGAAAGGTACTGGAAATGGAAAAACAGTATAGAGTGGGTATCGTTGGTGCAACGGGTATGGTCGGTCAGCGTTTTGTTACGCTACTGGAGAATCACCCCTGGTTCAAACTGACCACACTGGCCGCTTCCGGCCGCAGTGCAGGCAAAACCTATGAAGATGCAGTCGGTTCCCGCTGGGCTATGACCAGCCCGATGCCGGAGAGCGTGAAGAAGATGGTGGTGCTGGATGCTTCCAACGTGGAAGAAGTCGCCTCTCAGGTCGATTTTATCTTCTGCGCCGTTAACATGCCCAAAGCCGAGATCAAGGCGCTGGAAGAGGCCTATGCCAAGGCAGAGTGCCCGGTGGTCTCCAACAACAGTGCAAACCGCTTTACCCCGGATGTTCCGATGGTCGTGCCGGAGATCAACGCTGACCATATTGAGATCATCCCGGCACAGCGCAAACGTCTGGGTACCAAGCGCGGTTTTATCGCGGTCAAGTCCAACTGCAGCCTGCAGAGCTATGTGCCTGCCCTGCATCCCCTGATGAAAGACTTTGGCGTTAACAAGGCGCTGGTCTGCACCTATCAGGCCATTTCCGGTGCAGGCAAGACCTTTGACCGGATGCCCGAGATCATCGACAATGTCATCCCCTATATCGGTGGTGAGGAAGAGAAGAGTGAGCGCGAGCCGCTGAAGCTGTGGGGCCACATTGAGGGCAATGAGATCGTCAATGCAGAGAAGCCCACCATCACGGCGCAGTGCTTCCGTGTGCCGGTCTCTGATGGCCACACCGCTGCCGTGTTTGTGAGCTTTGATAAAAAGCCCACCAAAGAGCAGATGCTCGAGGCCTGGGCAAATTTCCGCGGCCCCGCACAGGAGCTCAACCTGCCCAGCGCTCCCAAGCAGTTCCTGCACTACTTTGAGGAAGCGGACCGTCCGCAGCCCAAGCTGGACCGCAATACCGAGAACGGTATGGCTGTCTGCATTGGCCGCCTGCGGGAGGACACCCTGTTTGATTACAAGTTTGCCTGCATGAGCCACAACACCCTGCGCGGTGCCGCAGGTGGCGCTGTCCTGCTGGCAGAGCTGCTGGCTGCCAAGGGCTATTTTGACTAATCTGCGCACAATGCGTTGCAAAGGAGTTTTTTAGCATGAAGAATCCTGTCTTTACGGGTGCGGCTGTCGCCATTATCACCCCGATGTATGAGGACGGCAGTGTCAATTTTGACGAGCTGGGCCGTATCATTGAGGATCAGATCGCACGGGGAACGGACGCCGTTGTCATCTGCGGCACCACCGGCGAGTGCTCTACCATGACCGATGAGGAGCAGCTGGCTGCCATCAAATTCACAGTCGATACGGTCAACCACCGCGTCCCCGTCGTGGCAGGTGCAGGTTCCAACGATACCGATCACGGCTGTGCACTGGCGGCAAAATCTGCTGCCTGCGGCGCGGATGCCCTGCTGCTGGTGACCCCGTACTACAACAAGACCAGCCAGGCGGGCCTGGTGGCTCACTTTACCGCCATGGCCGAAGCCGGCGGCATCCCGGTCATCCTGTACAACGTGCCCTCCCGCACAGGCCTGAACATTGCGCCAGAAACGGCTCTGGAGCTGAGCAAGCATCCGCTCATCAACGGCCTGAAAGAGGCTTCCGGCAACATTTCTCAGGTGGCAAAGATCGCGCAGCTCTGCGGCGATGACCTGAACCTCTATTCCGGCAATGATGACCAGGTGGTTCCCCTGCTGTCTCTGGGCGGCAAGGGTGTTATCAGCGTGGTCTCCAACGTCAAGCCGGAGCTGGTACACAACTGCTGCAAGGCATGGTTTGAGGGAGATACGGCAAGGGCCTGCGCTCTGCAGCTGGAAATGCTGCCCCTGTGCGAGGCTCTGTTCTGCGAGGTGAACCCCATCCCGGTCAAGTACGCGATGAATGTACTGGGCTGGAACGCAGGCGAGTGCCGCCTGCCGCTGGTGGAGCCCAGCGATGAGCACAAGACCAAGATCGAGCAGGCTCTGGTGGAAGCCGGTCTGATCCAAGAATAACACACGTTGGCAGATGCCCGGCGAGAGGATTCTTCCGGGCATTTTGCCGTATTCTGCATTGCAGGAAAAAGAGGTAAAAACCATGACGGATATTATCATTCAGGGGATTGGCGGCCGGATGGGCCATGTGCTGTGCGACCTGATCGCCCAGAGGGAGGACTGCCGCGTCATTGCCGGCATTGATGTGAAAGACGGCGAGCAGAACGGCATTCCCGTGTATGACAGTCTGGACAAGCTGGAGGGCAAGGGCGATGTCATCATCGATTTCAGCTCCCCTGCTGCCGTGGAAAAGGCCCTGCCCTACTGTGAGGCTCACAAGCTGCCCATCGTGGTCTGCACCACGGGCCTTTCCGAAGAGCTGCAGCTCAAGGTGGTGCAGCTGTCCCGCAGCATCCCGGTGTTCAAGAGCGCCAACATGTCCATGGGCATCAATGTCCTGTCGGAGCTGTGCAAGCGTGCTTCGGCCATCCTGGGCGTGAATTACGACGTGGAGATCGTGGAACAGCATCACCACAACAAGTTGGATGCCCCCAGCGGCACGGCCCTGATGCTGGCAGACGCGATCAATGAGGAGAACGATGGCGCTTACCACTACGTCTATGACCGTTCCTCTGTGCGCCAGAAGCGTGACCCGAAAGAGATCGGCATCAGCTCGGTGCGCGGCGGCAGCATCGTGGGCGACCACGAGGTACTGTTCTGCGGCCCGGACGAGGTCATCACCCTCAAACACACCGCCTATTCCCGCAATATTTTTGCAAATGGAGCCATCAATGCGGCTGTTTATCTTGCGAAAAAGGAGCCGGGGCTGTACAATATGAGTGATATGATCGCGGAAATGTGAGCCAGATGTCACATGTTTCTCCGCTGAGGCCCGCAAGGGCAGAATGGAGGGTTTCCTTATGTACGGTGTTTCCAAAATCAGCATTGAGCCAAGCCTCATGATGATCAGCGTGCAGGATGTCGAGTTCAAAGGCAACAGCCTGGCACGCTATTTGCAGATCTTTGCCGACACAGGCGTTGTGGTGGATATGATCAGTCAGAGCGCTCCCCATGGCACCACGATGGATTTCAGCTTCACGGCATCCAGCAGTGACCTGCCGTTGGTGATGAAAGCCATTTCGGCAGCCAATCTGGATAAGGACGCCAAAGCGGCTCCCCTCATCAGCGTGGGCTATTCTAAACTGAACCTGTTTGGCGAAGAGATGGTCACCAGCTGCGGTGTGGCCGCCCGTGCTCTGAATGCCCTTGCCATGGCAGGCATTGAGGTGCTGCTGATCACCACCAGCGATCTGGATATCTCCCTGCTGGTGCGGGCGGAGAACGAAGATGCCGCCTATGAAGCCCTGAAGAAAGCATACGAGCTGTAACTTCCCGGATCTGCTTCATTAAAAATTTTACAGGCAAAAAGAAAGCCCGGAACGGCTTCTCCGTACACGAGAAAACCGTTCCGGGCTTTTTACAATCAAATCGACAGGCCTTGCAGGGCTTATTACAGCGTCACTTTGTGGTAGACCTTTTTCCCCTTTTTGATGACGATGCCCTTTGCCAGCTGTTCAGCGGTAAAGCTGGCCGTGGGAGCCGAAACTTTTTCGCCATCCACCAGGACGCCTCCCTGGGTGACGAGGCGGCGAGCCTCACCGTTGGAGGCAGCCAGACCGGCCTTGACCATCAAGGTCAGGATGCCGATGGAGCCATCGTTCAGATCCGCGTCCGTCAGCTGGGTGGTAGGCATGTGCTCGGTGTCAGCCTCACCGCTGAACAGAGCACGGGCGGCGTTCTGGGCCTTGACAGCCTCTTCCTCACCGTGGACCATCTTGGTCAGCTCATAGGCCAGGATCTCCTTGGCCTCATTCAGGCGCTCGTCTTTCCAGGTGCTCATCTCGTCGATCTGCTCCAGAGGCAGGAACGTCAGCATCCGGATGCACTTCATGACATCGGCATCGCCGACATTGCGCCAGTACTGGTAGAACTCGAACGGGCTGGTCTTGTTGGGGTCGAGCCAGACAGCGTTGCCAGCGGTCTTGCCCATCTTCTTGCCCTGAGAATCGGTCAGCAGGGTGATGGTCATAGCGTAGGCATCCTTCCCCAGCTTACGGCGGATCAGCTCCGTACCGCCCAGCATATTGCTCCACTGATCGTCGCCGCCAAACTGCATATTGCAGCCGTAGTGCTGGAACATGTAGTAGAAGTCGTAGCTCTGCATGATCATGTAGTTGAACTCGAGGAACGACAGGCCTTTCTCCATGCGCTGTTTGTAGCACTCGGCACGGAGCATGTTGTTAACGGAGAAGCAGGCACCCACTTCACGCAGCAGCTCCACGTAGTTCAGGTTCAGCAGCCAGTCGGCGTTGTTCAGCATCAAAGCCTTGCCCTCAGAGAAATCAATGAAATGCTCCATCTGCTTTTTGAAGCAGGCAGCATTGTGGGCAATGTCCTCCTTGGTGAGCATCTTGCGCATGTCGGTACGGCCGGAGGGGTCGCCGATCATGGTGGTGCCGCCGCCAATCAGGGCGATGGGGCGGTTGCCGGCCATCTGCAGCCGCTTCATCAGGGTCAGGGCCATAAAATGGCCAGCGGTCAGGCTGTCAGCGGTGCAGTCAAAGCCGATGTAGAATGTTGCCTTGCCGTTGTTGATGAGGTCAATGATCTCTTCGTCGGTGATCTGCGCCACCAGGCCACGGGCTTTGAGTTCTTCGTACAAAGTCATAGAAAAATCCTCCTGTTTCTGGGGCAGGGGGAAAAGAAAACGCCCTCTGCCAAACGTGAAATTTGGCAGAGGGCGAGAAAAATCGCGGTACCACCTCTGTTTGCCGCTCCCTCACGGAAACGGCCTCACGAGTGCACTCCTCAGAGACGGAGGACACTCCTGCGTTTGTAACGCTCGCACGCGGCACAGCCTACTGGAAAATTCGTTCAGCCTGCAGCTCCGGGAGGTATTTCGCCTGCTGTTCTGCACGCCCCTTGCACCAACCGGGGCCTCTCTGGGCAGAACCGTTCAGGGTACTTATTCCCGTCATCGCTTTTCACAAGGGTTAGTTTATCACACGAAAAGCGGGTTGTCAACGCCCATTCCGGGTCTGCTCCAGCATTTCGCGGGCGTTGGCACGAGAAAGCTCCGTCACGTGGTCGCCGGAGATGAGATGCGCCAGTGCATCCACGCGGCCGTCTTCATCCAGCGGATGGATCTCGGTATAGGTCCGCTCATTGGCGATGTTTTTCTGGATCAACAGGTGGCAGTCCGCCAAAGCTGCGATCTGCGCCGTGTGGGTGATGCACAGAATCTGATGTCCCTCTGCACTCTGGCGCAGTACCTCACCAATACGGCTGGCTGCTTTGCCCGAAACGCCGCTGTCGATCTCATCGTAAATGACGGTCGGCACAGCGTCTTTGTCTGCCATGGCGTTTTTGATGGCCAGCGTGATGCGGCTCAGCTCACCGCCCGAGGCGATCTTCGCCAGCGGTTTGGGCGCTTCACCGGGGTTTGTGGAGATATAAAACTCGATGCTGTCCTGCCCGTGGCTGGCCAGAGGCCCGCGGGCGTGGTGCAGAGTCATCCGCACACCGGGCATGTTCAGGAAGTCCAGTGTCCCAGAGATTCGTTTGTTCAGCTCTTCAAAGGCTTTCAGGCGGGTCTGCGTCAGTGTCTCTGCCTTTTCCCGGGCCAGAACGTACAGCCGATGCTGCTCTGCCTGCAGATGTTCTACCCGCTCTTGGGAAGACTGGATCAGTTCCAGCTCCTCCCGGGCTTTCTGCCCGAACGCGATGATATCCTCGACCGTATCACCATACTTCCGTTTGAGTTTATAAATGAGATCAATGCGCTGCTCGATCTCATCCAGTTCGGCATCATTGGTCTCATAGGCGTCCAGACGGCCGATCAGGTCTGCGGCAGCGTCTTTTGCATTGTAGTAAAGGTCCAGCAGCTGCCCGGCACTGGTCGAGAGCTCACCGTCCAGCTGGGCGGCCGCGTCCACGGCATTGGAGGCCTCCCCCAGCAGATCGACAGCACCCGGGGTCTCATCGTCACCGGAGAGCAGCGCATAGCACTGCGCGATGCGGTCCCGGATGGTAGAAGCATTGGACAGCACCTTGCGGCGGCTTTCCAGCGTCTGCTCTTCCCCGGCGGTCAGCGCGGCATCTTCGATCTCCTGCACCTGATAGCTCAACAGGTCGATACGGCGCTGTTTTTCACTCTCGTCCGTAATCTGAGCGTCCAGTTCCCGCTTGATCTTGACCAGCTCCCGATAAACGGCATAATACTCCTGATACTCGGTACGATTCTGGGCATAGGCGTCCAGAATGCTCTCGTGGTGGGCCGGGTTCAACAGTCCAACGGAATCGTGCTGGCCGTTGATGTTGATGAGCCCGCCGCACAACTCCCGCAGGATCGCTGCCGTGGCAGGCATCCCGTTGATGCGGCAGGTGCTCTTGCCCTCAGCGGTGATCTCACGGCTCAGGAGCAGTGCTTCAGAGCGCTCATACCCGGCTTTTTCCAGACTGTCCAGCACAGCAGGCGGAACATTTTCAAATGCCGCCCGGATCACCGCCTTTGCAGCACCGGTACGCACCAGATCTTTGGAGGTACGGTTGCCAAGAATGGCGTTGATGGAATCAATGAGAATGGATTTGCCCGCGCCCGTCTCGCCCGTAAGGACGTTGAGACCTTTTTCAAAATGGACATTGGCCTTTTGGATGACGGCCACATTTTCAATTTGCAGGCTGCTTAACATGCTTTGTTCTCCTGCCCTACCCTTTTCTTGTTAGTGCTGCCCGATGTGGTGGGTCAGCTCATTGCAGATGGTTTTGGCATCCCGTTCGGAACGCGCCACAATGAGGAACGTATCATCACCGGAAAGGGTACCGACAACATTCTTCCACTTGAGCGCGTCAAACACCTCACAGGCAGCATTTGCCATGCCGGAGTAGCATTTTACCAGCACTACATGGCCGGCATAGTCTACCCCCAGCACCGACTCGTGAAAGATCGTTTCAAAGCGGCCCTGCATTTTAGGGTTCAGACTCTCATTGTGGCTGGAAACGTAGCGGTAGCCATCACTGGTGGCTGCTTTGACCAGGCAAAGCTCCCGGATATCCCGGGAGATGGTAGCCTGCGTGACAGCAAAGCCCTCTTCCCGCAGGTGCTCCAGCAATACCTCCTGCCGGCTGATGGGATGCTCCTGAATCAGCCGCAGAATCGTCTGCTGACGCTCGGCTTTCCCTTTGGCGTCTCCGGAAGTGGTTCGGTTCATACGCAATCCCTCTTTCGTTATCGTCTGCTCCGCAGTTTCTGGTCAATGGCCTGGAACTGGTCGGCGTTTCCAAATGTGATGAGCTGTACGATCTGGTTGGACAGGCGGATCTCGGCCGTTGCACCTGCCCGCATCGGGTAGCCGGAGACCCCGTCACAGCTGAGGAAGACCTCATCATCTGCCACCTGCCCGACACAAATGTTGATCTTGCGCTCCTGTGCGAATACCATAGCGGGGCTGGCAAGGCTGTGGGGGCAGATGGGCGTTACCACAATGCCCTTGGTCCGGGAGTCCAGGATAGGCCCGCCTGCGGCCAGCGAATAGGCTGTGGAACCTGTGGGCGTGGCCACAATGACACCGTCGCCCCGGTAATGTTCTACCAGAATATCATCGCAGTAAATGCTGAAATCAATAGCCTGCTGCAAACGGCCCTTGGTCACGACAACATCGTTCAGAGCGTGGCCTTTCCAGTTGTTTTCTCCCAGCACCCGCGCATAGAGCAGCATCCGGCTGTCCAGCGAGTACTCGCCCCTGGCAACCGCCGCCAGCTTTGTTTCCATTTCGTCCACCTCACAGGTGGCCAGAAAGCCGCAGCGGCCCAGGTTGACGCCGAGGATGGGCTTTTTGTACTCCAGCGTGAGGTTGGCTTCGTGCAGGATGGTGCCATCGCCGCCAATGGTCAGGATGACGTCTGCCTGCTGCAGGCACTCTTTTTCCGGCAGGTAAGAAACGCCCATGGTGTTGCAGCTGGCCTGCAGTTCTTCCCGCATCAGGACATGGGAGCCATGGTTGAGCAGGATCTGCGCGGCACGCACAGCAATGACATCCGCCAACTGTTTGTCAGGGTTCGGGGAGATCATAACGGTCATACGGCGTTTCCTCCTGCCAGTTTATTTGTCCAGCGTGGAATGGCTTGCAGCAACCACCTGCTCGGCCACAGAATCATCCAGAACGCCAGGCTGCTCACTCTTCTGTACAAACATCAAGTACTCAATGTTGCCCTCAGGGCCCTTGACGGGGCTGAAATCCAGCCCGCATACTTTGAACCCGTTGGCGGCTGCGTAGCCCATGGCATTGTGCAGCACTTCGCGGTGGGTAGCCGGGTCACGCACGACACCGTTCTTGCCAACTTTCTCGCGGCCAGCCTCAAACTGAGGCTTGACCAGGCAGACACCCATGGCGTCCGGCGTAGTGATAGCCTGTGCCACCGGGAAAATATGATGCAGCGAGATAAACGAGACATCCACGCTGAAAAACTCAATGGGCTCTTCCAGCATATCAGGGGTAACATTGCGGATGTTCGTCCGCTCCATATTCACCACCCGCTCGTCGGTGCGCAGGCTCCAGGCCAGCTGGCCGTAGCCAACATCCACCGCGTAGACCTTGACCGCACCGTTCTGCAGCATACAATCGGTAAAACCGCCGGTCGAGGCACCAATGTCCATACAGACTTTACCATTCGGGGTCAGCGGGAAGCACTGCATGGCTTTTTCCAGCTTCAGGCCGCCGCGGCTGACATAACCGATATCATGGCCACGCACTTCCACTTTGGCATCTTCTTTGATCATTTCACCGGCTTTGTCCACTTTCTGCTCGTTGACAAAGACAACACCCGCCATGATCATGGCTTTGGCGCGCTCACGGCTCTGGATGAGTCCGTGCTGCACCAGATATTGGTCCAATCGAATTTTCAAACCTTGGCCTCTCCTTTCGCTTCCGGGGCCTGTACGGCCTCCCGCACCGCCTGTGCCAGATGCTCCGCATCCAGCCCGGTCACCTGCTTGATCTGGGGCACCGTGGCATGGGGCAGGCAGAGCTGCTCCACCGCTGTGTGAATGTATCTGCCGTTCCATCCGGCGCGCTGCAGGGCCATTTCCAGATGCTCTCCAATGCCGCCGCAGGCGACGCACTCTTCCGCCATCAGAACAACGTCATACCGCATGATCTCGCGGATGAGTTCTTCCGTAAAGGGGAAGATCTTCACGAGCTTGTAAACATCACAGGGGATGTTTTCCGCGCCCAGCAGCTTTGCCGCGTTCAGTACGTCCTCCACTTCGTCCGCATAGCTGACCAGAACGATCTTTGCGCCCGGCGCAGTGTAGAGGTGATCGTACTCCTTACCGGAGCAGCCATACTGCGCCAATGCCTTGCTCTCACCGCCGCGCGGGTAGCGGATGGCGCGGGGGCCCTGCATCTCATTGCTCAGCAGAATGGGGAGCCAGTATTTGAGCTCTGCATAGTTGGAGGGAGAATAGATGGGCATCCCAACCTGGCTGAGGAATGCCGGGTCATAGATGCCCTGATGCGTCTCACCATCGGCCGGGACAAAACCGGCACGGTCAATGGCGAAGACCACATTCTCTTTCAACAGGTTGACGTCATGAATGATCTGATCGTAGGAACGCTGGAGGAATGTGGAATAAATACACACCACCGGGAGCATTCCCTGGCTGGCCAGACCGGCCGCAAAGGTCACAGCGTGCTGTTCTGCCATGCCAACATCAAAAAAGCGCTTGGGGTGCGTATGGTAGAAGAACTGCAGGCCAGTGCCATATTTCATGGCGGCGGTAATGGCACAGATCTTCTCATTCTCACTTCCCTGCTTATTGAGCAGGTTGCCAAACACGGTCGAGAACGATTCTTTCGGAGCTACCTCCGGGTCCGGGATACTGTGAGCCAAATCAAAGGTCGAAACGCCATGGAAGTTGCCGGGGTTTGCCTCTGCCGGGGCGTAGCCCTTGCCCTTTTTGGTCACAACATGGAGGAAATGGGGGCCGGGCTGGCTGCAGATGGTGCGCAGCGCGCGCTCTAGCTCTGCTTCATCATGGCCGTCAATGGGTCCGAAATAATGGAACCCCATATCCTCAAACATGGTAGAATGGTACATGGCCCGGCGAACCATGCTCTTACCGCCCTGAATGGCGGATTTGAGCGGCGGACCGACCACGGGGACCCCATCCAGAAACGTCCGGACGTTCTCTTTTGCATCAATGTAACGGCTCGTGGTGCGCAGATGGCTGAAATACCGTGCCAGCGCACCAACGTTTTTGGAAATGGACATCTTGTTGTCGTTGAGGACCACCAGCAGGTTGTCCAGCCCGCCAATGTTGTTCATCCCCTCGTAGACCATGCCGCCCGTGAACGAGCCATCGCCAATGACGGCAACCACATGGCCCGGCTCCCCCCGCAGTTTCCTGGCCCAGGCCATGCCAATAGCCAGGGAGAGCGAGGTGTTGCCGTGACCCGCCACAAAGGCGTCATGGACGCTCTCTTTTGGGTTGGGGAAACCGGAAATGCCATCCAGCTGCCGCAGCTTGGCAAAGCCCTCCCGGCGGCCGGTCAGCAGTTTATGGGTATAGCACTGATGACCGACATCAAACACGATCTCGTCTTTCGGCGTTTCCAATACGCGGTGCAATGCAACGGTCAGCTCTACCGCACCGAGGTTGGAGGCGAGATGTCCACCTGTTTTGGAAACATTGTCCAGCAGAAATACCCGGATCTCTTCACACAGCTGATTGACCTGCCCGCTCGAAAGCTTTTTCAAATCGCTAGGCTGTGAAATTTTTTCGAGCAAAGGAAAATTCATAGCTCCAC
>JABLTK010046325.1_pt1 | contig 13846 bp, 15 predicted proteins | sample 7160131 | NCBI WGS metagenome assembly JABLTK01 (sample SAMN14651221, study PRJNA627086) | human gut metagenome | isolation source: feces | host: Homo sapiens
ATGAAAAATTTAAAAGTGGTTCTTTAAAAGTAGATGATGCGGTTATTAGAGACTGGAATAGAGTTGGTTGGGGAAATATAACTTATGATCAAGGTTTTATGGGTTCTTCCAATGTAGCTGCTTCTAAACTTGCTTTAACTCTTGGAAGAGCTAAACTTAAAGATTTTTATTCTAATCTTGACTTTGGAACTAAAACCGGTCTTCCTTTTCCAAATGAAAGTGCTGGTACTATAAACTTTAAATATAATACTGAAGTTGCTAGTGCATCTTATGGTCAAGGTATAACAGTAAATGCCATGCAAATATTAAAAGCTCTTACAACACTTTCAAATAATGGTACAATGATTAAACCATATATCGTTTCAAAGATAGTTAATAATGAAACCGGTGAAACAGTACTTGAAAACAATAGAAGTGAAATAAGAAAGGTATGCAGTGAAGAAACAGTAAATAAATTAATTAAAATAATGAGGGGTGTAGTTGATGGTAGTGCTAAAATGTCAACTGGTACAGGATATCATATAAAAGGTATAGATTTAGTTGGTAAAACTGGTACTGCCGAAATTGCCTCACCAAAAGGTGGTTATTTAAAAGGAGATAAAAATACTTTGAAAAGTTTTGCAGCTTTATTTCCGGGAGAAGATCCAGAAATAATTGTATATACTGCAATTTCTAAAACTAAAAAATCTAGTACAATGAAAAAAGCAGTTAAAAATCTTGTTAAAAATGTTTCTACATATTTAAATATCTATGGTAATAAAGAATCAAGTGAATCTAAATCATATACAGTAGAATCATTTATTAATAAAGATTCATCAGTATCTTCATTACTTCTTGAAAATAATAATATGGAAGCTGTTATTATCGGAGATGGAGATAAAATAATAAAACAATATCCTACTAAAGGAACTATACTTAATGTAGGAAATAAAGTATTCTTACTTACTAATGATTCTAAATATAAAACACCTAATATAAAAGGTTGGTCTAGAAATGATATTCAAACATTTGCTGATTTAATAAATCTTAAAGTTACTTTTGAAGGAACTGGTTATGCAGAATCATATAACTTTAAAAATAATGAAGAAATAGATTTAACAAAGACATTAGAAGTAAAACTTAAAGAAAAATATAAACTTAGCAATAGTTCGACATAATTTTTAATTAATTAGTTATAAAATGTTCTCGTGAGGTGATTTATGAGAACATTTTATTTATTTCAAATTAAGGATGGAGTTCTTAAAAATTATAAGAACAATTATGAAGAATTATATACTTTACTTGAAAGCATACATTATTTAAAGACAGAAGATATTGTACTTGGATTTAATATTTTTGATAAGATTGTTACTCCAATGGACAAAGAGAATGTTAATGATTATGTTAAAAAGATGAACCTAAGTAAAGAAAGTTATATTTGTTATAACTATACTCATACTATTAATGATTTTTATTTTGATGAGACTACTAAAATGGTTATTAATAATTCTCATATTAAAATTAAAACTAATAAGAATGTACCATCTTTTTTCTTTAATATTAAAGCATTTAATAATATATTTGTATGTGATTTTATTAATCACGATTATTTTCTATTAGAAGATTCTATATGTTCTTGCATAACTGCTTAAAATTATGTTAGAATTAATTAAAGGAGTGATATTATGCATTTATATATTTTAACTGCTGCTAAAACTTGTACTAATGGATGTAATAATCTATGGATTGATATTTTATATCTTGTTATAGGTTTAGTAGTAGGAGTAATTGCTGGTTTTCTAATTTCTAAAAAATTAGTATCTAAACAATTAAAAGAAAATCCACCTATAAGTGAAGAAATGATTAAAACATTAATGAGAGGTATGGGTAGAAATCCTAGTCAAAAACAAGTTAATCAAATGATGAAACAAATGCAAAGATTTCAATAAGAGGTACTAAAAATAGTATCTTTTTTATTGTATAATTTTAAAAGGATAGAAGAGTAAGAAAATGAATAAAAAAGGTTTTACATTAGTTGAATTGCTTGCTGTTATTGCTATACTTGCTTTAATTGTTATAATAGCTTTACCAAATGTATTTAGTATGTTTAATGAAGCAAAGAAAGATACTTTTTTAACTGAAGCAAAAACAATATACAAAGAAGTATCAAAAAATATATATCTGAAAATTAGAATTGCCAATAAGAGTATACCTAGTGAATGTTCTAACGGAAATTTCTCACAATTTGCATGTGGCTTTGTACTTGAGTTTGAAAATTCAATAGTGAAAAAAAGTATGACTGATACGAATCAAGATAAGGTGGATGGCCAGCATTTAGAATAGGATAATTAATTAAGACTTATTTGTGTAAAGTAAGTTTTTAAATTTTATATGGAATATAATATTGTTATATAATTAGAATAGGTGATAGTATGAGAAAGATAATTAAATTTGTTGTTATTCCTTTGATAATAATTATATTAGTTTTAGGAACTCTTTTGTATATTAAATATAATACTAAAGAAGTTAATGTTGTTGTTAAAAGTTTAAAAGGAGAAAAAATATCTGATAAAATATATGGATATAAATTAAATAATGATTTAGATAAAAATATAGTATTTAGTAGTCCATATAAAGATTATATTTATTATGCATTAACCGATGGAAATAAAGTATATTATTATAGATATAATATTTATACATTAGAAAATAAATTATTAAGTGATGACTTTAATTATATGGGGTGTAATATTGATGATGATAAACTATATTGTTTTGATAATACTAAAACAGATATGCTTGATTTGAATCTTAAATTAATTAAAAGTGATATTGGAGATAATATAATACCTATTAACAAGAGTTATTATTCTATAAAAGGTAATGATTTATATAAAGATAGTGAAGTTATATATAAATTTGATAATACTAAGTATAAGAATTATGAATATTATAATTATCAATTAATAGGAAATGATATTTATTTATTCTATTTTGAATATGATAGTAGTAAATATATTGTATGTGATATTAAAGATAATAAGTGTAGTAGTATTCCATCTAATAGATATACTAAGTATACTGATGGTATTTATTTTATTAATGAAAATGATGTAACATTATATGATTTAGTAAATGATAAAAGTATTAAGTATGATTTATCTATTAATAGGAGTGAATACTATACTAATTATTTATATAAAGATAATATATATGTTTATAATGATAATTTAAAGAGAATTGAAATAATTAATTATATAAATAATAATATTGGTTATATAGATATGGAAAATGTTAGTTTGATTAGTTACTATAACAAATATTTATATATATATTCTTATTCTGGTAAATATGATTATTATGTTATAGATATTGATTCATATAATCCAGAACATCAAAGTATTGAAGATTATATAGCTTCTTTTGAAAAGATTTTAAGTGATAAGATAAAGGATATAAAAGATAAATATAATGTTAATATTCATGTTAAAAATGATTTATTAAGTTTTCCTGATTTTACTGCGAAAGAATATAATGATACAGTTCATATTATAAGTAGTCTTTCAGAAATAACAAAAGTTTTTGATAAATTATCTAAGGATGTATTTGATGCATTTTATGACACGGATCATAATGGACTTCATATGTATTTAACAGGCACACTAAAGCCAAAGAATATTAAGACTCAATATAGTGATCCAGCTGCTTATTCATTAGTTTATAATAATCAATATATTATTGCTTTAAATATTGGAATATTCGCTACTAAAACAAATACTTGTCATGAACTTATGCATAATATAGAAAATAATTTAAATAATAAAGGTGAATATTTTAGTGATTGGTATAAATTAAATCCTAAAAATCATAGTTATACATATTCTTATAAGGAAACTAATAATAATAACTATACAATAGGGGAAAGTGATATAAACAAAGTATATTTTGTTGATTCCTATGCTAATTCATTTCCAACAGAGGATATGGCTAGAATATTTGAAAATGTATGTAATACTGATGAAGATTCAATTTTAAATACATATCCTAATCTATATAAAAAAGGAGATTATTTAAGAACTATATTATATAAACATTATCCTTCTTTAAAGAATAGTACAATATTTAATAGTTTAAAACAATCTTAGAGTATGTTATATTTATATAGGTGATTTAATGAAAAAAATATTATTTATTATTTTATTATTTACTTCATTTATTAAAATAGATGCATTAGATATAAATAAAATGTATATTGATAGTGAGATTGATATATCAGGTAATTTACTTGTAAAAGAAATTATTGAAATAAATAATTTAGATGAAGACTTTAATTATAAAATGTATTTTAAAGATATGAATCTTACTTTAAATGATAAAAATTATTATGACGGATTTAATATTAGTATTGAAAAAATAGGCTATTTGGATGAAAAGTATGATTTTGAAAAAATAAGTACTAGTGATTTTGCTAAATATATTATTGAAACTAATGATATAAATGTTATTAAAAATGATAATAATTATTGTATAAATATAAAAAAGAATAATAAAAAGACTTATATTTATATTGATTATATAGTATTATCTTTATCTGTGTTTCATAATGATTCAGCTGAGTTTTATTATAAATATTTAAATAATTTAGAATATGATATTAAATATTTAGATATTATATTTAAATTACCTTTTAAATCAAATTTATTTAATGTATATGCTCATTCTTTTATGAAAACTAATATTAAAAAAGATGTTGATAAATCAATAGTATATATTGGTAAAACTAATTATAAAAAAGGCAATGATTTAGATTTAAGAGTTGTTTATGATAAAGACTTGTATCAAATAGTATATAATAAAGATAAAAAAACTAATATTGATGCGATAGATATAATAAAAAATATAGAAAATGATAGGCTAACTAATACTAAAACAAATAATGTTATTATATATATTGTTTTTGTTATTATTGTAATTTTAGTTGTGATTTTGACTATTTTAATTATTAAATATAAAAAGATGTTAAAAAAGTGAAAAAACATCTTTTTTATTTTGTAAAAAAATGGTATATTAATATAAGATAGGAGTGTAAATGATATGAAGAAAAAAGTTTTGTTTCTTTTAGCTTTATTGGTTGTGCCAATTATGTTAAAAGCGGAATCTCAAAGTAATTATGAGAATTCAAAAAAATATTTAAATTCATATATAACTTCATTTACTATGTATGATAGGTATATTGAATATGGTAAAGATGTTCCTTATGAATTTGATGGTCGAAATAAGGTTAAAAGTGGTTTTATTAATGGTGGATTAATAAACAAAAAAGAAATTGAATTATCTAAGATTAAAAACAATTCATATTTATTAACAGGGGCAACTTTCTTCACTATGACAGAGGAAGGTACTAAAGTTTATAATGTTAATGTAAGTAAATTAGATTTAGTTTCTAAAACTGAAAATAGTGGTACAAGAGTTACTGAATTTGTTAAACCTAGTACAAAAGTAATAGGTGAAGGTACTAGAACTAATCCTTGGGTATTTGTAAGGAAATACAGAGTAGTTTTTAGCGGAAATGGATCAACCGAAGGAAGGATGGAAGCTATTTCATGTGATTATAATTATAATTGTAATCTTTCTAAAAATTCATTTAAGAAAACTGGTTATACTTTTGCTGGTTGGTCTTTAGAGCCAGAAGGCGAAGTGGCTTATGGTGATAATACTAGTCCAAATATAACAACAGTTCCAAATAATGATGTTGTTATATTATATGCTATATGGAAACCAAATAAATATATAGTTGAGTTTAATGGTAATAGTTATACTTCTGGTACTACTGCTTCTGTTAGTTGTACTTATGATGAACCTTGTACATTACCTTCAAATGGATATACTAAAACAGGGTATACATTTAAAGGATGGGCTACTACAAATAATGGTAGTTCTGTTTATCAAAATAATGCTAAAGTTAAAAATTTAACTGCTTTAAATAATGCTGTGGTTACTTTCTATGCTAAATGGGAACCAATAACTTATACAATTAAGTTCGATAAGAATAGTAGTGAAGCTAGTGGTAGTGTTTCAAGTATAGTTTGTACTTATGATGCAGCTTGTACATTACCTTCAAATAATTTTACAAGAGTGGGTGCTACATTTAATGGTTGGGCAGTGACTAGTAATAGTGCTGTTAAATATAATAATAGAGCTTCTGTTAAGAATTTAACTGCAACTGCAAATGGAACATATACTTTATATGCTCATTGGAATGTAAATACTTATAAGATTAGTTATAATTATAATGGTGGTAGTGCTGGAAGTTATAATCCAAGTACTGCTAAATATGGTGAGGTTATTACTATATCAAATCCAAGCAGATCTTGTTATTCATTTGATGGTTGGAGAATTAGTAATTATGATTCTTCTTATGCTAAATATGGTAATAGTTCAAGTTCTGTAACTTCAAGCATTGGTACTTATACATCAGGTAAATATTTTAAAAATTTAACAGCTACTAATAATGCTACTGTGACATTTACAGCTAGTTGGAGTTATAGTTGTAATTCAAGAAGAGATGATTATGATTATAGACCAAGTGGCGGAGGTTCAGGTAGTAGTAACAGAGGTAACTCAGGTAGTAGTGGAAGTACTTGTGATGCAAGATGTAAAATGGAGAAAAACTCTATAGATTGGCATAATGCTGATGAAAACACAAGAAAACAGCTTGAAAATGATAACAAAAATCTTATGAAAGAATTACTAGAGTGTTGTGGCGGTAGTTGTTGTAATCGTAAAAACGATGGAACTATTAAAGATAAGAAAGGTAATTGTGTTTATAAAGGTGTAGGAAAGACATGTTCATAATTAAGGAGGAAAGTATGAAAAAAGTATTATTAATTATAATAATGTGTGTATTTATGGTAGTTGGTTGTAATAAAACTGAAAATGTTGTTAAGAAACCAATACCTACAACAGATGTTGGAAAGGTTGTTGATATTTTTGCAACAAATATTACAGCTCCAAGTTTTTCTGTTGGAACTATTGGATTATATGATGGCGGATTCAATAATGAAAGCTTAAAAAATGTTAAAATTTATGATATTAAAGCTGTAATGAATGATGGATATGAAGAAGAAACTCATTCTTATAAAGGATATAAGGTTAAAGAAATTTTAAGTGCATTAGAAATAGATTCTTATGAAAAACTTGAATTTTCTAGTAATGGTGGTTTAAATGTTACATTCTATTTAAATGAAGTAGATGATAATATGTTCTTATTCTTTGAAAGAGATGGAATTAGATTAGAAAATGCTCCAATTAATTTATTGGTTCCAACTCAACCTGCTAGATATAGTATTCAAAATGTTCAAACTTTAACAATTTCTTAAATTAAATGTTAATGAGCTCCTAGTGAGCTCATTTTAAATTGATAAAATTGTAAGTAATGTGATATACTTAAATATATGGAGATGTTGAATGAAATATATATTATATAAAGTTATAAGAACACTTGGTTATCCAATATTTTTATTATTATATAGGCCACAATTTGTCGGTAGAGAAAATATACCAAATGAGGGTAGTGTTATTCTTGCTGGAAATCATACTAATAATTTGGATGCAGCTATTATGTTAGCTGGTCCTAAGAGAGTAGTGCATATGCTTGCTAAAAAAGAATTATTTAAAAGTAAAATAAGTAATAGATTTTTTAGAAGTATGGGTTGTATTCCAGTTGATAGAAGTATACATGATGAAAATGCTAAAAGTGAAGCTGTTAGTGTGCTTGAAAATGGTGAAGTGATTGGTATATTTCCAGAAGGTACAGTCAATAGAACTGATAAAATTATACTACCTTTTAAATATGGGGCTGTATCATTTGCTAAAAAGACTAATTCTTATATAGTTCCATTTACTATAACAGGTAAATATAAATTATTTAGAAAAAGTATAAAAATTACTTATGAGAAACCATATAAAGTTAATGGTGATTTAGAAATAGAAAATGAAAAACTTATGAATATTATTTCGAATATGCTTCAAAAGGAGAAAAATAGTGAAAAAAGAAAATAATGATTATCCATGGTTTAAGTATTATAAAGATATGAAGAGTCATATTGAATATCCTGATTCTTCTATGTATTCTTTGGTAAGAAAGTGTGCGATAAAGTATCCATCTAATATTGCTTATTCTTACTTTGGAAATAAAGTTACTTATAAAAGTTTGATTTCTAAAATAGATGAAGCATCGAGAGCTTTTTTAAGACTTGGTGTTAATAAAAAAGATGTTGTGTCTATTATTATGCCAAATACACCTGAAGCTATAATATGTTTTTATGCACTTAATAGAATAGGTGCGGTATGTAATATGATTCATCCACTTTCAAGTGAAGAAGAATTTAAATATGACATTAAATTAGCTAATACTAAATATGTTATTGTTGCTGATATTGCTTATCAAAAATTAGTTAATATTAAGAGTGATCTTAATATTGAAAAGATAATATATTTACCTATATCAGAAAGTATGAATTCAATTACTAAACTTGGTTATAAACTTACTACTGGTAGAAGTGCTTTGAAACCTAGTGGTGAAGATACAATTACTTATTCTAAGTTTCTTAGTAAAGCTAAATATTATAAAGATGCTATTAAAGATGAAGGAAAGGGAGAAGATTCTGCAGTTATTCTTCATAGTGGTGGTACTACTGGTAAACCAAAGGGCATTGTACTTACTAATATGAATTTTAATTCACTTGTTTTAAGTGAACTTGAAATTAATAAATGTTTGGGGGACGGAATTAGTATTCTTGCTATTATGCCTATATTTCATGGATTTGGTCTTGGATGTACTTTTCATGCGACTATGGTTTCAGGAGGACATGCAATAATATTACCATCTGTTAATCCTAAGAAATTTGATGAAACACTTCTTAAATATAAGCCTAATATTTTAGCTTGTGTGCCAAGTGTTTTAGAGGGTCTTACTAAAAGTAAAAAGTTGAAAGAAGCTGATTTATCATTTATTAAATGTATAATATGTGGAGGGGATGCTCTTAGTGGTGAACTTAATAATAAGATAGATAAATTTTTATATGATCACGGAAGTGATACTCGTGTTAGAACAGCTTATGGAATGACTGAGTGTACTGCTGGTGTTACTATGATGCCACTTGAAGAAACAAGAGAAGATAGTATTGGTATTCCTTGTCCTGATTCATATATTAAAATATGTGAAGTTGGAACTACAAAAGAATGTATAACTGGTGAAGTAGGTGAAATATGTATAAATGGACCTACTGTTATGAAAGAATATATTAATGATAAAGATGAAACTTCACTAGTATTAAAAACACATAAAGATGGAAAAGTATGGTTACATAGTGGAGATCTTGGATTCGTTGATAGTGATGGTTTTGTATATTTTAAATCAAGAGCTAAAAGAATGATTGTTTCTAGTGGTTATAATATTTATCCAGGGCAAATAGAACAAATAATACTTAAACATCCTTATGTTGAAGCTTGTTCAGTAGTAGGAGTACCTCATCCATATAAGAAAGAAGTAGTTAAAGCATATATTGTTCTTAGAGATGGGCTTGTATTAAATAGTGAGATTAAAAAGAGTATAAAGGATTATTGTGAAAAAAATATAGCAAAGTATGCATTACCTTATGCTTATGGTTATAGAAAAGAACTTCCTAAAACAAAGTTAGGTAAGGTTGCATATAAAGAACTTATAAATGGAGAAAATGATGATGAAGAAGAGTGATTCACAAAAAGAATTTGGTTATAAATTAATGAGACCATTTGTTACGATAAAATTTAAAAATAAATATCATCCAGTTGTATTTGGTAAAAAAAATATACCAGAAAGTGGTGGTATAGTCGTATGTGGTAATCATAGACATGTTGATGATCAATATAATTTTATGATTGCTACTAAAAGAGTAATTCATATGCTTGCAAAGGATGAATATTTTAAAGGTAAAAAAGAGTGGTTTTATAGAGCTGCTGGATGTATCCCAGTAGATAGAAGTATACATGATGAAAATGCTAAGAGTGAGGCAAGAGAAATACTTAATAATAAAGGTGCAATTGGTCTTTTCCCAGAAGGTACTAGAAATGAAGTAACTTCAAAAGAAGAAGAGATTCAAAAAATATCAAAGATACTTGATATAAGTACGGAAGAAGTATTATCAAAATTAAAAAATAAATGTACTAGAACTACACAAGTTAATTTACTTATAGAACTTTCTAAAGATCATAAGATTACAAAGGATGAATTAAAGGAATATATATTAGATGCTGATAATGCTTTACTTAAACTTTATAAAAAGAAAATAATAACTAAAGAAGATTATAAGGAATCTTTATTATTACCATTTAAATTTGGAGCAGTAAGTTTAGCTAAAAAGACTAATTCATTAATTATTCCTTTTGCAACAGTTGGAGATTATAATGGAGAAAAGGAACAATTGATAACTAGAATTGGTGAACCAATTGATATTTCTTCTATGGAATTAGAAGATGCTAATAAATTACTTAGAGAAAAAATAATAGATTTAATGCAAAAAATCTAATATTATTATATAATATATATATGAGTGAGGTGTAAACCATGAAATTTATTTTAACTGCTGGTGGAACTGGAGGACATATTTATCCAGCTTTATCAGTTTTAGATGAAATAAAAAAAGATAAAAGTAATGAGTATTTATACATTGGAACTAAAGATAGAATGGAAAATGATTTAATTCCAAGTATGGGTATTCCATATGAGGGAATTGAAATATATGGTTTTTCTAAAACTAATATAATTAGAGATATCAAGAATATTAAATGTATTTGTTCTTCATATAAAAAGTGTTTGAAGATAATGGATGAATTTAAACCCGATGCTGTAATTGCATTTGGTGGTTATGTAACATTACCAGTGTGTTTAGCGGCTAAAAAAAGAGGTATAAGTGTATTTCTACATGAACAGAATATGTTACCAGGAAAAACTAACATATTCTTATCTTCTAAAGTTGATGCAGTATTTGTTTCATTTAAAGATGGTACTAGAAAATTAAAATGTAAAAATATTATTTATACAGGTAATCCAGTTAGTCAAAGAGCAATCGAAACTAAAAAATATAATAAAACTGATTTAGGTTTTTCAAAAGATAAAAAATTAATAATTATAGTTATGGGTTCTCTTGGAAGTACATCTGTTAATGAAAGATTACTTGACTTTTTAAGAAGCTATGAAAGAGATGATACTGAAATATTATTTATTACTGGTAAAAAGAGTTATGCTGATTTAAATAATAATTTAATAGTTCCTAAAAGTACTAAGATAGTTCCATTCTTTGATAATTTGCCTAGTTTAATGAAGAGTGCTGATTTAATAATATCAAGAGCTGGTGCTTCTACAATAGCTGAAATAATGGCTACTAAAACACCATCAATATTAATACCAAGTCCATATGTGGCAAATAATCATCAATATTATAATGCTCTTGATTTAGTTAATAAAAAAATTAGTATTTTAATTGAAGAAAAAGATCTAGATAAAAATACTCTTATTAAAGCTATTGATGAAATATTTGATGAAAGTACTTTAAAAGAAATAAAAGATAATTTAAAAGAAATAAAAGATATGTCATCAAGTACTATTATAGTAAATAATATAAAAGAAATATTAAAGGAAAAGAATGCAGAAAAAGGTAAAAAGAAAATTTAATTTTAGAAAGTTTTTATTCTTTATAATTTTCTTATTCTTATTATATATGGGAATATCATATTTGATATCTGTTAAAACAAAAAATATAGTTATTTTAAATAATAATTATTATAGTGATGATGATATTATTTATACAGCTGGTATAGAAGATTATCCAAAGTTTATTTTATTAAATAAAAATAAAATAAAAGATAAATTATTAAAACTTGATTTAATAGAAGATGTAACTATTAATAAAAGATTTGGTTTTATTCTTGAAATAACTGTCAAGGAAAAAAAGATACTTTATTATATAAGAAGTACTAATTTATATAAAGCATCTGATAATAAAAGTTATGAACTTAATAATATGATAGGTATTCCAACTCTTATTAATTATATTCCAGAAAATATAGAAAAGAATTTCGTTAATAAACTTAGTAATGTTGATAGTGAAATATTAAGTATGATAAGTGAAATAGAGTATAGTAAGACAACATATGATGATAAAAGATTTTTACTTTATATGAATGATGGTAATATGGTATATATAACTGTTTCAAAAGCAGAACTTTTAAATAAATATGTTGAAATAATAAAAAAGGTTGATAATAAAAAGGGTATATTATATTTAGATAGTGGAAACTATTTTGAGATTAAAGAGAAGTGATGTATTAAATCATTTCTCTTTTAATATAATTTAATATGGCAAAGATAGATAAATTTAAAAAATTTGTTTCTAATCATCCTGAATTTGTTGACTATGTTAGAAATAATAAAGTGACATGGCAATCTTTTTATGAACTTTATGATATTTATGGTGAAGATATGAGTGTATGGAATAAATATATTAAAGATGATATAAAAGATAGTATAAATATAAAGGGTATATTAAATACTCTTAAAACTATTAATTTAGATTCATTAGAAGAAAATATAGGGTCACTTCAAAAAGCAGTTTCACTTGTTGAGGAACTTACAAGAGATACTAAAAAAGATGAAAAAGAAGTAGAAGCTAAGGAAGAGAAAATAGATACCTTTTTTGGAGACGATAAATAATGTTTTATGAAGTAAAAGATAAATTAGATAAAGATCCTAGATTTAAAAAATATTTAAGAGAAAATTCTAATTGGTATAAAAAACTTAATAGAGATCCTAATTCTTATAATGAATTTGTAAAAGAAATGAAAGTAAAGTATAAATTAAGAACAATAGATAAAATAGATAATTTTGTAGATACAGTAGATCTTGTTACTAAAATAATAAATATTTCTAATGAATAATGTGTATAATTTTTGTTAAACTAATTGACTTATAAAAATCATTAATTTATAATAAATATTGTAAAGATAATATAGAAAGGATTGTGATGTTTATTATGAATAAGAAAGGTTTTACATTAGTTGAGTTATTAGCAGTTATTGCTATTTTAGCTATATTAGTTATTATAGCTTTACCAAATGTGCTTAGTATGTTCAATCAAGCAAAAGAAGATACATTTACTACTGAAACAAAAGAAATGGTTAAAATTGCTCAACAACAATATTTAGCTACTTTTGGTAAGTGGACTTATTATGCTGTAGAAGGTTCTAAAGATGCTGATGGCAATGCAATTCAAGTTAAAGATTGTACATCAAGTGAAGGTCCAGAATTTAAAAAAGAAAATGGAGTTCTTACAACTAAAATTGAAAAATATTGTAAGATTAACAAAGAAGCTGGAAACTTAAAGAGTTTCATTTTAACATTTAATAAAGCTGATGGACAAGTTGCAACTGTATTTGCTGATGATGGCACTTATGCTTATCATTTACCTTATACAGAAAAAGATTCAGCTGGTAAAGATGTAACTGTTAGTGTATATGATGCTACTAAAGTTAAAAATAACGGTAAAAAATAATTTATAATGATAAGCCCCATGGGCTTTTTTATTTGTTTTTATAAAACATATTGACTTATAATTTCTAATAATTTATAATTAATTTATAAGGTAGATATGAATATCTTATCAAAATATTAAGAAAGGATTGTGAGATTTGTTATGAACAAAAAAGGTTTTACATTAGTTGAACTTTTAGCAGTTATTGCTATCTTAGCTATCTTAGTTATTATAGCTTTACCAAATGTGCTTAGTATGTTTAATCAAGCAAAAGAAGATACATTTGCTACTGAAACAAA
>JABLTK010034758.1_pt1 | contig 13835 bp, 34 predicted proteins | sample 7160131 | NCBI WGS metagenome assembly JABLTK01 (sample SAMN14651221, study PRJNA627086) | human gut metagenome | isolation source: feces | host: Homo sapiens
CGCTAAAACAAACCCAAACGAGGCTCCACGTAATAGTCACGCATAGCAGCCGCTGCATTCACTTCGAATGATGATACTGACATCCTTTGCTTCAAAGTCGCAAGATCTATGAGGAAATGGAGCCAAATTGAAACGTGGAAACGGGGAACTGAGTTGATCAAAGAGTTGAACGCCTTTCTCTTCAATAGAATTGAGACCCCTCTCTCATAGGTGTTAACTCAAAACAAACACCATGCAAGGTACATCAAATCTCATCCAACAAGATGGCCACTTCATCAGCAGGAACACTTCCAAAGAGCAACTTTCCCTCATAACTCGCTCCACAGTACAACCAGAGATTCTTCGCACTCCAAGCTGTTGAATATACACTGCTCCTTGTTCCTCCAAGACTCATAACCTTTTTATCATCTTGCTGTCTACATTATTACACAGTTCTTAATCTCACTTTTCTTTCAACCGAGATGATGATACAGAGAAGAGTCTCCACAGTGTGATGGTACTATCTGTACTGGAGGTCAACAACAATTGATCCTGAATGGGATTGTAGTGGACCGAAGAGACCCTATAACTCACAACTTGTCTCCTCCTCTACCAGTGAGTATGTGCCTGGATCGACTTTTCTGGAGTCATACCATGACGAGATACATGCCACACATGAACCATTCCATCCTTTCCTCCTGTACACAAAGTGCTAGGACGATTGGGATTGAACTCCATACATGTTACCCCACCTGTGTGACAATTCAGTCGTTCAGCGAACATTGTATTATCACTAATGTTGATGACACGTACATCACATCCTTGACCCACTGCTAAGAGATGGGTGTGAAGCGGATCCCATGCAGCACAGACACATGAGTCCTTGAATGCATAGAAGAAGAGCTCATTCAGGGTTCCCTCATCAGTGACTTGATAACCAGCATAACCTGAACTATACACAAGAATCAACTCATGAGGAAGAGTACCTTCATCCAGATTGCCTGGATGCCAAATTGCACTATGTGATACATATGAAAGATGCTTACGTAATGATATTATCACGAGGTGCCGTCGCTAGCATAGTCAGTTCTGTGGGTTTCTCTTCAACCACAGGGAGATCCTTCTTGTCATCAGGAATGCATTCCTTGTCTTCCTGAGCAACAGTGACTTCCTCCTCCTTTTCATCTCCTTCCTCCTTTGTGGCATCTTCTTTTGGCTCTTCCTTGTCTGCAGACGGAATGGCTGCTGGAACCTCTTTTGGTGTAACAGGCTCCATAACTGCCTTTGAATCCGAGTCCTTTTCCTCGGATACTTGTGAGAATGACAGATTCTCAAGACGATATAAAACACCCTTCTTTGTATCTACATAGATGAATCGATAATAAAAGCAAATACCGGAGTCACAACCAACAACAACAAAACAAAGCTGCGGATCATAGGGACAAGGAGCCAATCCAAAGATTTGACCTTTATGTTTATATATGTGTTCTGAGAAAACAGTCCGATTCTTTGTATTGTATTCAACTAAGTGAATCTAGAAAAGAAGAGGAACGAGTTATCCATACTTCATTATCATCTCCCACAGATGCTGTTGACAATAAGAAGCGATTTGCCGTTACATCACCAAGAAGAGGAGCAACAATTCTTGCTGTTGGCTTACAGGAATACGTTTCTGTTGCAATCTGCATTTGATCGATCTAGAAATGATCTGGAATTCAAAGAAGCACACTTAGTCAAGGATTCCATGAACAATGAACAGGTTTGACCCAATTATATAAACTGTCCCAATTCTATAGCTCTTGGATAATCTTGTGAACATTGGTACTATTAGCGATTTGGTGTTATGGATCTCTCAAAATCGAACCTCCAATGACAAATACGTATGGACTTACAAACAAGTGTTAGCACTAGATTACATCACCAAATATACATTTTCCCTCAAACATGATCGTGGGTATGTTTGTACGATTGATCTACCAATCACTTCTGGGATTATCATCTACATCAAACAGGAATTGAATCGATGGATAAGCTCGGAGAAGAGAGTAGTTTGGTTGCAAAGAGAGGATCCTTTGATTTTGAACACGAAGGAGAATGAGAGGATAAGAGCTCAATGCTGATTCTCTACAGATTAGCAGATTCGTTGAATTCAACCGCAGCATCGAATTGCGAATATTAACAGTTGTCGCAAAGATGCCAATTGGAGGAGTATTCTGTCCAAGTTCCGTAGTTACTCTTCCAAGGACACCAATAAATTCACGAACCTATACATATCTATTCTGATTCACAAGTACCATTGCAGTAGAACAATGTGAAGTATCTTTACATTGAACATAAAGTGGAATCTTGATATTTCCAAGTGGCCATACACCCTATTTAACAAACGCCATTTCAACTCTACTTGTAAATCGACCCCTCTATCATTTGGACCTCCACAATTATGAAGCTTCATTCCGAGTGTACTTAATACTTCCACAATCTGTCATCATAATTAACTATCATTCTTACATCATTTTCAAAGAGTAATCCTTTTGATACTGTTGATATGGATCTCTAGACCATGATTTGGTGTAGATGTCCGAGTACAAGACTATTCAAGCAAATAACACTTTTCAAAGCTGTTTGAATTTGGAAAACTCGAAACAGCATAACAGGTTTTATTACAAAACAAACACTGCATGTTACTCAATCTTCTCCTTTTCTTCTTCCTCGACATCCTCTTCATCATCATCTACATCTATCGGTAATTCTAATTTCAAAGACCTACAAGACTGATCCGTCTTTCTCAAAAACAGGCACACTAACAATGTCCAGTGGGCCACCTGAAGAAGAATAGAAGACAGAGGAGTCGAAGGATAAATGTTATACACAATTTCAATGGCTGCTAAGAGAATTAACTTCTATTTCTCAACCTCATCCTCTAAAACAAGTACAGCAATCACAGAGATCTCTGTTCTCCATAGCAAATAAGGTAAGGTATGGAAATACCACGCATAATACTGATAATGCATGGATCGTGAGCATACAACACCAATGAAATTGCTTGCAAAGAGTGTAGTCATGATATGTTCCGTTGTCAACGGAACATCATAATCACGCAATTTGAACCAGTCAAACATACGAACAAGGAGATTGCGTGGTTTTGGTGCGAATGGATCTGACTGAACAACTTTCCAGATTCCTCCCATGGGTCTAGATGGGATTCATTGCATAGACCTACTGACTCCAGCGTCGGAAAATGAAGAGAAGCAGAATACTCACTTGTAGAACAAGAAGAATCAGGCCAAATACAGGATTGACAAAGATCTAGGAATAAGGGATATCGCTTGTTCTGACATCATAAGGAAGGAATTTGAAATTGACGGTCCATTTGTAGGTAAAGACACGACCAAATTCATAGGCGCGACCCAAGTAGCCAGCTGCATTCTCGGCAATGAAAGGAATTCCCAACAGGAACTGAACAAGCACGATTACGAAGAAGAGAAAAAGTGTACGTGGAACTCCAACAGCCTATGAGTGAATCTAAGAGAGAATATGAACTTCAAAGAGAATAAGAAGCAGGGAGGGGAAGAAAAGGAGAATATTCATCTTGATCGAGAGAGCAAAAGACATAACAACCACTCCGAGGAACCATTTTTGATACGTGAAGAGAAGACTAAACATAAAGAACAAGAAGAAATGAAACATGGAGAGATAGAGAGGAAGCATTAGAACTGCCTCATTGAATAATCGGAGATAGTAAATACTCTTGACACGCTTTGAAAGACAAAGAAGTAACAATGCCCATCTACAATTAAGACATCTATAGAAATCTACTGAGGGACAACATTTGACCTGTGATACAAAATCAATACAACAGCCAAGGTGGCAAGATATAAACCAAGGAAAATGTATTGTGCTAATTGTAAGACAATCTTTCAATAAAAACCCAGTCGGATATTCTCTCCTCCATCTGTTATCTTAAATAATAGAGAATACACGTAAATGTAACCTGCAGGATAAACAGCAGGTCCTGTCTCACCCATATACTGTGTGTAATCCAGTGATTTGTATATTGCAGTATAAACATGAGCCATATAGGCCTTCCAATCAATCTCAGTATCTAGTCCCTCATACAAATAATAGAAATCAATTACATGGAACAAAATGAATAATCAGACAACCCAGGACCAGCTCTCCAACAAGAATCATCCAAAAGAGATGCCAGAAGTATTTCCGATTCGTCAGCACATTCTTTCCGTAATTATAGACTTGTCGAACGGCTTCCATTTTCAAGAATGGGGATAAGACAATTTCCGCGGGAATAAAACAAAACTGTCTTACATCAAAAAAGTATTCCTAACAACTAACAGTATGAGTGTGGAAACGAACACGGGTGTTACTATGCCCTGGATTAAACCAGAATACATTTTAGGAGAATCTGGAGAAAAGTTGAATGCAACTCCTATTATGGTAACAAACAGTCTGACAAGAACGAAGGTATATTATTGAGAGCTTCTGTGAAATCTAGGTTCCTTTTATCACTATTAAGCCTCGGAAGGTGTTGTGGTACAGTTGTGGACCTACTGTGTACGATGTAGCACATATGGGACATGCCAGGTAGTGTAAGATTGAGGTTGTTACTCATAGGACATATCTGAGTCAAGATATCATTATGCGTATTCTTCGTGACTACTTTAACTACGATGTGATGTTTGTGATGAACATCACAGATATTGATGACAAGATTATCAAAAGGTACCTAGTATTCTGTATCTGGAACATAGATCTAATGAACAGGGAATTGAGTTTAAGCAATTAGCTCGTAAGTATGAGAAGGAGTTTATGGAGGATATGAAAGCTCTGGGTTGTCGTACTGCTAATGTGATTACTCGTGTTTCAGAGGTTCATTTAGTTGTTATTGATAATGGGTAGTATATTAATGAGATTCTAGAGATGATTCAGGGAATCATTGATAATGGTTATGCTTACGTAGTAAAAGGAAGTGTGTATTTTGATACACAAGCTTTCATGAAGAAGAATACGTATGGCAAGTTAGGTATGATTTCATTATTCTGTTGATATTAGTGCCTGAGGTCGTTGGAAACATTAACGAGGCTGCTGAAGAAGATTTCAGTGCTGACAAGAAGAACCCAAGTGATTTTGCTTTGTGGAAGGCAAGCAAGCCTGGTGAGCCAGAATGGGAATCAACATGGGGAAAGGGTCGTCCTGGTTGGCATATCGAGTGTTCTGCTATGTCCTACAGTATCTTCAAGGATATCAGTGATGGATGCATTGATGTCCATTCGGGTGGTGTGGATCTACGTTTCCCTCATCATCAAAATGAGATGGCTCAGAGTGAGGCCTTCATGCAGTGTGAGTAGGATTGATGGATGATGATAAGAAGTAGTCAAGCTGTGAATTATTTCCTACACACAGGTCATCTGAACATTGATGGATTGAAGATGTCAAAGTCTCTTAAGAACTTCATTACCATCCGTCAGACATTGGCAAATTTCACTCCTAACCAGGTTCGTATGTGTTTCCTTCTCCACAAGTGGAACACAACGATGAACTATTCTGATGGTGCTCTGGACGAAGCACGAGCCAAAGAAAAGCTTTTCAATAATTTCTTCCAGAATGTGAAGACAAGATTGCGTACTCAGCCTGTTAATGCTCCTGAGCGTTGGGAGAAGCGTGAAGTGGATCTGAATAAGGAGCTAATGGACTGTCGTGAAGCTGTTCGTGAGAGTCTTTGTGACGATTTCAATACTGAAGGAGCAATGAGAGCTCTGGAAGGACTGGTACGTGCTTATAACCAATATGCAGAAGATGACAAGCCTATTGTGGCTCCTCTCGTAACTTCATGTGGTGAATTTGTGTCCAATATGTTCCGAGTATTTGGTCTAATCGAGCCTGAGGTACGTATTGGATCCTCTGAAAATGAGGGTGGTGAAAGTGTTATCGAACCTTTGGTGAATATTGTTTCAAGTCAACGAGATGAGTGTATGGATTAGTGTGATACCTGAAGGATAGTGAAGAGAGAAGCTCAGACATCTCAAATCCCTATCTTCTCTCATGATCTCCGAACAGATCTTTTCAGTGAAGTAATTCCAGATAAGAGCAGTGAGGAAAGTAAGGAGATTGAACAGAGGCTGACGAGTATAATTGATGAGTTCAGTAAGGAGGGTAACCGATCTGAGGTTGATTGAGGAATAGTGGAAAAACATCGCAAGAAGCCAACAGAGGTGAAGCAGCTTTGTTATGAACTTAGTGATCAAGTTTTCTCTCTGCTGGGTCTCCATTTGGATAGTCCAGAGAAAAAGTGTATATGGAAACTGGCAAATATCATGGTGGAGTTCCGTGATGACGGTAGGAAAGTGAGGAATACATGAACAGTAGTGAAGGAAAATCGTAAAGATCATAAGAAGGTTGAAGAAGCCTGTACTAACTTCTCTAAGAATATTAAAGAGGTCGACATTCCTCAGGGTGAAGATGATGTTGATGAGTTGAGAAAGATTCTTCTGAGGTTCTATGATGATGGTATTTGATAATGAACTGTGTGAGAGATAGTGAGGAATGATGCATACCGTAGTACTGGATTGATGAGACGTTGTGATGACCTCAATAATGCTTTCCTTTCTTTCGTAGTTAAGGAGTTAGGAAATACGGAAGGTATGCTTGTCATGAGATTAGCTAGTTATCTTTTTGAATTCCGGAACAAAGGTTTGATTTGATAGTGTGTGTGAGAGATAGTGATGGTTGAGTATAGAAGACCTACTCAAGTTCTGAGACGTTGCGATCAGCTTCGTAATCAATTGAAGGAGGCTGGTATCCGTCTGGAAGATACGCCAAATGGAACGACATGGAAGAAGATCAGCAAGGAGGAACTCAAAGCTGAAGAAGAGGAAAAGAGGAAGAAGGAAGAAGAGAAACGAATGAAGGAAGAGGAAGCACAGCGTATGGAGAAGGAGAGAGAGGAAAAGGCTAAGATTGATCCAAAGACTATGTTCCTCGGAATGACGGATTTGTATTCCCAATTTGATGCAAATGTAAGAGAAGTGAAATTGAGTGAATGTTAGGGTATTCCTACTCATGATGTGGAAGGAAAGCCTCTAACGAAGAGTGCTTTGAAAAAGGTCATGAAACAATATAAGGAACAAGAAAAGCGTTATGAGACATGGAAAAGCAGAAATTAATCTTCAGGGGGTTGTTTGTTTGTTGAGTCAATAACCGCGGAAGTATCGTTTCCATTTCATTTTCTACAAGAGAACATGAATCACCAAGTCACTGATATTGGAGAAGCTGACGAGAGAGACGGAATCCGTTTCACGTTCAACACATGGCCTGGAACTCGTATGGAGGCTACAAAGTGTGTTATTCCGATGGGATGCTTGTACTCACTGGATACACTGTTATAATACTAGATACACACCTCTGAAGACAATCTACGGAATGCCGACTGCACTGCCTTATCAGCCTGTTCGTTGTAGACAACCGAATTGTGGTGCAATTCTGAATCCATACTGGTTCAATTGAGGTTTGTTTGTCACTTGTAGTCAAATTGACTTCCGTGCGAAGCTTTGGACCTGCCCTTTTTGTGGTCAGAGGAATCATTTCCCTCCTGAGTACGCTCAGAATATTAGCGAGACTTCTCTCCCCTATGAGGTAATGCCTCCTTACACGACCATTGAGTATGAACTTCAAGGACGTCAGAGTGTTCCTCCTGTATTCCTTCTCGTGATCGACACAACTGTTGATACAAAGGAATTAGCGAGTCTGAAGGATTCTCTCCAGCAGAATCTAACCTATCTACCGGATAATGCTCTTGTTGGCATTATTTCCTTTGGTACACACGTCGAAGTACATGAATTGTCTTCTTCGGATATTTCCCGTTCCTACGTATTCAACGGAAAGAAAGAGTATGCCACCTCCAAAGTTGCTGATATGTTGGGTCTTCGAGGTAGTGTTGCTCAAAGCCAGGTATCGTTTGTGTTCTCCTTTGAGCGTCTAGATTGGTGCTCCTTCTGCTGCATCTCGCTTCTTGATGCCTCTGGGAGATGCTTCGATGGTTATCGATACGATTCTTTCTGAACTGGAGAAGGATCCTGTAGGATGTGTTGACTCATTCTCACCTAGTGGCCTGTGGCTGCTCAACATCGAGCAGAGCGTTCTACAGGATGTGCTATCTCTGTTGCTTCCTCTCTGCTTGAGATTACATATCCCCAGTCACCCTCTCACATCATGATGTTCATTGGAGGACCCTGTACTTCAGGTCCTGGTCTGATTGTAGAGACGGATCTGAGTGAGACTATTCGAGCTCACATCGATATCGAGCGTGAGAAGGCTCCTCATCTGAAGGACGCTCAGAAGTTCTATGAGTCTGTGGCCGATCGGTGTCGCAAGAACCGTCAGACTGTGGATCTGTTCGCTTCTTGTCTGGACCAAGTGGGTCTGTTGGAGATGCGTTCGTGTATTGAGACCACAGGTGGTCTGTGTGTACTTGGAGATTCCTTCGGTCAGTCTGTGTTCCAGCAGTCTTTAGCTCATGTGTTCGAAGTGTATCCTGATGACTACCGTGAGAGTGGTGAGTGAGTAGAAACTCTTCTGATCTCTAGATGCCGGCTATCTGATGATGGGTTTCGGAGCCTCCATTGAAGTACAGACTACTAAGGAGTTTAAGGTGAGCGGCTGTATTGGACCATGCATCTCACAGAAGAAGTCAGGGCCTTCTGTGGGTGAGCTTGAGATTGGTGAAGTCAGATTGATTGAAGGGAATGAGATATAGTGTGGAACCACCAGCTGGTACCTTGGCTTGTTGGATCCTACGACCACACTCGCATTCTATTTCGAGGTGGCGAATAGCGAGGATGCCTCGATTCAGAACCGCCGTAGATGTCTGCAGTTTGTGACCACGTACACACATCCTAATGGTCGCATTCGTATGCGTGTGACTACTGTTAGTGGAGCCTGGCATATGGACTTCAATAACATGGGTCCTGTGGCGTCTTCCTTTGACCAAGAGTGTGCTGCTGTTATGATTGCTCGTCTTGCTACTCAACGACTTCTTGAAGAGGTAAACGAAATATCATCCTGTGAGAAATAGCCTGTCTCTGATGTCTTACGCTGGATCGATCGTTCTCTGATCCGTCTCTGTGCCAAATTCGCTGACTATCGTCCAGATGATCCTGCTTCGTTCCGTCTGTCACCTGAATTCACCATTTTCCCTCAATTCATGTTCCATCTCCGTCGTTCTCAGTTCATGCAGCATATCAACTATTCACCTGATGAGTCCTGTTATGTAAGAGTGATTGAGCTGGGTGAGGAATAGCATCGTATGATGTTGTGTCGTCAGAACACCAACAACTGTCTCGTGATGATTCAACCTGCCTTGATCTCTTACTCGTTCAACGCTCCTCCTCAGCCTGTGTTGTTGGATGCTACTTCAGTGCGACCTGATGTGATGCTTCTTCTGGATACCTTCTTCACCCTGGTAGTGTTCCATGGAGCGACTATCGCTGCCTGGCGTGATGCTGGTTACCAGTACCAACCGGATCATGCCAACTTCAAGCAGTTGCTGGAGCAACCATTGGAAGATGCTCAGAATATCATTGAAGGTAGGGACTGAAGAGAGAGTTGTATTCAGATCGTTTCCCTGTTCCCCGTTACATCCTCTGTGATGAGGGCAAATCACAGAGTCGTTTCCTTATGGCTAAGGTGAACCCTTCAGGTATGTATAGACAGAGTGAGTAATTGCTAGTGACTCAGAGTTCGTATGAAATGGGCTGTGCTCCGGTATTGACGGATGATGTCTCGTTGAAGGTCTTCTTGGATCATCTGATGAAACTCGCTGTTCAGAGTTCGACTGTTTGTTCAAATGAAAGGATTAGGAGGTTTCATGAAATCACAATAGTTTTCTTGTGGTGCTTGCATCATCCCATGTGTGCTTATTTCCCAATCGAAGAAGAGAGTGAGAAAGAGAAATCTATATCAGGTCTAGAATGGGAGTATGCTCCAGGTGTTCCCGATAAGGAAGATAAATGGCATCTCATTCCTGAATTCATGAGAGTAATATGTTGCTTTATGTATTTATGGAATAGACACGAGGTTTGGTGAAACAGCAAATCCACTCCTACAACTACTTCATCAATATTGGAATCAAAAAGATCATGGAGGCTAATCGTGAAATTCGTAGTGATGTGAACAACAAGTTCTTCGTTCAATACCAGAACATCTATATAGGTGAACCGATGGTTCTTGAGGATTCCCAGATCATCAATAATAAGGTGATTCATTCATATTTTGATTTTATACTCAGATTACGCCAATGGACTGTCGTAAGCGCAGTCTTACATATTCTGCTCCTATTTTTGTAGATATCAAATATACTCTTGGTGACAAGATTATGATGAAGCGAGGTCTTCGTATTGGCCAATTACCGATCATGCTTCATTCATCAAAATGCGTGTTGCGCAACAAAACACCAGCTGAATTGGCAAAGATGCAAGAGTGTTTATATGATCCTGGTGGTTACTTCATCGTCAAAGGAGCTGAAAAAGTGCTTTTAATGCAGGAACAGTTATCAAAGAATCGTATTTTAGTCGATATGAACGATGATGGAACAATTGTGGTAGGTAGTTACAGATCAAGTTGATTATAGGCCAATGTCACTAGTTCCACAACTGAACGTAAATCCCGTTGCTATGTTCTAGAAAAGAAAGGACGTTTATATCTCAAACATAACGTGTTTACCAAAGACATTCCAATCTGCATCGCATTCCGTTGTATGGGAATCGAAAGTGATCAAGAGATTATGGCTCTTGTATTCTTTCTCCTCTGGTTCTGATTATAGATTGGTAATGAACCTCAGTATCGAACCTACTTCAATCTAAGTATTGAAGAGGCTCATCAAGCTGGCGTATTCACACAAGACCAGGCTCTGAAGTGGGTTGGAAGTCTAGTAAGCATGCGCAAAGGACGCTGGAGTAAGAAACGATCTGCTGAAGAAGAAGGACGAGAAGTCTTCAATACGACCATTCTGTGTCATGTTCCTGTGGTCCAATACGATTATTGGCCGAAATGTGTGTATTTGGCGTATATGACACGAGAGGTATTGAAGTGTATCTTTGATCATTCTTTGCTTTCCGATAAAGTAGGTCGAAATAATGGAATTGTCAAAATTAGGATTATTATGGTAATAAACGTATTGAGATGTCGGGTGATCTAATCTCTTTGTTGTTTGAAGATTTGTTTAAGATGTACAATGCGAAGGTGAAGGAATCAGTAAACAAATCACTTCAGAAGGTGGGTTTCGTTCATTAGATTCATATTTCAGACTGCTCGAGTGAATGCCTTTGATGTGGTTCCTGTTATGCAACAGTTTCATGACATTATCACAAATGGGTGTGTGAATGCTATCAAATCAGGAAACTGGGTTCTGAAGCGATTCCATATCGATCGTAAAGGTGTAGCAGAGGTTGGATCGAATGAATGGAATGATTCGTAGCCTGTGACTCGTCTCTCTTATATGGCTGCTGTTGGTCATATGACTCGAATTCGATCACACGTTGAGAAAGCTCAGAAGATCAGTGGACCCCGTGCATTACAGCCTTCCCAATTTGGTATGGTCTGTCCAAGTGATACTCCTGAAGGAGAACAGTGTGGTTTAGTGAAGTCCTTATCAATTTTGGCGTATATCACAACAGATCAAGATGAACGATCACTACGCCAAGTTGCTTATGATTTAGGAGTTCTGGATATTGGACTTGTTGGAGCTGAAGAGTTATACGCATTTCCAAGCAATATTGTGTTTCTGAATGGTTGCATTCTGGGTATTCACTCACAACCAAATGCATTAGTACGAGCAGTACGTCAATTAAGACGTCGAGGTTTGCTTGGTGAATTTGTTAGTGTGTACTATGATAAAATAAGACCTAAATGGGAGAATAATTTGTAGACTCGTCATTGTGTACACTTGTCATGTGATGGTGGACGAATTTGTCGACCTCTTCTCGTAGTCAACAAAGAGACAGGACATCCATATCTAACAAAACAGCATATTGAAGAAATTCGTCGAGGAACTCGTGATATTGTCTCACTGGTTCATGAAGTATGATAGTATGAAGAGAATGAGATCTAGGGAGTGATTGAGTATATTGATGTGAATGAAGAGAACTCTTGTCTGATTGCAGTATCGGATCGAGATATCACACCTGCTCATACTCACATGGAAATTGATCCAGTTTCCATTCTCGGTATTGTAGCTTCGCTTATTCCTTATCCTGATCATAATCAATCACCTCGAAATACCTACCAGTGTGCTATGGGTAAACAAGCCATTGGATCAATTGCTTGTAATCAACAGCAGCGTGTTGATATTTCACCCCTCAATCTTCTCGTCTATCCTATGATGCCAATGGTGCGCTCGCGTGTACTAGATCTGCTTCACTTCTCACAATTACCTGCTGGTCAGAATGCAATGGTAGCAGTGATGTCATACTCTGGGTATGATATCGAAGATGCTGTTGTGTTAAACAAAGCATCTATTGATCGTGGATATGGCCGTGTGGTTATTAGCAAGAAGCAGGTCTTCTCATTGAAGAAGTATCCTAATGGAACACAAGACATCATTAAGGCTCCACCTCGTCGAGAAGAGCAGAAAGGGATGGATGATGCAACATGGGAACGTTTATTTGAACATTATAAGCCCTTGGGTGAGGATGGTATTGTTGAAGTTGGTGTGTACGTGAAGGTAAGAACAGACTGGGTTCATTCATATGTAGCATGGAGATATTCTTGTTAATAAAGAGATCCCTGTCAATACAGGGGATTTTATTGGTGATAACTGTACGTACATTGTTATTGATAATCATGTTTAGCAACACGAGCAGCTCCTGTGAAGTATAAGGAGAATGGTGGATATGTGGATAAGGTTCTAATTACCACAACAGATAATGAATACTTCTTGATCAAAGCGATGGTACGAGATATGCGTGTACCGGAATTAGGTGATAAATTCTCTTCTCGCCATGGTCAGAAGGGTGTAGTTGGTCTGATTACTGGTCAGGAGAATATGCCCTTTACAAATGCTGGAATCTATCCTGATATGATTATGAATCCACACGGCTTCCCTTCTCGAATGACTGTTGGTAAAATGATGGAATTGCTCGCAGGAAAAGCTGGATTGTATGATGGAGAACGCAAATTCGGAACTATTTTTGGAGGAACAAATGTGGAAGATTGTGCCGAGATTCTTGTTCAACATGGGTTTAGTTACTGTGGCAAGGATGTGATGTACAGTGGTACGTATGATAAGAATGGTTTATGTTAAGGAATCACAGGTGAACCGTTGCGTGCTTACATCTTCACAGGACCTGTGTATTACCAGCGATTGAAGCACATGGTGAAGGATAAGGTATTTGCTCGAGCTAAAGGACCTCGAATGGCATTAACACATCAACCAACACAAGGTCGTGCTCGTGATGGTGGTTTACGTGTGGGAGAAATGGAGCGTGATTGTTTGGTAGCTCATGGAACCTCTATGTTGTTGATTGAGCGTTTGCTGTTGTCATCAGATCCCTTCTTAGCATCGATCTGTGGCAAATGTGGATTACTGTGTCAGGAGGAGTGGTGTGATTATTGTAAGTCAGGAGAGAACGTTTGTCAAATCCGTATTCCTTATGCCTGTAAGTTGTTGTTCCAAGAACTTCAATCAATGAATGTGGTACCTCGACTTAGTATCTCTGATGGAGGCTATTTTGATTATGACTTCTGTAAAGGAGGCAATTGATATGTTTGTAAGAAACAGAATGCATTAAGGTCGGCACACACGCACCGTAGTGTCGCCCACACTTTCCTTAACACGACAGAAAGCTTAA
>JABLTK010132658.1_pt1 | contig 13831 bp, 9 predicted proteins | sample 7160131 | NCBI WGS metagenome assembly JABLTK01 (sample SAMN14651221, study PRJNA627086) | human gut metagenome | isolation source: feces | host: Homo sapiens
AATTCAATGGCTCTCCGGAAAAGGTACAAAATATATGATTGAAGAAGCCATTAATTATAAGCGCGGGAAAAAAATCTATATCAATCATGAATCCGTCCCATTTGTCGATTGTGCAGAGCACTATAACAAAGTGGTTGAGGAAACTTTGAACGATATAAATGATATTCTTTTGTTCAGGTTATCAAACTATTTCATGCGCGTATCTACCGAACTGAAAAAGTATACTAACAAGGAATACCTTACTAATGACTGGTATGAGTATGTCGAATACGGCACAACAGACAAGACTTGCATACTTTTACAGAAAAACGGTTTCTCATCTGAAGTTGCCACATATATACACAAGCATGAAAGTCAATACGTTGAGCATACTGAAGATGGTATAAAGCTAAATATGTCTGTTTTAGCTTGTTCAAGAAGAAGCGTTCAGGAAGAGGCAAAGGCTGTATACAGCAATGTCCCTGAACTATTCATAAACGATAAACAGTAAGCCGCCAAGCTTACTTCACAATGGAGGTTATTTGCATGGCTGATAAGACAAACGCCAACATTGGCTTTGAAAAACAACTGTGGGATGCAGCGTGTGTTCTGTGGGGACACATTCCTGCGGCTGAATATAGAAAAGTAATCATCGGACTGATCTTTCTCCGATACATCTCTGCTGCTTTTGATAAGCGGTATCAGGAACTTGTTGCAGACGGTGATGGCTTTGAAGATGACCGCGATGCATATACAATGGAAAACGTGTTCTTCGTACCGGTGGAGGCACGTTGGAGTACTATTGCAGCAGCGGCTCATACAGCAGAGATCGGTACTGTCATCGATAATGCCATGAGAGCTATCGAGGCGGAAAATAAAACTCTGAAGAATGTTCTTCCGAAAAACTATGCCAGCCCAGATCTTGACAAGCGTGTTCTCGGTGATGTGGTTGACCTGTTCACCAACATGGATATGATGCAAACTACGGATAAGCACAAAGACTTACTTGGAACAACCTATCAGTATTGCATTAAACAATTCGCCGCTTATGAAGGTGTAAAAGGCGGCGAATTCTATACCCCCGAAAGTATAGTTAAAACAATCGTTGCTATTTTGCAGCCGTTTGAAAATTGTCGTGTCTATGATCCATGCTGTGGTAGTGGCGGTATGTTTGTGCAATCGGCAGATTTTGTTGAAGCGCACAGCGGAAAAAGAGACTGTATATCTGTTTGTGGTCAGGAATCTAATGCTGACACATGGAAAATGGCAAAAATCAACATGGCGATTCATGGAATTGGGGCTAATCTGGGAGAGTATCAAGCAGATACATTCTTCAATGATCTGCATAAAACGCTGAAAGCGGACTTTATAATGGCAAATCCGCCGTTCAATCTCTCGAACTGGGGGCAGGACAAGCTCAAAGATGATATTCGTTGGAAATACGGTGTACCGCCTGCCGGAAATGCGAACTATGCGTGGATACAGCACATGATACACCACCTTGCACCAAACGGCAAGATCGGTCTGGTGCTTGCGAACGGTGCGCTGTCTACGCAGTCAAGCGGTGAGGGCGATATTCGTAAGAATATCATTGAAGCCGACTTGGTTGAGGGTATCGTTGCGATGCCGACACAGCTTTTCTACTCCGTCACTATCCCTGTAACGCTGTGGTTTATCACAAAGGGGAAGAAGCAAAAAGGCAAGACGCTCTTTATCGATGCCCGCAAAATGGGACATATGGTTGACCGCAAGCACAGAGATTTCTCCGAAGAGGATATCCAGAAACTTGCAGATACATTCGCTGCGTTCCAAGATGGTACGCTTGAAGATGTAAAGGGCTTCTGCGCTGTTGCGACATTGCAGGATATTGCAAAACAGGATTATATCCTTACGCCGGGACGATATGTCGGCATTGAGGAGCAGGAAGATGACGGCGAGCCGTTTGACGAGAAGATGAAGCGCCTGACTTCGGAGCTGTCGGAGATGTTCGCAAAGTCCCATGAGCTTGAAAACGAGATCAGGGAGAAGCTGGGGGCGATTGGGTATGAAGTTTAATATATGGAATGATTTTCCTCAGAAGCCTTTACCCGAACTATTAGATTTTATTGTAGACAATAGAGGAAAAACTGTTCCTACGGTATCACAAGAAGAAGCGTGTGAAATCGTTCTTATAGCCACAAACTGTATTAGAAATGAAAATCTATATCCTGTCTATGAAAAAGTACGCTATATCTCAAAAGAAACATACGAGAAGTGGTTTCGTGCGCACCCGATTAGCGGTGATATTATTTTTGTAAACAAAGGAACTCCAGGCAGAATATGCTTTTGCCCAGAGAATATAGACTTTTGTATAGCGCAGGATATGATGGCGTTCAGAGTCAATTCATCTGTGCTTTATAACAAATATCTTCTTGCAGTATTGCGAAGTCGTGAAATGCAGGAACAAATTAGGATAACAAGTGTAGGAGACACTATTCCACACTTTAAGAAGGAATTCCTTAAAGAACTTACAATTCCGCTTCCACCAATGGATGTTCAACAGATTATAGGTGATTATTATTTTAAGCTATCTGAGAAAATAGAGCTTAATAAGAAGATAAATGAAAATTTACAGCTGATTGCTGCTTAAGTCTTGACTTTTGAAATGTCAATTTCGCCATTCATCAGTTTTGGTAAAAGGGTGTCACGTAGTTCTACAAGGCGTTTATTTTCACAACAATTGTTGTATATTTTCAATGTGTAATCTTTAATAAGCATATCAAATTTTTCAATTTTATCATTTTCGGGGATAAAAATAGGATGCTTGATAATATGTGTTACTTTTATACTTGGTTGCACTGAACCAATATTATAAGAAACAAGCTCTTTTCTTATATAATTCAGATATTGATACAAATAAATTGGTGACAAACCTTTACTTCTAAATCCAACAACATTTTGAGCAATACATCCTATGTTTCCTAAGTAGATTTTCATTTCGGCAAGACTACCTACTGTTGAGATTAATATATCATAATCTTTTGGATGTCCATTTCTAAACCAGTTATTATAAGTTTCTTCTTCAACATATTTTGTACAATTTGAAAAATTAATTATTCTACCTGAACCTGATAATGCCCTAACATCTATTATCGGATATTCTGTTTTTTCATTTGATAATGGTGGCGTTTTTCCCCTATTATCAACAGAAGTAACTAATTCACCTAATGACTTGCAATTACTTGGATTTAAATTTTCAATATCAGCACCAAACCAAGACTTGAAAATCGCCTGAGCCTGCGATTCTAAATTTTCATTTATGTTAGGAGAAACAATATGGATTTAAAGAAAAAAATATACTATAGCTTTGATTTAGCATTGTTTTTGTCAGGAATTCTTTTGCTATTATTTAGCCAGAGTAAATCTAAAACAATAGAAATCAGAGCGATTATGGGAGAGTTGGCTATCATATCCTCTTATTTTCTTTTCCCATTTATTGATTCAAAAAAGAAGGAAAAATTCTATCAAACATTATCATTTCATTTTGTTTTGTTGATAGTTTCGCTTTTTATTGCATATGCCCCCTTAAAAGTATATGTAAACTATGCTGATGGTTCTGTATGGTGGAAAGAAATTCTTGCTGCGAGTGGAGTTCTTTTAGTTCTAACTTATCTATCATATTTGTTGATTAACTTTGTGAGGTCACTATATCTGCTAAGTGAAAAACTAATATCGTTTCTTATTTATTCTAATGTTGAGAGCAAATATAAAAACGCAAAGAAAATTATAGAGAAGATTACTGCATTTATAGTTACATTAACAGCAATGGCAGCAAGTATAACAGCTTTAATCGCTTCGTTAAAGAACATCATATAATATGAACACATGGTTGTAGGATGTTGGTACTTTGAAAGGAGTACCTACAATGAAAACTACGCTTATCACCACTATCGAGCAGGCTATGCTGAAAAAGCTCGATAATGCACAGCTTCAAGCCTTGCACGAGGTTCTTGTGCAGGCTTTCAAGGGTGTGTCGGTCACGGCTGTGGCTGATGCCGACAAAGCACCCGACAATACGGAGATTTTAGAGGAATTTCTCTCTGCGAAGCGTATAGAGGGTTGCTCGGAGAAGTCGCTGAACTACTACCGCAAGACGATCACGGCAGCTCTTGACAGTATCGGCAAGTGTATCAAGCATATCACAACGAACGATCTGAGAGCGTATCTGACCGACTATCAGGCAGAAAAGAAGTCCAGCAAGGTCACTATGGATAATATCCGCCGTATCCTGTCGAGCTTCTTCTCATGGTTAGAGGACGAGGATTACATCATTAAAAGCCCCGTTCGGCGCATTCACAAGGTCAAGACAAGCAAGACAATCAAGGAAACCTACTCCGACGAAAACTTGGAGCTAATGCGTGATAACTGCGTAGAATCGCGGGATCTAGCGATGATTGATATGCTCGCTTCTACGGGTATGCGTGTCGGTGAAATGGTCTTGCTGAACCGCAGCGACATTGATTTCAATGAGCGTGAGTGTGTGGTGGTCGGCAAGGGTGATAAGGAGCGTATGGTGTACTTCGATGCCCGTACAAAGCTCCATTTGCAGAGCTATCTTGCTTCACGGACAGACAGTGATCCCGCCTTGTTCGTGTCTCTCCGATCTCCACATAAGCGGTTGACGATAGGTGCGATAGAGCTGCGATTGCGTGAAATGGGGCGAAAACTCGGTATAAACAAGGTACACCCACACAAATTCAGGCGAACGCTTGCGACTATGGCTATCGACAAAGGTATGCCGATTGAGCAGCTTCAAAGGTTGCTCGGTCATCAAAGAATAGATACTACACTACAATATGCGATGGTGAAGCAGAGCAATGTGAAACTGGCGCATAGGAAATATATTGGATAGGACGGTGATTTTTTGTGAGTGCGTGGAAAAAGTGCAGAATAGGTGATTTATGTGACACGATTTCCGAAACCTACAAAAGAACCGATAATATGGTTGTTTTAATTAACACATCAGATGTTTTAGAGGGAGAGGTTCTCAATCATACGCCTGTCCCTAACGAAAATCTAAAAGGACAGTTCAAAAAGACTTTTCAGAGAGATGATATTTTGTACTCTGAAATTCGTCCTGCTAATAAAAGATTTGCATTTATCGACTTTGAAGATACTTCAAAATACATCGCATCTACTAAACTAATGGTATTAAGACCACGTAAAGATGCTGTATTACCACTGTTTTTATATGCAATACTGAAATCACGAGATGTGCTTGAGGAATTACAGCACTTAGCTGAAACAAGATCAGGCACATTTCCTCAAATTACATTTTCCTCGGAATTAGCACCAATGGAGATAATGCTTCCTGACTTTACTACTCAAAAGCAGATTGTAGGTATTCTATCCGCAATTGAGGATAAAATCAGACTAAATACTGCGATAAATGAAAATTTAGAGCAGCAGGCTCAGGCTCTTTACAGACAAATGTTTGTGTATGCAGATGACAACCAATCAGCCACCATAGCTGATATATCTTTGAACGTTACTGATGGAGTACATAATACTGTCAAAGATGATCCTGATGGAAGTTATCTGCTGTTAAGTTGTAAAAATATCAAAGGCGGTTCATTAAACATTGGAAGCGGCGAAAGACATATCAACAAGGAAACATTCGATAAACTGAGAAAAAGAACTCAATTAGCAAAAGGTGATATATTGATATCGTCAGTTGGAACAATAGGCGAAATACTAATGCTGAATACTGAGCCGACATACTATGAGTTTCAGCGAAGTGTAGCAATGATAAAGCCAGATACTGAGCTGGTTAGTCCTGCTTATGTTTATGAATCATTACTTTACAAAAAGGCTGAATTAATAAATGCAGCTCATGGCGCTGTACAGCAATGCTTGTTTATTTCTGATATAAGCGAATTTCCAATTGATATTCCGTCAAAAGTCAAACTGGATATATTTAATTCAGCGGTAATACCTATGTTTGAAATCATAACAGCCAATAACGAAGAAAATCAGCGTCTTGCCGCCCTCCGTGACACGCTCCTGCCGAAGCTGATGAACGGAGAAATTGACGTGTCGGCGGTCAAGATTTAGGCGACTTGCAAGCGTAAATTTTCATTTATGTTAGGAGAGGAAGATAATGTATAACTTTTATTATGATGAGTCCGAACATAGCCGTATTATCAATCTCTCCACAATTACGGGAGAAACTTACTATGATAATTTCCTTGTCGCTATTGTAGGGTGGGACTCAGACAAAGAAGTTGAGATAAAGCGGAAATATTTGGCTTTTGAAGAAAAGAATGCTGAGCGTAAGAAAAAAGGTGAATTAAAAAGCGATACCTTCAAAAGCAATCAATTTAAATACGGCTTTGCTTCGTTTAACAAACAAAACATAGAATTACTTGATGAATTGCTTGAGATTATAGATAACAGTTTTTATATCTATTTTTGTATAGCAAGTAAGCTTGAATTCATAATATTGCAACTGTTCAAATACTACCATAATAACTTATTTGTTGACATGGATGCAATAAAATATTCAATCGTAAAAACTGTTTTAACATATCATCCCGATGGTGTTATACAGAATATTTATAGCTCGCCAGAAGTGTTTGTGGGATCTTTGATATTATTCTTCAAGGAACGAATAGAGTTAAATAAAAGAAACCCTGTTCTAAAAGCATCTGAAAATGAAGCTCTTTCAAATATTCTTATGGTTTTACAAGATGTTAAGCCGCCTCAAACGCTTAATTGGGATTATCGTATGCCATTTGTTGGATTTTACTATTATCTAAAAAGCAAGAACATCAATGATTACACTCTCACAATTGATAAAGAAGGCAAAGAAGGAGAGCAAAGTAAAACGCTTTTAGCAGCGATAGAAGTCGGTTTAATGAATTGTGGAGAATTAAACTCAAAAAATCACTTTGGGCTAAGAATTGCTGATATGCTGGCAGGTATTGTCGGTAAGTTGATGAAATCATTGTTTCATTCACTGCATAATGACGGTAATAATGCTGCTGTTACAAAAACTCTGCTTGATAAAGCTTGGTTTAGGGTGAATGATAAACAATTAGGCTTATATAAAAAGCTATATCATATTCTTTTAGAAATAAACAATGATTGGTATAAAATCTATGCTGGTAATTATTCTGATGATCTTATTAGTCTTTTAGGTCTATTGGATTATATGAATCATTTCGAGTCTGCCGATGAAATAACGAAAGATTTTGAAATGCTCCCTGAGTATTGCAATGCTTGTATATGTAGTAGGTTACAAGAACATTTTGAACGAATGCATAATAAACTGCCTGTTGAGCCTGTTGTTCCCGAAACAAAGGAATATTTTAGAAATAATAGAGGGGCAAAGGTATACTTTGATATCAATAAACAACCCAAACTGCAATTAGAATATGGTGAGAAGAAGCTTCATGTACTTAGTGTCGGTCGCTCAAAAGAAGGAATTCCGTTAGTTACTATTGCAAGTGAACCAGAAAACCTGTGTTTAAGATTGCCTTACCAATTAGATGATTGGGTAATATGGGCTGTAGGAATGGCTATGCAGGGAGAAAAGCGCTTTCCTGCTGATGTAATCTTTAGCAAAACCAACGATGGATACTACGCAGATATTTTATAGATAAGGAGCTGATAGAATATGCCTTACACCGAAGAAAAATACGAAAACGCTATTATACAGCTATTCGAGGAAATGGGCTACACCCACGCCTACGGTCCGGCGGTTGACCGTGACTATCGGATTCCGCTGTATATGGACGAGCTGACGGCAGCACTCTATCGTCTTAATCCTACGCTCCCTGATGATGCGATCAGCGATGCGCTCTTTAAGCTCCAGAACTTTGAAAACGGCGAGCTGGTGCAGAAAAACGCTGTATTTATGGACTATCTGCAAAACGGCATTGAAGTCCGCTATACTGAAAAGGGCGAGGAGCGTTCTGCGCTCTGTTACCTTATCGATTACGAAAACACGGACAATAACTCCTTTATTGTTGCAAATCAGTGGACTTTCATTGAGAATGACGAGAAGCGCCCCGATGTTCTGCTGTTCATCAATGGTCTGCCCGTGGTGCTTATGGAACTGAAATCTCCATCCCGTGAGGAAACGGACGCTTCCGAAGCCTATACGCAGATCAGAAACTATATGCACTCCATTCCGTCAATGTTCATCTACAACGCTATCTGCGTTATGAGTGACCTTTCGGAGAACCGAGCAGGCACGATCACTTCGGGCGAGGATCGCTATATGGAGTGGAAAACAAAGGACGGCAGCTATGAAAATACGCAGTTTGCTCAGTTTGACACATTCTTTGAGGGTATCTTCACGAAAGACCGTCTGCTTGATATTCTGAAAAACTTTATCCTGTTTTCCAATGAGGGCTTGCAGAGCTACAAGATACTTGCAGGCTATCATCAGTATTTCGCCGTTCGCAAGGCTATCGAATCCACAAAGAAAGCTACTGTCACCGACGGTAAAGGCGGTGTGTTCTGGCATACGCAGGGTTCGGGAAAGTCGCTGTCAATGGTGTTCTATGCCCATTTGCTCCAATCTGCCCTTGAAAGCCCGACTATCGTTGTTATCACGGATAGAAACGATCTTGACGATCAGCTCTATTCGCAGTTTGCGAAGTGCAAGGCTTTCCTCCGTCAAGAGCCTGTCCACGCAGAGAGCCGTGAACACCTGAAAACGCTCCTCGACGGTCGCAAGGCTAACGGCATTATCTTCACAACGATGCAGAAGTTTGAGGAATCCGGCGAACCACTGTCTGAGCGCAGAAACATCATCGTTATGGCGGATGAGGCACACAGAGGACAGTATGGTCTGACCGAGAAAATCAAAATGACACAAAATGAGGATGGAGAGTTTGTTGCAAAAAAGGTAATCGGCACTGCTCGTATTATCCGTGATACGCTGCCAAACGCGACATATATCGGCTTTACAGGCACCCCAATCTCACTTGAGGACAGAAATACCCGTGAGGTGTTCGGTGATTATATCGACATCTATGATATGACGCAAGCTGTCGAGGACGGTGCTACACGTCCTGTCTATTATGAAAGCCGTGTTATGAAGCTGAAACTCGACGAAAACACACTGCGGCTTATCGACACGGAATATGACATCATGGCTCAGAATGCTGATGCTGATGTCATTGAGCGCAGCAAGCGAGAGCTGGGACAGATGGAAGCTATCCTCGGTCATGAAGATACCATTGCCTCGCTTGTTGACGATATACTGGATCATTATGAGAATTACCGTGAGAATCTCCTGACTGGTAAGGCTATGATCGTAGCATATTCCAGAGCGATTGCCATGAAGATTTACAAACGCATTCTCGAAGTGCGTCCCGGGTGGGAAGAAAAAGTTGCCGTAGTCATGACAGGATCGAATAAAGATCCGGAGGAATGGCACAACATTATCGGCAACAAGCATCATAAAGAAGAACTCGCACGTGAATTCAAAGATAATGATAGCCCGCTTAAGATCGCTATCGTTGTTGATATGTGGCTAACCGGATTCGATGTTCCGTCTCTTGCTACAATGTATGTCTACAAGCCCATGATGGGTTATAATCTGATGCAGGCAATTGCGCGTGTCAACCGTGTATTCCGTGATAAGGAAGGCGGTCTGGTAGTCGATTATGTCGGCATCGCATCTGCATTGAAGCAGGCAATGAACGATTACACAGTCCGTGACAAGAAGAACTACGGTAATACTGACATTGCAAAGGTAGCATATCCGAAGTTTCAGGAGAAGCTTTCCATTTGTCGTGATCTGCTGCATGAATATGATTACTCAGCCTTTTTCGGCGGCAATGAACTGACAGCCGGAAGAACGATCACAGGTGCTGTGAACTTCCTTATGGACAGAAGCAGGGAAAGAGACCGGGAAAGCTACACTAAAGAAGCATTGTTGTTGAAGCAGGCACTATCCCTTTGTTCTTCCATTGCAGAACAATCTGAACGTGACGAGGCGGCTTTCTTTGAGGCGGTTCGTGTATTGCTGATGCGAATTCTTAATCAGGGCAGCGGAAAAAAGCTCTCGCTCCCGGAAATCAATGCGAAAATCAATGAGTTACTGAAGCAGAGCGTTAAAAGCGATGGTGTTATCAATTTGTTCTCGGACAAGGAGCAGGATTTCTCGCTGTTCGATCCACAGTTCTTGGAAGAAATCTCCAAGATGAAAGAGAAGAACCTTGCAGTCGAGCTGTTGAAACGCTTGATTGCTGAGCAGGTTCATATCTATCGTCGCACCAACCTCGTAAAATCTGAGAAGTTCAGCGAGATCATGCAAAGTGCCATGAATCGCTATTTGAACGGTATGCTGACCAATGAAGAAGTTATACAGGAAATGCTCTCTCTCGCAAAGCAGATACGTGAGGCAAAAGAAGCGGGCGAAAAGCTCGGTTTAACCGCTGATGAGCTTGCATTCTATGATGCACTGACCAAGCCGCAGGCGATTAAGGATTTTTATGAAAATGAAGAGCTTATCGCCATTACAAAGGAGCTTGCTGAAACGTTGCGCCGCAACCGAACTATCGATTGGCAAAAGCGAGATAGCGCACGGGCAAAAATGCGCATGATGATAAAAAAACTGCTGAAGAGCCATCGCTATCCTCCGGAAGGAATGGACGATGCTGTTCAGACAGTTATGTCGCAGTGCGAGCTCTGGACTGACAATAATGATATGGAATGATCGTAGGAGGGTTTTATAATGGATGCCAGAAAAGGAAATATCTACGAAATACTAAACGGAAACAAACAATTTCTTATTCCAGTCTATCAACGCTATTATAGCTGGGATATTGATCAGTGTAAACGCCTTTGGAATGATATCGTTGAAATGCAGAAAAAAGGTAAATCAGGTCATTTTGTAGGCTCCATTGTGAATATAGCAGAGCAAGCCATGCCTACAGGTGTCCAGAAATTCATGATTATTGATGGACAACAGCGCACCACAACATTAACGCTGCTTCTGTTGGCATTGAGAGATTATGCTATAGCAAACCCAGCAGATACAACTATCAATGCTAAACGCATCGATAATATGCTGCTGAAGAATGAATATGAATCCGGCGATGAGAGATACAAACTCCTGCTTACCGAAACAGATCGAGATATTCTCATCAGCTTGATAGAAAGTAAGCCTATTGCTGATGGAACAAAATCTAAGCTGCTTGATAATTATAAGTATTTTGTCGGTAAGATTGCTGATCAAGAACTTTCTCCCGCTGAAATATATGAATCAATAGGCAAGCTACAGATTGTCAATATCACATTGGATCGTACTATGGATGACGCACAGGCTATCTTCGAGAGCTTGAATTCGACAGGTAAAGAGTTGTCTGAGTCTGATCTGATCCGCAACTATGTGCTTATGGGATTAGAGCCGACAGAGCAAACGTATGTTTATGAGCATATGTGGCGACCGATGGAGTTGATGTTCTCATATGAAACGCAAGACACCTTAATGGACAAGTTCTTCCGCGACTACTTAACAATGAAGTTAACACGCATCCCTAAGCAAGGGCGTGTGTATGATGAATTTAAACTTTATCATCTTAACTGCGAATTCAGTACAATCCGCGAGCTTTGCCACGACTTATTGACTTATGCCAAGTATTATACAGATATAGTATTTGTGCGTAGCAGTAATCCGGTTCTCAAAGGACTTTACTCTGACATCAATGACTTGCGCATGGAAGTATCCTATCCGTTCCTGATAAAGGTTCATAATGATTATGCTGAACACATTATCACAGAAGACGAACTGCTTGAAATACTACGACTTTGCATCAGCTATGTATTCCGAAGAAGTATATGCGATATTCCAACAAATTCTCTCAATAAAACCTTTGCTACCCTTCGTAACGAAATACGTCAGGACGATTATCTGAATTCTATCAAAGCTTTCTTCATCCTGCGTGATGACTACAAGGAATTCCCGAACGACGAAAAGTTTGTAGCTGCATTCATTTCGAGGGATATATACAATATGCGTTCACGTAACTTTATTCTCAGCCACTTGGAGAACTTTGAAAACAAGTCTATAATAGTTGTTGAGAATTATACAATTGAGCATATTATGCCGCAGAATAAGAATCTGTCTATCGAATGGCAAACGATGCTTGGAGCAAATTGGAGAGAGATTCAAAAGACATACCTCCACACAATTGGAAACCTGACTTTAACTTGCTACAATTCAGAAATGAGTGATCACTCATTTCTTACGAAAATAGACATGGAAGGCGGTTTCAAAGAAAGTGCTCTTAGGTTAAATGGCTTTGTTGTTAAACAGACAGAATGGACTGAAAGCACTATTAAGACACGAGCAAAGTTGTTGGCTGAGAAAGCTAAAAAGATATGGGCATTCCCTAAAATGACAGATGCTGAACTTGCTCCGTATCGCACCAATGAAAAACCTGCTGAACGCTATTCTCTGGATTCATATGATATAAATGTTTTGACTAAGACATTGTTTGATGTCCTTGACCGCCGTATTCAGAATCTTTCTCCTGCCGTCAAAAGAGAATTCAAGAAACTATATGTCGCTTATAAACTGGATACGAACTTTGTTGATATTGTGTTCCAGAAACAAAGACTACGCATTTCTGTAAATATGAAGTATTCGGAAGTTTCTGATCCCAACGGAATCTGTAAGGACATCACCGGGCTTGGACGCTGGGGCAATGGAGATGTAGAACTTTTTATGGAGCATACATCAGATGTGGATCGAGTGATGGAGATTATTGAGCAGTCTTACAAACTTCAAGCAGACGAATAAAAATCGTAATGTAGGGAGTGATTAAATGACAGAACAGAAGATAATCGACCGGGACACATACCGTGCGATAAAGAAAATGAGCCGCGAAGAGCTGCAAGCCTTCCTGATGCGCTACGCAAACGGGCTGCTGGAGAATGACGGCAAGTCCATCGACCTGCGTGAGGTTGAGAAAGACCTCTGGCAGATCAAAGGTATCGGCGATAAGCGCGTCGAAGAGATCATGGCAGTGTTTGAAAATCATCTGGGCGTTTGAGAGAAAAAGAAAGCCCTCGTTGCGTTACGAGGGCTTTCTGTAGTTGTATTATTACGGATGGAAGAAGCTGCCGTTGTTACCGGAACCGTAATGGAAATGGGCTTGGTTTTTCCTGTAATTAAGACTTTATTTAAAAATAATAGTAAAGCCGTAGCTTTCTCAGATAATGACACGTAACAGCTTCAAATACACGTTGGCTTTTCCCTCTCGTATTATCCAGCAGTTTCTCATTGAAAAAATGGAATAGATTGCAAATGATACCCCATCTTTACTATTATACCTCCGCAAAATCCAGATTTTTAGACACATTTCTGCGTGCGGATTTTGAGCGAAAACAGCCTACTAAACAGTATCCGAAGTATAGCAGAGGATAAAAGTAATCATTTTCAACGTGTCGTGGCACGTTGAGTGCGTAGTATTGATGTCAAGAAAATAGGCTGAAAACGCCCGATTTTACGCACTTTTTCGGCTGACAGTAATTTGACGCATCCGAGATAAACGTCGTTTTTTCTGTATTCGGAAAGACATCTACGCACTAAAAACGACTGACAACATTTCTGCACACTGAGGTTAGTGCGTCAAAATGATAATTGGCTTTTGGTAGTGTGTCAAAATGTTGTCACGGATTGAAAAGTGCATAGCTTCAAGAAAATCAGCATTCATCGGAATTCACATTTCAAACTTGAGATGAATGAGAGATTAGTTGAAGGTAAATAACAAGCCGTGTCCCCCACATTATGAAGGACACGGCTTTTTCCTCTTGTTATTTTGCTGCTTCATGAATTAGATTTTTCATG
>JABLTK010105512.1_pt1 | contig 13829 bp, 18 predicted proteins | sample 7160131 | NCBI WGS metagenome assembly JABLTK01 (sample SAMN14651221, study PRJNA627086) | human gut metagenome | isolation source: feces | host: Homo sapiens
AAACACCTTTCAAAATCCCACGGAAAATCTGAATAGCTTTCATAATAGGGATCGGTGGTTGTGGGGCTCTGATAAGAAGAATGAAATGAATTCTTACAGTGATTCCTCCATAACAATACGGCCAGGAATCAATTCTTCCACTAGGATGAAATCGTTCATTTTATTGTCAACCATCACTTCAACCAATTGGACAATATTTGGATGGTTTAAATCATTTAGAATATTAGCTTCAGTTCGCAGGGACTAGAAATTATGAATTACGAAAATGTCTCACATCAATCGCATTGTTACCCCAGAATCGATACAATCGACTACTGTTCTTAATGGATTTCATATGCTTGTTGATAGACTTCAGTGCATAGTACTGTTGATCAGATTTTGATAAGCATGTGTAAATCTGAATCTCAGATCCTTCTCTCACTCCTACACGACTATTGATTCCAACAGAAATCTCTTTTAAAAGCATATATTGATTAATCCATACATTCAATTGTTCATCTTCACGAATGACCAACTAATGATCAGTTTCTTCATTCAACCCTACATTCAATGTACGACGAACAGGACTTTTCCGAGGCCTACGCTGTTGCCCGGCTCCCAATGTCATTTCCTTTTCTTCATTCTTTCCTTGGAGAATGCTATTTATCCACATCATTTGTTTCCAATTGCGCGAACAGAGAGAGCGACATACATACTAGTGATTATACGAACATCACTTAAATACAAGCTCATATCGATGATTCTCTGAAATCAATTGTTTTACAAAAGCAGTTGTCAAACGTAATACAACAACCTATATGTGAGAGATGGAAAGAATGAATACAGATTCACAAGTGACACAATAGTATTCGTAACGATTATTGTTATAGATATCAGCTTCACCAATCACAGATCCTGTATATCTATAATCATAATTGGAAACAGATAATACAATCGCTGAAGTGTATTCGAATTGCCCTTAACGTCTGTCTGGATGTACTCTACTGTACCATCCACAACAATATAGAGATATCCAGGAAGTTCTCCTTGAGAAAACAGAATTGCATCCTTCGGATAGTTCACCTGGACAAAATTCTGCATTATGGAATCACGTTCATCGCTACTGAAAATTGTATCAAAGAAGATAGTCTGTTTTAGAACCGGAAAATACGGCAAGTGTTCGTATTTCTTGATATCTTCCTAAAAATCAAGAATATATCATTTCTAAACGTCACAAATGTGAGGAGAAATCGGTCCCGAAGTCTGAATACTAAAATCAGAATCCAAGTCGAGTTGCTCCAGATTATCTACATTAATCTAAACATCAATCAATTTGAAATCACTTACAGGAACAACTTCTTCAGATAACGAATCATTATCGCTCGCTGAAGACGATGAAGACACATACGGTTCGAATACAATACTATCAGGGTCCAGTACTACCATACTCTTTGTTGTAGAATAAGAAACTCGTTCATCATCTCGAGGTGGAGGTTCGGGAGTTGTGCTCTTATAATTCTCTTGCTGGTGTCTCAGCAACAATGACAAACGATCCTTTCGAAACATTATGAAGTAGATTCAATTGCTCGGGGTTTTCATCGATTCCTGAACACGCGACCTCTTTCAAATCAAGACTTATACTACGGTACTTAGATTCCATTCATTCTTTTTGTTGTTGTCTTTTAGAGTAAGAATGGATTCTAACAGTAAGAAATAGTGCTGCTATCTGATAAACTCGAGTCCCTGTTAGAGCTTGCTGAGAATAATAAGCCAGATGACTTTTTAGATAGTGTCCGTGATCTTCAAAAGAAGTATTAATATGTCACTGTTTTAACTGTAGCCAATATGATGTTGATGAAAACTGCCCTGAGATGTTGCGACAAGTAGTGGAATATTTTGTTGCTGTTACAGAAGACAAAGGAATGCTTGAAACGGAGTCATTCAACGATTTGGTTAAGGACTTAAAAGTTCTTGTGGGACATGTTCAAAAGTATTGCCAGGATAAGGAAGCGTTGAGACTGGAAGGAATTAAACTGTATGATACATTGGATCAATTATGTGCCTATCTCCAGGATTACGAGGGTAGCTTGGAATATGCCAAAAAATACTATGAGGAGGTCAAGAATCTGAATGATGAAGAAGAGATAAATGCAGCTAGAACCTTTTTGGGTACTGCTTATCATAATGCTGCTCTTGGAATTGCTGCAACAGTTTTAGAAAAGAATGAGCCTGGTGAATATGACACTGATAAGGTCCCAGAGAGTGATCGCAAGAAATGTGAAGAATTAAGTGCAAAGGCAGCAGAATACTTCCATGAGGCTTATATTGGCTTCTTGCATCTGGCATTGAGTCAAGCAGCGAAGTTACAAATGGTTGATAGTAAGTTGTGTAATCAATTGGACGACGACCACTTATTATCTACCGTTGAGACACTTACTAAATCAATTGAGGAGTGTGAGAATAAGGAGGATAAAGAAGTGTCCATGATTGTAGATTATCTGGATCATGCCATGGAAGCTAGTGATCATGTACTAATTAATTGAATAGATGACAGATAGTGTGTAGAGAATGATGGAATATCGTTTGAAGAACTGTTTATGACAATTATGCACACATTATCAGGGTTTGGTCATTCAGACTGTGATTCTGAATGTGGTTCTGAGTGTGATACTTGTTCTGAGGATGAAGAAGAAGAGGAAGAAGAGGAGGAGAATCAGGAAGGAGAAGAAGAGGAGAAGAAGAGTACGAAGAGACAAGGCTGTAGTTGTAGTATGAAAGAGAAGAGACGTAAACAACAATAATGAAAGTGTTTAATTGAAACAGCTGATAGATTACAAAAACTAGAAGACTGTACATCCACACATATCACTGTTGAAAGACAATCTCCTCTTCTTGCTAAAAAGTATACATAGTTGTTTGTAGAACGATCAATCTAAATGAAACCAAGAAAACACACATCTACATTGACTACAAAATACTGATGTTTTTCAAATAGCAACGATTCTCCTTTCATTAGGGTCGTTATTGCATCTACCTCCTTCACTAAAAGCGTTGAAGAGGAGAACTGAATCACTTCCGCTATTTCAGTGACATTCCCATGGACAACCATCTATATAACAAACCACTCTCTCTTCATACAGTGTGCGAATCTAGCTCTTTCGAAGGCTCAATCTCTAAATTCATAACAAATTGAGCACAATAATGAAACTCTCCCCGTTCAACAAATCGATGACTCTGGGTATCCAAACTAGCTTCAGCTGTAACATGCATCACAGCTGGATCATCAACACCTTCTAGATCTGTTGCTTTCACCAAAAAGGAGAACGAAAGGATGTCAAGATACACATGAGTAGAAACAGAAATACGATCTGGAATTGGAATTGGTGACTGACGGGAAAAGGAGTAATAAACATCACAAACAGATGTTGAAATAGGGCCAGCAAGTTGGATCACGCCTACTACTCGATAGAGATCCAGAACTGTAGTATTTGACTCAGATAGAAAGAGTGGAGTAATTAGCAAGGAAGACATAGAGAAAACGTCAGTCGATGCTATCGGTCAACGAATCATGATGATAGTACCAGTAGTCGTATGAGTAAAACGAAATACGTTGGAGATACATTCATTATCAATCGAACCCAACACGATCCAGAGAATCTGATTCCCCTCAAGTCCAGAATCAAACTATTATTATCATCACAAGTCTATCCATACAGTAAGATCAGCCACCCGTGATGATTCGATTGTGTAATGAGTTCCGCGGGAAACAACTTCATCTGCAGAAGGTCGTGTTCCATGTTTATCTCGAGGTTCTGCAAGAATGAATAGATTTGCTGGGAATGTTTCTGTGTATACTTCCACAGAAAGCCCCAACACACCCCGATCATTCTCCATGCTACTGAGTAGCATCACAGATCCGTCAAAAAAGCACTCTACAATCAATCAGACATAAAAAAATCAACTAGGAATAGCGAATTCATAGAAGTAAACATCACTTAGGTCAGCATCTGCTTGTAGAGTAATCCATATATGAAAACGACCATTCTGAGAAAGAGAACCGACATAGAAGGAAGCTTCATCAGCAAAACGACCTCCATAGAAGCCCAGCTGTCTTACTTCATCTGGAGCCTTTACGAGAGATGAATTGTGGGCAACAGTTTCTCTCTCAATCAGAAAGTATAAATCAGCTGGAGCAGAAATGGAACAGGAAAGAAAGCAGGTTGAGTTGGAAATTATCAACTGAGGAGACCACAGATGAAGTGAATTCCTTTTTCTTTCTGAATGTGACCCATGATTGCAATTCCTCACTTGACAACAATTGGGACAGGGGAATCGATATGATAGCAGATTTACAACGAGTGAGAGTATCTTCAGCAAGAAGAGAGATGGAATTGACACCTTGAGTCCTTACATTAATCTTAAATTCTGTCCCTGAAGGAACAAACGTAGATTTCCCTTGACTTACTATGAGGTCAATACCGACACTGACATTTGAATAGGTTTTGAGGAAATAAAGCTTTGATGGCCCTTTTAAGACATTTCCACGAATCAAAACGAAGAAATAATCCCAGGATACACTTAACAGCTCAATCTCGACAATGGTACTTGAACAATCTTCAATATGAAATCAAAAATACTCAGATACTGAAAATACTCACATCTGATTCATCAATAATAGTCCTTTGACTTAACAGATGTTCATCAGCATTTTCTGCATATTCATTCTTTCCAATCGTGTAGATAACAAGTGGAAGGAAATAAATGAACAAGATGTTCAAAAGAAGATTCATTACAACATCAGTATGGTAAAAAAACAACAAGCACTAAAAAAGACTAAACGCTGATCACTTCGCATTTCACAATTGCTTTTCCATGAATAAAGACTCTTCCTGCAGCTCGACAATATTCTTGTTCTTTATCACCTAGTGTCAAGTTTATCCAAGCATTTCCTACCGTAATGAAAGTATTCCTTTGTATTCTGAAGGATTACTCCTGAAGACGAATCCAGTGACTATAAATCATATAGTCAATACAAACACTACATGAAATACTCCAACAAATACTCGTCCATCATCAATCGTAACTCTTGTTTTCCTATTGAAGAATCGTCTTATCTCTTTGCACTTATTACCACCTGCAGTCAGATAGGAAGGATCTGAAGAATGGATCTGTTTTTCATTAGACATGAGCTAATACCGTCAGTATCGCTGTAGAATACTTACGCAAAATGACTGGAAGAAGATTATAAGTACACAGAGACGAATCTGAAATGCTACAGAAGTTCCTTAGCATAACGGTTTCATTTCACCGATAAACTTATTATATGGAGTCACTTGAAAACATATTCTATTCGATTCCTTAGGATCTTTTCAATAGAAAGAACAAGATATTCGGGTGTCAAACAATCATTGATTTGTTCCAGTATTCTGTTTTCATTATTTATTGATAGTTTATTGTATTCCAAACATGAATGTAGGATAACTCCACTTGTTAATACCATTTTTAGGAAACAACCAATCCAACTACTCCAGAAGAACTATCTTTTTCTATTGTTCGAAATGAGGCTATAGAAAGTAATTGATTGTCTACCTTGTAATTCGTAGATGATGTGGTGGAATCACCACCTGAGCACTCATCAAATGAAAATGAAGAAGAGGTACTCTTCAGTCGACAAATGACGTTGGATAAAACAGAGCCGGTTTCCAGTGAACATGTCGAAAACATTGAAAGTAACAACGAAGAACGTGTCGAAATGAAGGGGATAGTTGAGGGAACAACTCTTCCAGTTGAAGAGCCACCAAAAGAGTCGATTCTGGACTTACAGGAGAATACTGCAGAGATAGTTCCAGAACAGGAACCAGAAGTGAGTCATTCCGATGAAATGGGGCCTGAAAAGTTTGTTGCAGAAAAGAAATCAGATGAAATCACGTTGGACCTTGTAGAATCAAATTCTGTGGATAAACCTTCTGGAGAAGAGAAATCAGGAGAAGTGATAGTGGCAAGCGAAGTGATGGAGTTAGTGGAAGATCCAACTGAAAGGCCAGCAGAGGAATTGAACCCTGTAATATTAAGTGATAGTGACAGTGATGACATTCTTCAAGTGCCACCAGAAGCATGGACAGGAGAAGATAGTGAAGAATTCAAAGAAGAAAAGAGAGAAATTATGTTGAAACTTGTGCATGAGAAGCGGGATGCAGTGATGAACAAGATCAGACATATCAACCTCCTTCATCAGCAGATTGCTGATTTGGACAAGCCTGCAGCTCAAGATGTATCGAGATTAAGACATAAGATTGATAGTTGTTTCCGACAGATCTGGTCACTGGAATGTAGCCTAGAAGAGGCAAAAGAAGCAGTGAAGAAGTCCTTAGAAGTACAAGAGAAACTTCAAGAGCAACGAATTGCTTTGAATGAGAAAAAGAAGACAACTATTTTTGATTTTGAGAATAAGCATCTCCAGCAGCTCAAAGAGATTGAAGAAGAGATCCGAGGAATGAGTAGGTGATTATCAATCCTTTGTTTCAAACAAACAATATTCATGAAGTCACTCACAAGAATATCTTTATCTTCTACAACGACCACAGCCCCTTCTAATAGTTTCTTCTTTTTCCTTTTGCTGTTTCTGGTCCTCCTCATATACAGCCTCTGGAGGTATATCTTCTTGAGTCGTAGTTATAGTTAGTTTACTATCTGGAGGCTGCTCCAATGGTTGTTCCTTGATTGGAGATTGCTCTGGAACGATAGTCACATTCTCTAATGATGACTGATTGGGTCCAGAAGGAGTCTCACCTGAATGCAGCAAAATCTCTTTATCAGCACTCTGGATCTCTTCATTTATTATCTTCTTATCCGTCTCATGATTGTATGTATTGGATTTGGCATTCTTATCCACTGATGATGAGAGGACATTCACGAACGATTTCGGTTTCCCTTGGTTACCAGATGCAGGTACAGGAGTAGAAGCAGGAACAGAAGGAACAGAAGCAGGAACAGCAGGAACAGAGGGAACAGAAGCAGAAGTAGAAGGAGGAACAGAAGGAGGAACAGAAGGAATAGAAGAAGGAACAGAAGAAGGAACAGAAGGAACAGAAGGAACAGAAGCAGAAGTAGAAGGAGGAACAGAAGGAGGAACAGAAGGAGGAACAGCAGGAACGGAGGGAACAGAAGTAGAAGTAGAAGTAGGAACAGGAGGAGGAACAGAAGAAGGAACAGAAGGAATAGAAGGAGGAACAGGAACAGCAGGAATGGAAGAAACAGGAGAAACAGAAGGAGGAAGAGAAGGAACAGCAGGAGGAAGAGAAACAGAAGCAGGAGGAAGAATAGGAGATGCATCACCATTGGCTTGAAGATTACAGGAGGCAATGATACTTTGCTTACACTGAGCATCGTATTGTCTTGCTTCACTCTCTTGTTGATTATCACAAGAATGAAGTGATTTAGGGATGCTACCGCAAAACTCTACCGGGTCTCCATTAGGATCATCCGAACCATCACTAAGGGCCTCTACCGACTCAGTCCTACTCTTTATTTGACCTATGTTATTAGACACACTAGAAGAGCAATTACTGGGCCTAGAGATTCTTGAATGAGGAGGACTAGGAGGAGGACTTCCTGGACGAGTAGGAAGACTTGGAGGAGGACTTCCTTGACGAGTAGGAAGACTAAGAGGACTTCTTGGACGAATAGGAGGACTAGGAGGAGGACTTCTTGGACGAAGAGAAGGACTGTTAACAGGCTTAGGGGTTCCTGGACAAGAATGATTACTTGCATATGAGTCAGATTTTGAAATCCCAAAAGATGAAGAGGATCCAACCTTGGATGGCATAACCACACTTGTTGGATGTGATTCAGCCGAAACAATAGTCTTAGCCATGGACTCACGTTTGGATGGAAGATAATTCGTAGAAATAGTGGAAACTGGAGGAATTGGAGGAGCATGAGATCCTGAAAGATTCTGAGGTACTGGAGGAGCTGGAGGAGCTGGAGGAGCTGGAGGTACTGGAGGTACTGGAGGTACTGGAGGAGCATGAGATCCTGAAGATGTTGCGGGTACTGGAGGAGGTTGAATATTCTGGGATGCTGGAGTCAGCGAACCTAGAAGAGGAGTACGAGCATTCTGGAACCCTGTTGGTAGAATAGTGCCTGAAAAATCACTCGGTGGAAGGAAGGGATTCTGAGATGAGTCCAGTACATCAGCAATATTCGGTGCGTCCTGATTCGGTATCTCTGATTGCCGTCTTTCAGAGATTTGAGTCAATATACTAGCATCAACAATACCAGAGTATCTTCCTTGAATGACAGATGACCCATGATCCTGTTGCGTATACCGTACGGAATTACGACCTGCAGGAGTGTTCAATGGATATCCTTTCATAGGTTGAGACCGTGAATTGAATATCAAATTAGACTTAAGTTCCGTAGAAGAACGAGGAGAAGGACGTGGATTTGGTGAAGCTGATTCACGTAGAGAACGTGTTTCGCTATCCAATGATTGGATGTCCTTCATCAGTAATTCTGTGGATTCGGCTGTAGCAAAAGTGTTTGTACGACTGACCCGAGCTAAGAGCAGTCGCACTTTCTTCAGTGCATCATCAACCTCTGTTGATGGAGTAGAATTCGTCAGTTGAGTTTTAATAGCATACAGTTTCCCCTCAGCTTCTGAGCGAGCCTTACTGATTCGACTATTTGTAGATTCATTCTCTTTCGTTCGATCAAGAAGTCGATCCACATCCTTGCGAATAACTACATAACAAATACTTTGCTTATCCTACTCTCGTTCATTCGACTCTCCTCATCTTCAGTAATGTCGTCTAATGAATGCCAACGATTCTTTTCAATTCCAGCTAAATAGTACTCTGAACATGTGATGAAGTAACGCTTTTGATCATTCAAACCATCTACATAAGGGTCTGGATCATTAGCATCGTTTACAAACACAGAATCACTTGAAGATAGATCCTGAAATACGGCCTTATCTTGAAGACGTTTGTCAATTCTTAAGCGATGGTCTACAAAGAGATGACTCATTCTACACGCTCCAGCACTGATATCTTCATCCATGTTCACTGTCATACACAATGGCTTCTCTTCCTTCATCACACTTCTCATTTGATTCAAAACAAGAGTTTTTAGCATTGATAAACGCATTGACCCTCCAATAGGTACTACATCATCAACTTTCAGCTTATGATCATTGAGAAACTAAGGATCAAATGATTCATTGAAGTATACCTGAACAGTCTCAGTAAGAGCCTCTCGAATCTTACTATCTAAGTTCATATTCTGACATTCCTGTTCAAATTCGCTTCGATTCACTTCCTTTTCAAAGTCTTCTTCATCTTCGTAATCAAACGGATTTATCACTTGAACATCAGTTTGTTCAACATCTAATGATCCTAATGTGGCCTTAGGCTTTTCTGCAGCATCAAAAAATCTCATTCTCAGTGATGAATTCGAAAGCACTTCTTGTCTCTTCTGTTCATCAATATCTTTCAGAAGAACATTCATCATTGCTTTTGTATAGTACCGGCCACCAACATTATCCTTACTAACAGAATATACCATCTCCATTCGACCATTGGTAAAACGAATCACAGTTATTGTCAAAAACTCACTTCCACAATTTGGAAATACGACAACTTGCTCATACTCTTTAGATGCTGATAAGTCTCGGAAAAAACCAAATGATATACCAATTGCGATAGCTTCATCAACAAAGAATGATGAAGGAAGACCATAACAATTCATAGTGTAACGAAGCAAACGAATCTGTTGAGATGATAGAACCGGTGTGATCTAGAGTTTATAGACACACAAAATCAATATACAGCTATTACAGGTTGCAACTGTTTGATTTGCTTACTACGATCAGGATCATGCATGATCGAATGCATATTCGTGTAAAGATCTTTATCTGTATGTACAATACGGTAAAAGATAAACCAGAGAACATAACCCAAAAGAGCAGGATAACAAAATTGCTCTTTGACCTTAGTTAAGGAAAAGGTGAAATGTAATAGATTCTCCTTCACTTCCATAGGCAGAAAGTTGAAAAAAGCCTCCTCTTCAAGGTTGGTTTTGGGGTTAAATAAACTGAGAGGCAGATAACAAGTGCTATTGGCTGCTTTCCGATCCTACACATGATTCATAGCAAGGATCACTACTAGCTTCCTTACATGACCATCGACATTTATGATCTTCTCCGTCAAGGCGATCATAGACCTAATTGTTACATGTTCAGTTAATTTATTACGAGAATGTCCTTTTAGTTTGATCATTGCTTACAATCTCGTAGTTAGAGTCCTGATGCGACATTGCAACGTTATTCCACTTGTGGCACACTGCAATGAAAGATCCAAGGTTAATACCACATTTTGATTGGTATTTATTACTCATCTTGAGAACTAAGCAAGATAAGACTGATGACAGTTTAAAGTGCAACTGAGTACCGACTTTAGTTTTTGTGTATTTTGCTAGAAATCGATCGTATGCAACTATTCATGTGTTTTAATGGGTTAGTTACTCATCTTGTTAAGCATCTCAACTTCACATAAGTCAACCGAACTCATTGATGTATTGGACTAACATCTTCTTTTCATATTACATGCTAGATAAACAGAGTGAATTCGTAACATAACATATACACATTATACATATGAAACCGTTCACAATGATTGGAAAATGGAATAATATAACTATTTGTGCAGCTGGAATGGAGTTGTCAAACCATCATTCAATCAAACATGGCAATAATTGCAGAGAATCTTTTTGGAGAACATACCTATTCACATGGATTATCCTAAGTAACGAACAAACAAGCATGATCCTCATTCTTTCCTTATCTATTATCTCTTTCTGTTTGTCGATGAATAATTTTACTTCTGGTAATGAGAAGTATGGATTTCAATCTACTTCTAGCGTTGTATTGCTTTTTGTCGTAAGTTAACTATAGAATAATGTATCATCACAAACAACACGTAAACTATCTTCAGCCTCTCATCAGAGTTATTTTAACGATACAACGTCAGGTTCAGCCTGTACACATGATTATCTAACCAATGATTATTGTGTTAATTCTCCAGGTAATATAACTGTTAGGTAAATCATTTTAAGGAAGTCCTAGATCTTCAAATGCCAATAGTTTGAATAGATCTTCATATATTCGTTCTTTTAATCGCAATTATAAGAATAAGTATCCTCATTCTACTAATCCGTATTTATCTTTATCATGCAACAATTTGTCACCAGTTGCTGATATTCCTCAGTTCTCGTATGAAAACCCGGCACCTATTCCAGATTTAGGATACGGAACAGTTCTCAATGAGGATTCCTTTTTTCCTGAGACTTCTATTATGCCCATATATTCGAGTTATTCAAGAATGTTCTCAACTCCAAGTGGTAGAAGAGCGACATATGATGTTTCTCTCATTCATTCATACTCTCCTTTTGACGATTCAATGGATCCCATGAATACTCGAAATCAACGCATCAATAGTGAACCAGCAGTTCCTATACACTACTCAGATCGTAATACAATGCATTATGGTGATCCACCGTTTCCAATCGCAATCAATTACTCTCGTCCCCGTGGTTTTGCAATTGATCAAAACATTGGAGAAGAATTCTTCGAAGATCCTTCAGAAGTGTATTCTGTACCTTTGTATTCGGATTATTCTTCTGGTGATAATTATTTGCATGAAAGATCACGCTCACTATCTTCGAATGTTCATTCCAGTGAGTATGGCGCTGATTACTATTCGGCACATGAATCCAGTCCTTTTTCATACCATCCAAATTCCTTTCATTCAAATCGTAAGTCCAATTATTTATCAAATCTCTCAAAAGGATCTCGAGGAGTGTCAAAGTTAGATTCCAAGAAACAAACTTCGTTTACTGAAACGCCTGTTTTAGAGTCTCCAGACGCAATCGATCCAGTTTGAATGTTGGTTACGGTTGAAGTATAGAATGTCAATCCTCGTGTCTTTTCAGGCCAGAAACCGAAACGCAATATGGATTATTCGAAATATCGAATTGACTTGAATAAGGTTCGGTCTGGAGAGGATCCTCGATTAACTCTGATGTTGAAGAATATCCCGAATGAGTCGTTATTTATTCTTTTTTCTCATTTTTAGTTTTACGCAAGAGCAAATGCTTACAATTTTAGATTCGCATATTGCCAATCAATATGATTTCTTTTACATGCCAGTAGATATTGAAACGAATTGCAATTTGGGTTTTGGATATGTATCTGTAACCAGTTCTGATAGTCTACTTCACTTATACAAATGTGTAAGGATTAATGGCGGGTTTGAGTCTAGTTGAATAACAAACGATGGCCAAATACGTCAAGTACCAAAGTATGTGAAGTGTTTTATGCACGAATGCAAGTAAGTGTTTGTAACGACATCCATTCTAGGGTCGTAGCGATATGCAAAAGTTCTGTAAAGATTGGGCAATTATGCAGCTTCCTGAACAGTACAGACCTGTATTCTTCGAAAAGCATATAGATGTTGAAAATGGTCGGGAAGTCGTGCGAATGAAACGTATTTTTGTGAATTAAGCTGTTAACAGCTTCCCCGTGATTGTACTTGTAGTTGAATTGTTTCTTTCAATCATCTTCGTTTTTCCTCTTAACTCAATTCTAATGGAGTTTTCATTTCAGAAGTATCTCCGAGTATTTGAATTTCCTAAAACTGATGTAGAGTGTTGAAGCTCCCATTCCATCAATCCTTCCTCACGAAGAGTATCCATCCATCTTTCCCTATGTCCAGATGCATGTACCGAAACTGAAGATGTACGAAGCAGATGAATTATACATGTAGGAGTAGCCATTGTCCAATGATCTAGCTACCCAGTGCCAGAGATCCCTAGTAATGGTTCCTTTGTTGTTGGTTACCCCAAGACAAAGCCATTTAACCTGCTTACTGATGCGTATGAACTTCGATTCATTCCCATCTAGATACTTCTCCCAAAATAATTCACGCTGTTCCATTCCATTTTCAAAGGACTACAGATCTCACCCTATGACACAAAGACTGTGGAGACTCCATAGGATACTTCAAGTTCTAGCATCTTTATATGCTCTCAATTGGGTCGGGCTCTTTCGTCTCATGCAAGGAGTGGACTCCACAGAATGGGGACTTGTCAAGGAAAGCTATATAGGAGATGTTTCACGGCCTGTCATCCCTCTCAATCTCGATTGGGTCGAAATAAACAACTGTGCCTGGAGCTCCATGTATGGAAAAATCCGATACTCCCCAGATTTACGCCAATATGTACTCTCCTGAGCTTGACTGAGGAGTAGAATATTCAACAAGCAGCACCACTATCTATGAGTCAAATCTGCATCCCCATATTCGATGTTAACAGCATGGTCTACTCTTAACTATAGAAGACAGGAACCTATACTATTGGAATCCTCGATTGTAATTCCGAATCCTTAGATGCATTTAACACAAGTACTACGTGTGGTTTATGTCACGTAATTATTTGGATGTCCGTTAACGCAAGATCTGTTATGAACTCAGTTTAACAGAAATGCTCTTGTCTTCTACCTGCTAGATAATAAAAATATGGTAATTTGAAATAATTACTGTGTTTGTCAAAATACAGTTTAAGGAAAAGGGGAATCGTAGAAACGCATGTGCCGTTTCAATGATACCTGATGACTTCACTTTTGATCAACCAATGTCAACAATTCTTGTAACAGGAGGAACGGGACTTGTAGGTCACGGAATCCAGCTGGCTCTGGAGAGAACGAAGGGTGATGGAAAACAAGCAAATGAGAAGTGGATCTTTCTTAGTTCTAAGGATTGTGATTTGTTGTAGTCCATTCGTATTCAAATTCACTC
>JABLTK010041362.1_pt1 | contig 13815 bp, 24 predicted proteins | sample 7160131 | NCBI WGS metagenome assembly JABLTK01 (sample SAMN14651221, study PRJNA627086) | human gut metagenome | isolation source: feces | host: Homo sapiens
GAATCGAACCCGGGCCTGATCCGTGGCAGGGACCTATCTTACCACTTGACTACTATTGCCTAATAAATTATTTCAATTTTGTTATTATTGTGGTTTGAGCTTGTAACAAAGACATCAGTTCAAACATTGATCTATTGCTTCTAATACATCTCCACATTCACCTTCAAGACACAGAATTGTTGAAATATCAATGTGAGAGTTGCCTTCCGACCACTTCTCATGATAATCTAGATACGAAGATTGTTTCACATTAATGCGGATCAATGATACTCGTGAACTCAAGTCATCCACAGTCTTCGTTCCATTCTCCGTTAACACATTCGTCACATCACCCAAGACAGTCTCACTTTCCATCTTTACCACAGGTACACGGTCTCCACAGCCCACTTCAAGAATCACAAGAGAAGCTGTATCATGTTTCCTTAAGTACTATGTGATTAGAATGCTCCAATTCTCACCTCTTCAACACTCTCTTCCCATACATCATACATGCTGAAATCCGAAGTACCATAATTCTCCAGTCCTAACCACTCCTCATCGTTGAACATCAACACATAAGGTCGACATACACGACCACAAACATCACAGTGAGGAAGTGATTTCTCACTAGTCACATTGCATGGGATGGAAAGTGGCCATGTCCTTGTCTGACAGGTGATCCCCTGCACACATTGCAGAAGAGATGCATTTCCATGGATTTCGAGAATGTCTGATGATGGAATTCCACTTTTCCGAAACAAACCATCAACATTGGAGGTGTAAACGAAAAAGCAATCAGGAATCACCAGATCAGAGGAATAATTCTCATAATTCGATTGAAAGTAATCTCGAAAGTCGGATACAAGGGTTGTTTGCATCTTCTGTTTCAGTCGATCTCTCCATTTCCGCAAGATTTGATATCTAAATATCAGGGCTATTGCGGATGAAGAACCCTTTGTGTGGCTGTACTCGTTGATAATCAGTAGCTGAAGCACCCCAAAACTTCCAAAATTCGAGTGGAGTTTCCTTTAACTACGAGTTAGAACTCCTGAAGACGCAAACACAATCAGGATCACAATAATCAGCATATTCCTTTCCATTACCCATTGATTCTTCTACAGATAATCATAATAACCAAAATTACGATTGATCTCTTCGTATGTCTTAAGTCCCGATTCTGCAGACATTCCTGCTCCAGCCATAACTAGAATGATGGATGCATTTTCGATCAACGAGGAGGCTCGTTTCAACTGTTCCATGATTCTATTGGTCTATCGATAAAGACCTCCGATTTGCCAATGTTAAGTATCTCACATTAAGGACTCAAGTGGTGGTCCCATGGTGTAATGGTTAGCACTCAGGACTCTGAATCCTGCAATCCGAGTTCAAATCTCGGTGGGACCTTTTTCTATTGTCTTTTAACAAAGAAATCATTTCTTTACTAAATTGATCTTTCCTCCTCCTAAACATACTTCTCCATCATAGAAGACACAAATCTGACCGGGAGTAATCGCCCTCATCAATGTGTTACTCTTCACAATCAGTGAGTCAACTCCTTTCTCTAGTCGACATGGATAGAAGCTCTAGAACTTAGCGCAACACCAAACATGAACGGTTTGATAACGCACTTGGCACTGAAGGGGGAATCCATCATGAGTCTCGCAATATTCCAGTAACCTTTGCTTTGTTTGCGGATTAATCCAAGCCATATCCTTCTCCCAGATCTGTTTATTATATAGTGAAGTAAACCTACTTCAAACGAGGAGTGGAAGAGTCTCGGATCCATCTTTTCACAGACTACAAGCGTGTTGGAATCGACATGCTTCTCACAAATGTAATACTTTACATGGCTATTGGAAAGCTTCATTCCTTGTCCGATAGTGTAGAAGGCTAGTCCATCGTGACGGCCCAAGAGTTCTCCGTTGACGGAATAAATATCTCCCGGTGTGACATCGATATAATTTTGTAGGAATGCTAGAGATAACTCAAGAATCCAATACAAACACTTCATTCGTCGCTCTCCGATAAAACAGATTCCCATGCTCTCTTTCTTATTATACACATGTAAACCGGCTTCCTGGGCAATTCTCTTAACCTGGCTCTTATGTAAAGAACCAACAGGGAAAAGGATGCGAGGTAGTAACGATCCATCAATCTCACTGAGGAAATAACTCTGGTCTTTGGTTCTATCGATTCCCCTTAATAATTCAGTTCCACTAGAGAAACGGGATATGGGATCCCCAGTATTGATACGTGCATAATGACCCGTAGCAACATAGTCGCAACCCGTTTGGAAGCAACGAGAAGTGAAGGCAGCAAACTTGATGTAACGATTGCAAAGAACATCTGGATTTGGAGTTTCTCCCTAATTTTTATCACCAATGGAGCCAAAGAATTACTCGTTTATATGCCTCAAGACATACTTCAAACACATCATTCCAGTATTCCTTTTCAAAATCGTACTATGGGAATACACACAATATAGAACATACAATTTCCAACGGAATATCCAGTGTCATGGCAATTTGTTCAGCATCAACCAAATCATCCTTGGCTGGACATACAGGAATTCCTGTTTCCTCCTCAATACTCCAATTCCGCATATACACTCCTTTCACAGTATATCCCTAGATCTCATTCTACAGTTAAAAGAATACTTGCTTCTTCAGGAGATATGCAGAAACTGCAGAATCAACTCCACCAGAGAGTCCTATAACAACCGATTTCAATCGAGATCCAATTGCTCTGGAAGATGGCTGACAGCATTTGCGTACAATAGAAAACATCAACAGAGCAATTTGAACTCAGAAACATTAGCAGATGAATGAAACTCCCATCCAAAACATCTCTTCAAGCTCCGATGATAAAGAGTCTCCGGGACCAAGTTTATGGTAATTTGTTTTCTAGTGCCTTCAGGATAGGAATGGTGGATATTCATCCACTTTGTTACAAACTCATATTGCTTCCCGAATTTCAACGACTTCGAGATATTAAACAATTGAATCACCTCCACTACATATATCCAGGGGCAACGCACGATAGGTACGTGAATTTATTGTATTTGAGCTAGGTTTCAACATTGTATTGGTGTGTACCATCTTGCTGAGGTGTTTATCGAGCGACTACAGAAGATTCAGCCGGAATTGAATATCACAGAACAGGAAAAGCTGTGTGTTTGTGTCGCAGGACTTTATCACGATATCGGTATAATTGAGCTATAACAATGAGATAAAGGACACATCACACAATGTCATCTCTATCCTCTGTATACACGTCGTTGTCATTCTACTGTATTCGAAGAACACGAAGTCATGAGTGTGAGGATCTTTAAGTTTCTGCTGGAAAAGTACAACTTGATGACCGACTTCAACGCCTATGGACTAACAGAAAAGGTTCATTTGAGAGTGGTCCATCAGGAATAGGAAGTTCATTTGATTTGTGAAATCATTATGGGTGATAAGAAGAAGAGTCCGAAGGATTGGAATTGGGTAGGTGCTCCTGGTCGAGAATTTCTCCTTCAAATCGTAGCAAATGCCAAGTTGAAGTGTACTCAAATTATCACAACTAGGTCGGGAGTGGACGTGGACCGTTTTGATTATATGATCCGCGATTGCATGAATGTCCAAATAATGAATTCTAGTGATTCATAGTTGGGTTTGCATTGTTCATATAACTATGATCGAATCATTAAAGGAGCCTATGTGATTAGGAACAATGAAGGATCATGGGAGGTTACTATAGATCACTGAATTCATTGTAGATCTGCTTTCATGAAAAGGTGAACATTGATGTGTATGAAATGTTCCAATGTCGAATGAGTCTCCATCGTCGAGCCTATAGTGTATTTACTTTTCCAGAGCCTTACATATAGCACAAATCTAATCGAATAATCGATCTTATGATCATTGATGCCTTGTGCTCAGCAGAACAACACGGATTTGGTATTAAGACGAAGGTAAATATGATTGCTGAAGGTTATTAGATAGGAAGGAATTGTGAAACTCTCTGAAGCGTGTGGACATCTTGATGCTTATATTCGAGCAACTGATTATCTCCTCCTTCAGTTGAAAAACAGCATCGAACCTGAGTATGAAGAAGCAAGAAACCTCATTACTCGAGTCGAATGCAAGTGTGTACTGAGGTAAGCTTTCCCTGTAGACAGTTGTATCCATTTGTTGGAGAAGTCATCATCAACAACAAAGATTATTTGAAATCCACAGAAATGAAGTTTCTAATGAAGGAATTTGGTTAGGGTTGGTTGAAATCATTACGAAATAGACAGTGAGCATGTGAAGAGACAGATCATTCAAGAGTTTATCGATGAAGCCAAGAGCCATAATATGGAATCTCCACAGGAGTATTTGATTGTTGATATTGTGAAGGCATCCTTGGGCATGGGAGTAGAAATGAAATCTAGTAATTCAATATTAGAATCGTAATCCCTTACGTTCGGTATCCTTCTTTTCTGAATCCGATGTGACGAAAACGAGACATCTCCATCTCTCAGAAGTGAGTAATACGGTACCACGTCAGTGTGAGGACTGGTGGGCACGTATTTACAATCGTGGAAACGAACAACAGTTTGAAGCCCTTAAAAAGCTCTATGCCATTTGGAGAGATCGAAATATACTAGAAGAAGATTCTCAAGAGACGCCAACTCTGAAAAGAAGAAGCACTTACACATTTCCTTCGAAGCAGGGACGTTATTTCAGTAGCATGGATCTTGCGAATGATGGTAATTTGTAATAGAACATATTTTGGCGGATGGTTGTTTAGTTGCCAGACAACTTTGATTATCAAAGAATCCAATAACTATGAAATGGAAAAGTACATAGACGAATGCAAGGACGGGGAGATTTTCTAGATGAGAAGGTGGGGAGTATTCTGATGGATCTGGGATATACGAAGACCCGTCATCACGACAAATATGTAAAGGGTTCTCAAAAAAGAGTCATGTTATAGAAGAATATCCAACCTTTCTGGAATGAAGAGATGCATCGTCGATGTATGGCATGTATCTTCGATTTTGGTCTGAAAGGTATTGGACGGGTTTGGATTAATGACTGTATAGAAGCTTCCCCAAAAGTCATTTATCCGGCACTCAAAGAGTATAGTATGAGTTTACGTCCGGAAAATATCAAATCGCATTTACAAGTACGTTTGTGTGTTTGTGATATTATGCACATAGAAATACCGTAGCAATTCGAAAGCAAATCAATTAGAGTACATCCATTTCTTTGAACGTTACCTTAGAAAGGTGGAAACTAAATTCTTTGGTTATGAGATAGGAGAAAAAGGTAGCCAGCAGATTTCAGAAGGCCAGTGAAGGTCAATTCCAGAATTCTAGTTATGTAACTTCCCAACAAGGGCTCCCCTCTGGAGCCGTTTCTCAACATTCCTACCCCTCTGTAGTGTTTTCTTCGATTCCAAATAGTACTTCCTCGCTATCAGCTGTCCCTGTCACTCCAGGTCCTGGATCTGCTGGTGGCCAACATTCAAATCATGTGGAGACTGTATTTCCAGGACTGTCGGTGTCAGCTTTATCTGTTTCTGCAACAGATGAAGATGAAGAACGTGGTCACAATGTGTATTTCTGTAAGGATCCGTCTATGGATTATCAAGTGAATCTTCATGATGATATTATTAGCAAACATTCGATTCGGCAACAGCGAATGGGTTTAGATGGGATTGATAATGACAATCGGTATACACCCAATCCTGATTATGTAACAAGTGGAATATGAAAGTGATGTCTAGGATTCTTTTTTTGCAACGGCCTCTGCCATAGAAGCAGATAAACCTTTAGTACTTGAGGATGAAGCAGGAAATCCTTTGAATTTCCTCCAAGAGCCTGATAACTAGCGAATCTGTTTGTTAAGAAACAAGAGAATAAAAGATCCAGACACAAAGAAGAAAAAGGGAAATGACTATGAGATGGTGAATACACAAATAAAAGACAGTTTCCAACTCAGGAACAAGATAAGAAAAGTGAAAGGATTCGGTTGATAGTACATGGATGTCGGGAGAGGATTGACTACCCTCTTTCGATACTCCCACTTCTTGTTCCTCTATGGACAACTGTTGTAGGGCTACTAATTCTTCTGTGGGAGGTGCAGGCTCGATTTTCACAGGAACACTGATCACAACCCCACGTCCTTTCAGGATGTGTTTTCCATCGATACTCTCTCCTTTCCATGTGCTATTACGACTTAGAACCAGAAGACTCTGAGGAGAAACCTTTGGATTCCTGTGTTCTGAGAGATGCTGGAAGAATGAATCCACTGTGCTGAGACTTATCAGGAGACAGGGATATGGGAATGAAGGAATAGTCGTATCAAAGAATACACGGTTAGAATCATCAGTTGGGTTATGAGAAGATAAATTTGACTTCAGAGGGAAGACACGAGCTGATTGAGTCTATTCATTCATTCTGATCATCATACCTACAGGGCTCATAAATAAGGGATTCTCTGTTTCCATTAGCTTTTCCATTATTTCCATCTCTTCATCATTCAAATCTCGATCGTCGCCAATTGCTAACAGAGTATCATATTCCTCTCGCCAACGATACAAACGGATCTTCTATTGACTCTCCTAATGATTCCTACCTCAGTACCATCCACCTGGAAACATCCACCAACACTCCAGCGAATGGTTTGATCCTTCACTTCAGGGAGCGTAGCATATGGACGTAGTATTTCTGAAACAACCAAACACTGTCGTATAAGAGTATTGATAGGTGAAGTATCCTTAACATGAAACAAGGTCCCATCTTGACCCAATGTCTGTTCACTTGGGGTCTTAATTGTGGTAGCTTCCACAAGGAACGTCACACAGCGATTACTCACATTACTCATTTTCACTTCATGTTTCTCTCCACATACCGAAGGAACTGTTGTAACTGCATTCTCCTTATTAAACCAGGTTCCTGCATACCCCCACTCTTCCATTCCTCCTCGAACAGCATAAACTACATCACTGCTGGTTCCTACTAGATATGACTTGCCAGAATACACATTCATCTTCTCTGCGATAGATTTCATGGCAAAATGGTCTGGAGCGGTACTGTGAAGTCGATTATTGAATGTGTCGCCCCATTCATATGTTATCGATCTCATTCCACCATGAAAGGTGATTGCAGCCATGAACATGTGATGATAATATAACTCTTGTAATGCACGACTTGATTCACTCTGAAGACAGCGAAAAGGGCCTGAAGTATAATCGAATGGAAAGTCACGATTTACATCAACTCCATTCTCAGTTCGTCTACATCACAGTATTTCCATGAAACTACTTGGAATAATAATATCCCCATGCGTTTGACATGGGCATAATGATAATTTCGCGTGTATCCACAAGTCTACAGAAATGTCTGTTGAAATTATCAGGCGAAATACGAGGAAGGTGCATTCCGGAGGATTTCACAACTGACAATGAGTTTTTGCAACAGATCCTACAATACGACGCGTCACAAAATTCACGATTCTGCAACAGGAAAATGGCAAACGCTAACACTGCATTCGGACCGACTCGCTCATCTCCATGCAATTCTCCACTTAAAAATAACTCAGGAAGTTCAGAAGGGTCTCCATGAATCCGTCGATTGAATAACCGAAGATACCAGTGTTCACAGGGATTTTCTAGTTATCACCAAGATCGAACACATCCACTTCCACAGGAAAGTGTTGAATTAAGTCCAAACTCTCTCTCAGCTGTTTTAATTTCAACTAAATCGGGGTATGAAGAGGCTAAATGTTGCATTATTCGGACTATCTATTCCTCAATCCACACCCCCAACTTAACGCCTTCATAATCCCGATAGATATATTTGTAGCCAGTTCCAGAGGCGATGAAGGACAAAAACAGTAGAACCCACAGTACAAATACCTTCATTTGAACATTATTCAAAAGCAGTTATTCCCGCGGCATCACTTCAACTAATTGTTCTAACAAACACAGGGTCATTCAGGAATCATCACACATTCCACCATTTATCGGAGACGACGGGCTTCACGCTCCCACTCCAAAAGAGTCAGAATGTCTCCCTCACGGATGGGTCCCTAATTCTCATTCCATTCCAGAATATAACTCACCTTCACGTTTCTCACAATGCTACGCTTGCTAGCATCCATGAAAGTGACACGGACCTAGAAGAATCAAACCTCTCGTTCTTTCTCACCTGAGTGACGTTACCGGTGTTTCCAGTTCTTCCCAGAACCTTATCGACAACAGCGTTCTTAACCTCGTTTTCCTACACAGAAATCAGACAAAAACCAACCAATCGCCTCAAAACGAGATGCATGTCGTCAGTGACATATTTCTAATTCAATACATACCATGATAAGTAGAAATGATACCTGAACTATGAAATTGAGGTGGTGGAGAATGGTTTTGGAGTAATTGTGCCCCATTTTTATTTTGGGTCAGGGACCCTAATTAGCAAAAACAAACAAGTACGTTAAACAGCTTGACTCTTTTCAACCCGATCATATAAACTGAGGAGTGTAACTTCGCGATAGTCAATGTCTTCTTTCTGTTCAATGTCTACAACATGAACAGCAACATCCAAAACTACGTTTCTCTTCAACTTGCTCTTCCTTCTTTGATTTTCTAAAATAAGAGTGAAACGACTGACGGGCTTTCTTAATGTAGGAATAAAGTGACACATACAACGACTTTCTTGCAAATTTGCTTTCTCGAATAGCCGACATGGCAGCCTACGATAAAGGAGTTTCATCATCCTTACTTCTCCATACTCCGGAACTGAATACATAATAACAGGCAAGGCAGTACCAACAATATCCAGGTTTTTGTAGAGTTGTCGTCCAACTCCTTCAAGAATGATCACAGACATGAACAAGTTTATGAACCGAGAATCGATAGTAACATGGTGTGACAGAGAGGAAGTCATCATAGTTGTTAACGCCTACACATAACGCTTCTTCATAACATCGACATTCGCAATTTCCAGTTTCAATAGATTGAATACACCATGATCCATATTCCGATCTACCAAATCCTTTATCTCATTCGCAAACCCTTCTGGGTCAATTACTGGAGGTGATGGTTGAGGCGCCCGATCCACTAGCAGCTTTCCAGCCTCGTATCCATTCCCTCGTGAAAGAGCCACGAAGATATCCAGGAAATTTTGCTTCTGAGATTCTTCCAATACATTGACCAGACCTGTATCAAGAAATACAAGCTGAGGATGACTCTTAGGAGGTGGGAATGTGATGTGACAGATAGATTTGGTGAATGGGATTTGACATTTCACACTTTCTCTGACTAGAATATTGCCAGGATGCAAATCAGCATGAAGAAAGTTATCGATCAATAACATATGAAGGAACCCAAGTGTACCAAGATGAGCAAGAGTTGGATTTAGAGGAGTAGGATGAGTGAGGTAGGATGAGAGAGGAGTACCCTCTTCATATGATTCTACCAAAAATGATGATGTCGTGAGATTCAGATATGGTTCAGGAAAAGTAAACTGATCATCATCCTACCTCTCATCATTCAATATCACACATACACGAAAGTTTTCACGAAAATGAACGAGATTCACAGCCTCTTTGCGAAAATCTAATTGATCATGCATTGTGCTCGTAAATAACTGAGCAGCCTTCTTTGGTGCCAAATACTCCATAAACGGGAATATAGAGAGAAATGCGGCAACACTGTTGATCAACTGGAGATCGTAGGAAAACACAATATCCACTTCAGGACGCTTCACTTTCAATGCAACCCACTGATTAGTCCCACGAAGATGTGCTTTATACACCTGAGCAATACATCCACTTCCAATGGGAGTTTCAATGACTTCATCAAAGACTTCCTCCATCGTCTTTCCCAACTCCTTTTCAATTACTGTTTTCATATAGTGAAAAGGAAGACATTGAGTAGAGGAGTGCAAAGTACTCAACTGCTTGCATAGTTCAATAGGAAGAATGTCTGGACGAGTTGCAGCCCACTGACCTAGTTTCATGAATGAAGAACCTCCAATCTGAAGACAGTAAACAAATAGACGATACCACCACTTACGGAGCGATGAAAAAAAGCAAAACCAACACGTAAGAATCACAGGGGAGAAAATAACTGCAACGTGAACCGAACGCACCATAATATGAAAGGCACATCCGATCTTTTTAATCGCTACAATAATACACTGGATTAAATTCTTTGGCCGCACTTCATTTTTGAGCCTTTCTACTTGAGAATGAAGTGGCTCATGATAACAATGAATAGGACAAGACACTTCTTTGTAGTCTAGAAATTCCTTCTTTGTAGGTAACTGTAAAGAAGGAGACGGTAAAGTGAGGGATGCAACACTAAAAGCATAGATTGTTGTAACACGAAGACATCTTGCATTGGGACTTGTCCGGATGATCCGCAACAAACGAGAAAGGTTCGTCTTTCGCAAGAATCCATTCATTATAGTGATGAATGTACTCTATAATGTAAACACCGGGCAAAGATAAGCAAAGAAAGAAATTACTGTCAGTTAGTAACAACAGGAACCAGGATAGGAGTTATTCTACTTATTACACAAGGCATAAAATCGGACCTATTATTGTTCTTGGAAATATCACTATGATTAGAATCCCACCTTCGTTTCTTCGTCCTAATGTTCACCTGAGTAGAAGCCATTCGGAATTGTAGATCATGAAAACAATTAAGTGGTGTCTTCGGTTGAGTTGTCTACTTCAAGTGGCTTCTCTTATCATTTTCATTGTCCTTTCAATCGCTTCTGACTCTCTGTTCCACGATTGTTTAATCGAGATGGACTGAGTCAAAGAATTGATTGTTTATTTAGGCATTCCATCTTATTTCTTTGTATCAAACGATTTGTATCCCATCTGAGTAGAATTGTATTTATGATGAAGGTTTTGTATCAATGCGAGAAGTGTTTACAATATGAACCACTGGAGAATATGTATTATTGCCAAACTTGTCAAAAACTGTTGTGTTCTTCAATCTCGTGTATCCTGAGTGCTATTGACTATTACTATTGTCCAATCTGCTTTGATACTCTTACAACAACAGAATTGAAACAATATGGATACAGGTGAGGATGAGTCTTTGAATGATGAAAACAGATGTTTCTCTTGTTTCCTGTGTCCTATGTGTAACAGTCAGCTATGTGGATTGGTGGATGAAACTACTTCGAGTTGGGAATGGACTTGTTTTGGTTGCAGTTGGAAGTCATCTCTGAATGCTCCTACTCTTCTAGAATTGAAGTGTTTGAATGTATCATAGACCTAACAAGTAGCTATAAGTAACAAGCTAATCCAGCAATCTCAGAACAACGAATTGAATACTCTCAAGTCTGCTGCAGAGTGTGTTCGATTTGAACTGGGTTTATCGGAAAATACTCAACCTTCTCCTTATTCAATACCATATACACATTCAAAGAAGTCCAATACACAGATTCATGAAGAACGGTTAGTGGACATTCGTCGACAACAAGAGAGGATCCAATCTCAGATCAGGACTGAGTCATTGACTCTCCCTTTTCATCCCTCCCTCCGAGCTAAACGGATCATTAAGTGTCTTTCATGCAATCAAGAAGGCTCTTCTGGCCTTCTATTCAAGGCTCAGGGCCAACCACTTCTAGGCGATTCATCCTTGTCCTCTTGCTTCATCGGGATTAGTTGTAGAGTTAAAGGACATGACTCGTGGTTTCGAGTGGCCACTCTGGGTCTCTATTCGGTTCCTCAGTTCTCAATCGTTCAGCATGATGATGAAAACATCTTACTTCGGATACGCAATGTATCGATTATTTCTCGCTAACATCCAGCCTGCTTCCGATCCATTATCCTCCATTATGGGAGATATAACTCTAACGATTGTTAGAATGGAATGAATTATTGAATCGTAGTCATCACCTATTCAAGTAAATTGCATTCTTCCCTCATTTGACGAAATTACTGGTATTAATCGATAGCTCTACTTAGGTCTAGTTGACTATGACCATTTGAAAACTGTGAATGAAAACAAGCCACATGTTATGGAAACAGGAATGAATTTTGTGATCATTTCTATTCCAAAAACTGAGTCTATGATACTAGAAGCGTCGTTTTCATACCAATCCTCAACACGCGGCAATTTGATGCATTCTCTAAAGATTCGATTTTACACTTGTTTATTGTATACTTCGTCTATTGAATTAGGATTTACAATTATTCAAATCGAAACACAGATTGTAGTCCTTCTAACATGTTTCGACGTTTCTCTTTTTTGTCTTTCTCCAGTAAACATGAGGATCATCGCACTTTTAGTTTTAGGAGCTCTAGTTTTAGCTGATGGTACTGGCTTCGTCTTGTAATTCATTTTAGATTGTGGCTATTTCGAATGTGACTGTTATCCTGAAAGAAGTAAGGGAGTGATATGATGCTTATGTTATTAGAATCCATGGATACTATTGAGATGACGTCAGATGAGTCGTTGATGGCTGTCGAATATGAGCGTGTGCACAAGGGTTTCCTTGACGACACATGCTCCTCTGATCCTCAGTATACAATTACTACAGTCTTTTCTTTAGAATTTCAGTTGAAGAATGGAAGTGGAGTTATCTTTTCTCTATAACTTATAGCAAAAAGCGTTTATAAGCGTTCTGTTAAGTCTAATATATTAACGATCCACACTGCTGCTGCTATTACTGACCTAGTTTGTACTGGCGTAGACGTTGGTGCTTCTATTGATTTGACGTCGGATGAGTAATTCCTCTTCAGTGTTATGACATCCAGAAAGACTAAATGTACTTCTCCCAGTCTAGATTTGTATAAGGATGTTCCATCGGGCAGTGAGATTGAAGTCAGCATTGTTGTGGATGATATGATGAATCCTGAGATTTCAGGCAACGTTTGCAAAATTGTCAATGTTGATCGTTGTCATGTCGTTTATCCAAGTGGGGTTCTTGGTCCTCTGTAATTTTTAGATCGTTTTGTTTTGTATCTGATGTACACATTATGTCTGGTGATGTTGGTGACCACTCTATTTATTTATTCGACGTATTTCTTCCGCAGAAATAAGAAGGTATTGCCAATCACAACTCCAGACGATGGTAAGGGTACTGAGGTCGCTTCGAATGAGGAAGCAGGAGATGGTACCTATAAGAAAGAGGATTCGGATCAATCTGTAAAACCTAGCCAAGCTGAGCCTACTGTCCCAGGCGCATCGGGTGCCGAAGCTCAAACTGAAGTCAAGGTTTAATAACTGCTAGAGATTACTTAATCCTCTGGATTATTTTTTGAAACATACAAATGATTCGGGCAACAATACTTGTACATTAATCGCATCAATAGGTAACCATGACGGCAAATGATCTGGGAGAGTAATTCGAAGGTCGTCAAAGATGCTTTTCAAGTCGTCATCAATTTTTTCATCAAATCTACCTATCACGACTATCCACATACACTCTACTTATTAAATTCTCTAAAAATGTATGTCGAGTGATATCGTTGAACAAATCGTAACAACATAACATATACACTCGCAATCTTACTACTTTGACTTCCAAAGAAGAATAGGGGATACAAATCGCTATTAATGAGTAACTACAAATCATAGAAGGACTAGACCACTAACACTCGTAACTCGATTCTTTTCTTCTTTGCTTGGAATACAGTCAACATCATATTCTTCTGTATCAACATGAATATGAATAATATCGTTCTCTTCACAAAAATGCTTAATCGCTTGTGGTTCTCCATCTGGAAGCATTGAAACGATACATTTCAAATGCAAGCTTCAAATAGGAATCAAAAGAACAAACATCTACGATTGGAGAAACCGGAATATCAGTGAAACAGGTAGTTGGTCAAAAAACAAGAA
>JABLTK010075208.1_pt1 | contig 13792 bp, 20 predicted proteins | sample 7160131 | NCBI WGS metagenome assembly JABLTK01 (sample SAMN14651221, study PRJNA627086) | human gut metagenome | isolation source: feces | host: Homo sapiens
ACTTGTAATTTAATAACTGAAAATATGATATATGGTTTTGCAAGTGCATTTTGCGATTATTATTTTGACTTAGCTAATTGAGGTTTAGTATGAAAAAAGTATTGGTAGTTGTCGGCATTATTATTTCTGCAGTAATTATTTCAGGCATTATTGTTGGTTTGGGTAAGAATGAAAAAACACTGTTTAATGAAAAAATTGAAACTGATAATAATGTTTTAATTTCAATCAAAGTTATTGAAAGCAATAAAGGTTGGCAACCTGATAAAACTATGATTATATCCGATGAAAATGAGCATTTGATTAGATATGCCATTGGATTTGAGGACTATACCAATTATCTGCCAAGTTATTATTTTTGCTATGATATAAATCCCAATGAATATTTGGTATGGGTTTATCAGCAAAATGGTAATGAATTTATTTACTATTTCAATACCGATACACAAGAAAAATATATGCTGGATTATAATAACATTGGCAACAGGACGGAAACTTTTTATGTTGCTGTCGATAAAGTTATAAAGTCAAATTTTTTATCTAAAATAGATTCTAAAATCAGTAATATGAATAAATGGAATAGCTATTTGTCAAATACTTAGGAGAAATCAGATAGCACAGCGATTGTTTTTCAGATGTTGAGGAAATGTCCGGATTACTTGTTGATTCAGGCTACAATCCCATTAAACCCAATTATATGAAACCTGATACCGACGATGACGGTTTTGACGACAACGTTGAAGTCGATGTTGAGCTTACGAAGGTTGAAGTACCTGGAAAGCAGGGCAATCCTTCAACTTCAAATATGTGTTATGAAAAAATGATTTTTTTGGTATAAAGGAGATCAATTAATTAATATGCGCTATGCATATTAACTAATGTGGGGGTGTTGATATGTTTGCACCAAGATGTCCATGGTGTGGAGAAATAATTCCAATAAACTTCAAAAGAAGAGAACTTCGTTTTATGACGGATTTTTGTTCAAAGTGCAGACACGAGATCAAACTAAAAAAAGACAGCAGGCAATTCTGGTTAAATGCCTTATGCAATGCATCTTTGGTCGCACTGCCAGCTATTAAATATGAAAATACAGTTTCTTCACATATAGGTATCCGTACTATAAGAAGTTTCGACCACCCATATGTTAAAGTCAGCAAGCATTATGTTCCCGAAAAAAGAGCAAAATATAAAATAGTATGGGATCAGAAGAAAGTCAAACGTCCTAATTTTTGGATCATAGAAGATACTGTCATAATACTATGTTTTGTAGATAAAAATGATATTGCAATTTCGCCGATGATAGCCGCAGCTTTATACACTATCGAAAAGGTCGATAAATGCACCTCGAAAGGGATACTTTCTTTTGTAAAGTATGGACTGCTTGACAAGGACTATGCTGCGGGGACAAATTTTCTTGTATACTGTGAAAATAAAGTTGTCGGCAGAGGTGTTCTTGAAGATGATATACATTATCCGTCATTTTGATTCCCTCTGGAACTGAAATTGAAACAGGAATTGTAAATGCATTGTTTGGCGGTGATTCGTGAGTGCAACAGTATAACCTTTTGGGTCAAGAGAAAGCTGAATGGTTTTACAATAAAAGAAAAATATAAGGAGATGTTTTTTTGAAAGTATCCATTATGAATAACATTCTCACATATAACGATAAGTCGGTAACTATGAAAAGAAAAATAATAGATTATATCGTTATGTCAGAGTACCTGATTATACTTGAGGACTTCACAGGCGACGACTATAACTTAGTTTATTGCTTTGATAATGAACTTCACAAGTTGTGGAAAATCAAAAAGCCTGACAGCAAATTTATTGGTCAAAAACAGCTTCCGTATGTGGGCATCACAATAACCAAAGGGTTGACAGTCGTTGATACTTTAGGAAGATACTTGATAATAGATATGGATACAGGGGAAATCACAGATATGTTTTGCAATAGATTTTAAGCGTAAGTTGAGTTACTGTAATTTTATGAAAAAATATAATGTGCTCACTAAGATAAATACATTTTTACTGATTTTCATTCTATTGTTGCTATTTGTAAACAGGTATTACGAGCTATTCAGCGACCATATCAGCGTATTGCTTTTATGCACTTATCTGTCGTACCTTGTGATAGCATTGACGATCGTAAAGCTAATAAAATACCAAAAAGGTGCCCTGTCAAAGATCGAAATATTCGGCTTATTGATAATTGCGGTAATAATCAGTTTTGTTGGTAGAGATATGTTTTCTGACTGGAAAAATCATATCATATATTCATCTGATGATATATCAGTAATTGCCCGTGTGAACAGAACAATGTTCGGAAACAGGTGTGATATATGTATTTGCAGGAACGGAGCAGTAATGAAAAAAGTTGATGAGCCATTGGCTTTGCAAAGTGACTATGATCCGATTGAAAAACACTATTATGAAGTCCTAGAAGATGAACAAGAGCTGACTATTAGAGTTAAATGTTCCGAAGATAGTAGTAGATATGAAGAAGTGACGATAGAGATTTAATAGAAGTTTGTTACTTATATCAAATATGGAAGATTATCTTTACACTCGTACAAATTGATGACAATATCTCAAATTTAATAATGTTCCTAAAGACAGCCGTACTCATAAAGTGAAAGTCAAGGGTGGTGGATTTTTTAGTCAAGCACACCAAATCTGGTGGGCTTCGCTCGTGGAGGATCGTCACGATGCTGTCACCTCCCTACCATAGTCCTATGCTGTCGAACAAATGCCGTTGTGAGATGTTTTCGGCAACTCTTATCATTACTTTGTCATAGTCTGACATAAAGCTGTCCACTTCTTCTATGGCGGTGAAGCCGCTGTTGTTCAGGGCTTCTGTGAGCTTTTGTTTATCCTTGGCATAGGCTATATAGGCATTTTGCAAGGACCTGTTATTTTGCACTGTGATAAGCTGTGAATATGGTATCTTGCTGTTTTGCAACTGCTTTTCTACGGCTTCACTCTCGCCCGAAAAGACTTTGAGGGGCTTCCCTTTTGTGGCTGTGATAAGATAGCCTTGGCAGGTGAACTTTTTCTGAGCAGACTTTATGTGAGATATCACAAAGCTTGCGTCTGTGCGGTACGAGCGTTCAAATATCTGCACGGTTTTGTTGTACCATTCTTCGTTGTTCTTTTCAACTGATTTTGATGTTACCATAGACACTTCCTTTCGTTATTCGGTCAAGCAAGGGCGGAGTTTTTTACACTCTGCCCCTGATCGACCGAACAAATCAGAGCTTTGTTACACCCCATATAACGATCTTTGCACCGATGTATCGTGCTTCGATTATTTTTCTCGCATCATTGGTGTTGTATGCTGACACGATCTCCTGCGTTCTGCGACCGTCAATGGAAAACTGTACATTGTATTGTGCCATAACTTTCACCTCCTTTGTCTGATATAATCATAGCACAGGCTATGTGTGCAATTTTGGACATAGGAAACGGTATTATCATATTGAGGTGAATAATATGATATACAAGGGAATATTCTGGCTTATCGAGGGTGAATTATATACAAAGAAGTTAGAGTGCGACAAATCGGGAAATGTTATTGGTGACGGCAGTGGACTTAACTCAAAGTCGGGGGATAATTTCAATCACAGGCTGACTTGGGAGGGACTGCCGAAAAACGTAACACATGGGAAAGAGTACAATTATTATCCTCGGGGCAGAGTGGAGATAAAGGGCGGCAAGGCTGTGATATATCTTAATCCTGCGCTGAACAGTGAGGAAATGTTGGCGGAGCTTACAAGGCTGTTCGGGCTTGATGAGCTTGATTTTGTGAGGGTCAAAAATGACGGAAGCAGGCACTACAGAGCGTATGCTCCATAGTGCCTGCGCTTTATTTTATCTCATAGATATCCTCATAGAGAAATCTCACGTTGCCCACAGTACGATCTAAATGGAAATGTCCGCAGAGCCACATTTCATAGACAAGCTTATTTCTTATTTTGGAAAGAAACTTTTCGTTATCATAATGCCGTTTGAAGCACTTGGCGGTGTTCAGGTCGGGGATATAGCGGTCTGTTGGTCTATACTCATATCTTTATCTGTTAAAGCCTATATGCTTTGGCTCTTCTTCAAGGGTATCGTCCTCGGTGAGGTCAAAGTCACGGGCTTTTAGGGTCACGATATCGTCCATTGTCATGGTACTGAAATTCTGTCTTGTGAGCCTGAGTGCCTGACCGAACAGTGCTCCCTCTATAAGATTTCTTGCAAATCTGCCGTTGCCGAAATTCGGCTTCTTACAGACCCTTTCAAGAAAAGGCAGGAGCGTTTCGTCAACGTCGTCGGCAAGCTTATGTTCATTGTTTTTAGCCATAAGATGGACGATACTAAGAAGCTCCTCGGCGGTATAGTCCTCAAAATTGACGTGGAACGCAATTCTTGACCTCAGGCCAGGGTTGCGGTCGAGGAAGTCGTTCATTTCCTTTGGATAGCCTGCGAAAATGACTACCATATCGTCACGGTTGTTCTCCATTTCCTGCACGATAGTGTTTATGGCTTCGTCGCCATAAGAGCCAGAGCGGTCATCGCAGAGGGAATAGGCTTCGTCGATAAAAAGCACTGAGCCTTTAGCTTTCTTGAACATATTCTTCACCTGAACGGCTGTCCAGCCAACATATTTTCCAACAAGGTCGGAACGTCCGCACTCGATAAGGTCGCCTTTGGAAAGCACGCCGTTTTCTTTGAGTATTCTTGCAAACAGCCTTGCAACTGTGGTCTTTGCTGTGCCGGGGTTGCCTGTGAACACCATATGCATGGCTGTCCGGCTTTCTTTCATGCCCTTATCGGCAAAAATTTTCTGCGCCTTTGAATATGTTATCGCCTTTTCGATAACGCTCTTGGCGGAATCAAGTCCGATAAGCTCCTGAAGCTCGCTGTAGGCAGAGCCTTTTATCTCCTTGGCTTCTTCCCTGTCATAAAGCTTTTTGAAGTTTGAATACTGGGGATAGATTTTTGTTTTCAGGACATTTGAATACCAAGTATCGTACATACCCATAAGCTCGCTTGCTCTATATGGTGTATCCTTTGCGCACAGGGAAAGGAGGTCTTTATCGCAGGAGGTATCCTCTTCTCTGCAAAGCTTTCTGAGATATTTATGTGCATCTTCGTTTTCTACAGTATCGTCCGCAAGCTTCACGAATGTGATAGCGCCGAGCTTTTCTTCCACAGCGTCAGGGAGAGAAGGTCCGTCATTTGAAAAGGTAAAAATAAACTGTATCTCGTTTTTGTAGGCATTGATGAGTTCAAAGAGGATATCAGGGATAGTTTCATCGGCTGTACAATTATCGCTGTTGGTACACTTTAAACCACAACAATTCATTATGATGGTAGAGCCGCTGCAGACACGGAACAGTTCACGGATATCTGAGCTTCGGGCTGATAAATTATAAAGGTCGAGGACGGTATATCTTGCACAGCCTAGTCTGTTATTTGAATACAGGGAGCTTACAAGGGTATCGGCAAGCCTATGGGCATTATCGCTTTGGACCAAATAATGTACCGGTATGCCTTTTGTCACACCGACGCTGTTCTTTCTGAATATTCTCTTAAGCTCAGGTTCAAAGGTTTCTGAGCAGAGATATTTTTTTGCTACGGCGAGAGCGTCTTTTTTATCAATGGTCTTTGTGATATTTTCGTTTATGTACGATCTTCTATAGTTACTGAACAGGTCGTCCAGGTCATAGTCATTCAGCAGGTCTTCATCGAACTTGAAATTATCATGATAGCCGTTGGGGATCATTCTTTTGAACGTTTCCACTGTTATTTCCTCGAAACTTATATCCACGCACTCAAGCTTTATAAATGAAAAGAAGTTCTTTACATAGGCTTTCACGTCGGCCTCAATGTCTGTCATCATTACCCCTATGATCGCCTGATCTTTTACTGCGCTTGATATAAAGGCACAGCTTCTGTTGGACATGGTGCGTGCCATTTCATTGAACTCGTTTATAAGCTGGTTTTTCTCATCAAAGAATGTATCGTACTCTTCTTCATTATCTCTTGTTCTTCTGATAATAGACTCTTCGAGTATACATCTTGCTCTGTAACAACGCATAAAAATCCGCCTCCGTGGTCTTTTCTCATTCTTATTTTTCGTCTGTATCTGCATTATAGCACCCGGAATGTTCAAAAATGTGGACATAGCAGAAGTTTTTAATATCCGAAATTTTACCCATGGTGGGTGGTATGATAAGAGCAACACAAAAAGAAAGGACTTGATACAATGGATAAGAGCAAGATATACACCGCAGAAATGGCGGCGAGGTCTATGGCAGATCAGATACTCAGAGGGAACAGATATGCGGAGAGGTTTCACATTGAAGTCCCTGAGGGCATAGAGAGGATAGATGACTATGCTTTTGACAATCTTTTTGTTATGAACATAAGTCTGCCGTCGACCCTAAGAGAGATAGGCGATTATGCGTTCAGGAACACGCCGTTTCACAACCTTATTTGTCCTCATGAACTCAGGTCTATTGGCAAGGGTGCATTCTGGCGCTGTGAATATATAAAGAACATCAGGTTCAATGACAAGCTTGAATTTATCGGAGAGGACGCATTTTTCCACTGCTATTCAAGCGGCGTTGTTATACCAAAGTCGGTAAAGGTCATCGAAAAGGGTGCGTTCTATGGCGGTATCGACAAGGAAGATGACGGCACTTACAAGATAATACTTGAGGCTGAGCCTGATTTTGTTTTTGACAAGAACGTTTCAGACTATTTCTCTTACAAGGACGGAAAGCTTGAATTTCACGAGAGGCCAGAGGGTCTGATGTGGAAGTCGGTCTATTGTTAATGATATGGAGATAACGGATATGGAAAAGACTTTTACTTTTGATATGGCTTCAAAGGCTTATGCAGACTACATTCTCAACAGCAAGGACAGGTACGCTCCGCTTATTGTGGAGATACCTGAGGGAATAGAGGACATCGAGCCTCTGGCTTTTGATATGATGCCTTTAACGAGCGTCAAGTTCCCCTCGACCATGACGGAGATCAGCAATGGTGCTTTCGGGGAGTCGACACTAAAAAAAGTGGAGATACCAAGGAACATCAAAAAAATATGTGGCAGTGCTTTCAGTGAGATATTTGGCATGGAAGAACTTATTCTTCACGAGGGCGTGGAGGAAATCGGCTCGCAGGCTTTCTTTATGTGTCATAATCTTGAAACACCTATTGTGATACCGAAGTCTGTAAAAAAGATCGGCACTGACGCTTTCTGGGGACTATACGGCTCGCCTGTGCTTAAATTTGAGGGCGACCCTAATGATGTGGAATTTGAGAGCGAAGAGAACAGAGAAGAATATCTCAGCGAAGGTGATGACTAATGAGAAAGATACTGCACTTGCACGGGATCGGCTCTGCAGGGGGCGGAGCGACGGCATCGGTGCTGAAAAAGCTTTTTTCTGACATCGAGGTCATTTCTCCTGACATACCTGTTCGCCCACTTGAAGCATTTGCTTTTATAAGCAAGCTGGTCGCCGGCAATGAGTTTGATTTTGTTGTCGGCACATCTTTGGGCGGCTTTTATGCAATGCTTATAAAGGGCATACCAAAATTTCTTATCAATCCCGCCATGAACGCTCCCACAGACATTGAAAACGCTATCGGGCTTGGGGAGCATGATTTTCTCAGGCCAAGGCAGGACGGCGCTATATCATACACCATTGACCGGAGCTTCATTGATGAGCTTGAAATTCTTCTCAAAGGATACAACTCATCGTCATACGATTTTTCAAAAGAAACTTTCGGTATTTTCGGCAGGAATGACGAGCTGCTTCACAACGCCGATATATTTAGGGAGAAATTCGGCGAGGAAAATATGCTGACGGCGGATTTCGGGCACAGGCTGCCTGTTAGGGTGCTAAAGCAGGTGGTGTATCCTTTTATGATACAAAAACTTAGCGGCACACAATTGACAAAATAAAGCAAAAGTGATATATTGAAAGAAAGATATCACAGAACAGGAGGGCAAAAATGTCATATACAAAAACAGATATGCTTTCGCACAAGATCATTGAGATACTCAAAGAACACAGTGATGAAAAGCACCCCCTTACTCAGCAGCAGATCTGCGGTTATCTTGAGGAAAAGCTTGGCATAAAGCCTAACCGCAAGACGGTGGCTCAGCATTTGAAGAGCATAATAGGCGATGAGAGCTGCAATGTTTTCATCGCAGACAATGACAACGATGATGATGATAAAAGCGATAAAAAATACATCACAGATATTTACTACGCCTCTGACATCACCGCTGAGGAATATGAGTTTCTGGCAGACAGCATCATATACTCACCAATGCTCCCTGCGGACTATGTGAGGGATCTGATAAAAAAGATAAACAGCTTATCTACGGGTAACACAAAGAGCAAGGAAGCCAATCTCAGAGAGACCTTTCACTATGGCAACAAGAGCATTTTCTGGGTGATAGAAAATATCAAAGAGGCTATGAACACCAACAGAAAGCTTGATGTTACCATAAGCGATTATGACAACAACGGCAAGCTCCTCACTAAGAGCGACCCACAGAGCGGTATAAAGCTTCAACGTGTTATGCTCAGCCCTTATGGCATCGTTATGGCAGACGGCTTTTACTATCTCCTTGCAAGTGATGTTCGTTACGATGATCTTCGTCATTTCAGGATAGACAAGATCCTAAGGGCGAGTATCTGCGAAGAGGACGGCTCTATGAGAGATGTAAAGACGCTTAGCAATGTTCCGAGGGATCTAAAGCCTGTGCAATACAAAAATCTTAACAGGTATATGCTTGACGGGACTGTGGAGCGTGTACATATCAACATAAAAAAGAAAGACATAAGTCTTGTGCTTGATACATTCGGGAATGAGTTCACCTGCAATAAGGTCATAGGTAATGACGATATCTATGACGTGACGTTCAGGGCAAATATCCAGACGGCTGTACGCTGGGCGATAGCTAACAGAAAAGCTGTGAAGCTGACCTCGCCAAAGAAGGCTGTGGATATTGTAAAAGAAGAGATCTCGGCATTGTCTGAGATGTATGGAAATCAAGAGAGGTGACTAAAATGAATGTAAATACAGTTAATTTCGGAGATATCATAAAAGAGATAAGTCATGGACTTATGGCGGAGAGCTACATTTCGGACAATGAGTTTACTAAGCCATGCGAATATCTAAGGCTTGTGGACATTGACGACGGCGTTATTGCGGAAAACTGCATTGAGATAGTTTATGACAGCAAGCGTTTTGAGAAATATGCCATAAAGGACGGAGATGTGATACTGTCCACCACGGACAAGAATTTCAAGGTGGTATGTGCAGGCGATATGGGGGACAGAAAGCTTCTTGTTTCACCCACGCTTATAAGGATAGGACTTGACAAGGAGAAGGCTGACCCTTACTATATTGCGGCTTATCTTTCATCGGCAGAGGGAAAGGCTATGCTTGACGGCTGTCGCAGTGGAAAGGTACTAAGGATATTGCACACAAAGGGGTTGAAAGAGTGTGAGATACCTTTGCCGACTTTGGAGGAGCAGAGAGAGATCGGCGAAAAATACCGACATCGTCTTCATGAGATAAGACGGCTTAAAGCTGATATAGAGGGGCTTTATGAGGATATAGAGATGATGAGATAGAAACATAAGCGCATAACGTTGCAGTGTGTACGTTATGCGCTTTTTCATGTCCAATTTTATACCCACTGATATTTGTATAATGTGATAAGAATAAAAGGAAAGGTCTGATCACATTGAAAAACAGAGAGTGGGAATACATATTTACAAAGAATGGAACGATAAAGCTTATGAAATATCATGGTGCGGAGACTGACGTTTCACTGCCTGCGTTCATCAACGGCACGGCGGTGACGGATATAAGCGTAAACACATTCGGTGACAGAAAGCTGAGGAGCCTGTATATTTCGGAAAACATTCAGTTTATAGAAAAGGGCTTTTTCAAATACAACTATATTTCAAAAGAAATAACGGCTTCAGCGAAAAGTGACAGATATTATTCTACTGACGGAGTTCTTTACAACAGAGAACGCACTGTTCTTATAAGCTGTCCTAAAGAACGGGAGCAGATCGAGATACTACCCATAACGCTGAAGATAGCCGACTATGCTTTTTACAAATGCCGTAGGCTAGAAAATGTTGTTATGCCAAGATGCCTGTGTGAGATAGGAGAATACGCATTTTATGAGAATGTGTCATTAATATCGGTAACGCTCCCTTGGGGCTTGACTTTTATGGGAGAGGGGTGTTTTTGCGGCTGTGAGAAGCTTGAAAGTATCGTTCTGCCTGCAAATGTGGAAGTGATAAATGACTATACTTTTGAAAACTGCGAAAGCCTTGCGAGCGTTAAATTGCCAGAAAGGCTAAAGGTCATTGGAAGTCATGCTTTTCATCAGTGTAAATGTCTTACGGATATGATCTTGCCACCTAGTCTTAGAGAAATAAGGGACTGTGCTTTTTACGATTGTCACAAGCTGAAAGAGATAGCTGTTCCAAACGAATGTATAAAGATAAGCGCAAATGCGTTTTTCTTCTGTGCAGAGCTGACAGTGTATTATCCTGAGAAAAGCAATTATTACATCATTGAAGCTGCAAGAGTGAGCTGTTCAAAAGAAAAATGCAGAAAGCTTTATCCAAAAAGAAAATTTACAAAAAAAGAAGAAAAGGAAGCATTCATAAACGTTGACCCTAACCCTAGCTTTCAGCTTGCATACGATGTCAGCGACCAATACATCTACATTACGGACGTTTACGATAGTGACAAAGAGGTAAAAAAGCACATCAGAAAAAAGCTGTTTGGCAAAAGTGTGTTTATCAGCACAGAAGATATGGAAGAATAGGACAGCAATAGTTTATCTCCACTTGAAAATTTCATAAATACGCTATATAATAAGGATATATCTGAAAAGGGGTGGGGATATGACCTTACAGCAGCTTAAATATGTGGTGGCTACGGCGGAGAAAGGTACTGTCAGCGAGGCGGCACAGTCGCGTTTTATTTATCAGCCGTGTCTTACCAACGCTATCCGTGAGCTTGAAAAGGAAATGAATATCACTATATTCATACGCACAAACAAGGGCATAACGGTATCAAAAGAGGGTGAAGTCTTTTTGGGCTATGCAAGGCAGGTGCTTGAACAGGCGAGTTTGCTTGAAGAAAAATACTGCGGAAAGCAACACGGCAAGAGGCAGTTTTGCATATCCACTCAGCATTACTCCTTTGCGGTGAACGCTTTTGTTGACCTTATAAAAGAGTTTGGCGGAGATGAATATGATTTCAGTATTCGTGAGACGCAGACCCACGAGATAATCGAGGACGTGGCGAGAATGAAAAGCGAGCTTGGCATACTCTATCTCAACGATTTCAACGAGCCTGTGCTTTCAAAGGAGATAAAGTCCAAAGAGCTTAAATTCACGGAACTTTTTTCGGCAAAGCCACACGTTTTTGTAGGGTCTGCAAATCCTCTTGCGCAGAAAAAGTCTGTGACCCTTGACGACCTGCTCCCCTACCCTTATTTATCCTTTGAGCAAGGGGAATACAACTCTTTCTACTACTCGGAGGAGATACTAAGCACCATAAAGCGACCAAAGAATATCCGTGTCCGTGACCGTGCGACCCTTTTTAATCTTCTTATCGGTCTTAACGGCTACACCATTTGCAGCGGTGTTATTGACGAAAAGCTCAACGGCAGTGATATCGTGGCTGTTCCCCTTGAAGCGGAGGGGTCGATGCGCGTTGGCATAGTTACTCACAAAAAGGTACTTTCTAATCCACTGACGGAATTTTATATCAATGCACTGAAAAAATATATAGGCGAGGAAACAAGGTTGACAACATGAGAAATATGTGATATCATAAAAGCATACAAAGCCTATAGGAATTATGTACAAAGGAGAATTTTCATGACAGAGCTTATAAAGCTTGAACAGAATATAACCGATACTATAAAAGAGTCGCAGATAAAGCTTGGGTTTACCCCTAATGCGGTGACGCTTTTTTATCCTCTTGACTCCCTCAACGCCATAACAGGGGGCGAGCTTACGGCTGAGGAAATGATAAAAGCCATAGACGAATACAAAAGTGAGATACTTTCATGCAAGGCTTCGCTTGCTCAGGACGGCAGGATAGCTGTTACGGTATCAGAGGAGAGCGTGAGGGCTATCCACGAAAAGGTGGAGGCAAGCCCGTTTCTTGTGGAGTTTATCGGAGCGGTAAAAGAGGGGTGTTCTCTTGAAAGAGCGGCTGAGATATTCAGAAAGTACAATAAGAACGCTGTTATAACTGCTGCACCTGACGATGAATTTGACCTGCTTGCATACTTTCCAGACGGAGAGCCTGACGGCTGTAGATACTGTTTGCAGGACGATCTGGGCGGCATAACATATCACAGATTCACCAAGCTTGACTATGATGCACTTTATCCTGAAAAGACAGGAGATAACACAGAAAAATGAAAAATTTTACCTGCATAAGCGTAAATCACAAGCTTTGCGGACAAGCCTTTCGCAGCCTTTTCACATTTGACAGCGCTCAGTGTGAAAAGCTGCTTTTTGACGTAAAGGACCTTTCACCTGTGCTTATTTGCACCTGCAACAGGACGGAGCTTTACTTTTGCGGAACACCTGAGGAGGGCATAAGGCTTCTTTGTGAACAAAGCGGAGTGGAGATCGCAAAGCTCAAACGCAAGGTCATGATATTCACAGACAAGACGGCGGTAAAAAGGCTTTACAGCGTATCATGCGGTATAGAATCAGCGGTCATAGGTGAGGACGAGATACTTGGACAGGTTCGCCGTGCATATGATCTTTCAAGGGAGCGCATTGGGCTTTCCTCTGAGGTGAACATGATATTTCAGGGGGCTATCGCTTGTGCGAAGAAAATAAAGACGGAGACGGAGCTTTCAAAGACTTCCGTTTCCACGGCTACTCTTGCGGCTAAGGAAGCGGCACATTATAAGGATAATGTCAGGGTGATGCTTCTTGGCGCAAGCGGAGAGATAGGCTCGCTGGTCTTGAAAAATCTTCTTTCATACAAGAACGTAACAGTGCTTGCGACGGCACGTTCCCACAGAAATGCGCTGGAATATATTTCAGACGATCCAAAGCTTGAGCTTATACCATACGAAAAGAGATATGAGCGCATTGGTGAATGTGACTGCATAATTTCGGCGACTTCAAGCCCCCACTACACTGTTACGGCGGATATGCTCAGTGATAATGAAAACAAGCTTTTTATAGACCTTGCAGTGCCGAGAGATATTGACCCTGCCGTGGAAAAGCTTGCAGGGGCTAGGCTTATAGACATGGACTTTTTCACGGAGCTTGCCAAAGAAAACAATCTCAAAAAGCTTGACAGCGTGGAGAGGTCGAAGCTTATCATTGACGAGGAAACTGACGAGCTTGAAAAGCAGCTTATGTTCCATGATTTTCTTCCGCAGTTTGAGAGCCTTGACAGAAGACTTTGCGAGGTTTCGGCGAAAGAGCTTTTTTTCAGACTAAAGTCGGAGCTTGATTCACAGACTTTCGGCAAGGTTATAGAAGTAATAAAAGAATACGGAGAATGACGATGCCATACTTTCCTTTTTTTGCGAATATTGAGAATATGCCATGCCTTGTGGTGGGTGGCGGACAGGTAGCTTTGAGAAAGATCGAAAAGCTTCTTGACTTTTCGCCTATAATAAAGGTGGTGGCATCAAAAGCTTGCGGTGAGATAAGAGAACTTGCAGACCGGCAATAGCCAAACATGCGATAAGGAATGTGATATGAGTCACAGGCAT
>JABLTK010105656.1_pt1 | contig 13769 bp, 14 predicted proteins | sample 7160131 | NCBI WGS metagenome assembly JABLTK01 (sample SAMN14651221, study PRJNA627086) | human gut metagenome | isolation source: feces | host: Homo sapiens
AGGAATGCGTGGACAGAAAATGAATCTGGGAGGAATGAAGGTGATGCAGGGAAGAGGAGGTAAATGATAGAATTGGGTTATATCAGATGCTTGTTGGGATCACACTATAAACTTTCCTGAAAATGTGTTAAACTTGTGTGAATGCTTCCATGATCTAAGGGAATGATTGTCCAAAAATCATAGAACGATCGGAATGTTCAAAATAATATGTTACATATGACGTAAAAATGTTTCCCATAAAAGATGAAGTGACTGTTTATAAAACAGAAAAAAGACCATCCGTTTTTGATGTTATGTAACCGTGGGTATTCAATCATTGTTTTCATTATTCAGTTCTGTTATTTGATTGGTTGAACTGAATAAAATTAGATGGACCATATCTTTTCATACTGTATTGGTAATACAATGCAAAGAGTGGACTCCCCTAAAAGTACGGGAAGAATTATCTGTCACCGATGCGGGTGTTCTGTAAAGCCAATAGGGGAGGAACATCAATTAGTGAGGAATGGGATCACTACGTGCCGAGATTGTCTGCTTTTTGTTGAAAAAAATGGTATGTCTTTTTCTCTTTCTCCATGGGTAGCATTATCTTCGTCTATGAAATATGATGCAATTCAAAAGTTCAAAGGTAGTGAATGTGTTCCACATGCCAAATGGAAAGCGGTTCGAAGACCTGTCGGAAGACCTCGTATTCAACCGATTATTGCTGTATTTGTCTATCATAAAGCTACAATGTCACTTCTTCATCATTTACAAAGGAACTGACTACAATCTTCGTCAATTCACACTCCTGACATTTCATACGCGTGCTGTATGTAATATACTTTCAAGTACCCATAGTTGGTAGTCAATTGGAAAACTCATCTCTTTTGTAACAAACAAACGGCAAAAAGGAACAAAATCTACTGAACAATTGCTATTCATTACACACATGATCCATAACTCACAGCCAAATCCAGTGGGAATAGAAATGTTTGTGAACGAACTAGACTGATTTGATATATCATATGGCCGCGAATATAATGGATTCGTTGAATTCTCGTTCATTTGTACATTCCACTGATTCGGAGTGACCACAGTCTGAACTGGTGGATTGACCGTCGGCGTCGGTGTCTTTTCTTCTGGATTGTCTGGTTTTGAATTTTTGCTCTTAAACACTTCCTGTTCCTTATGATAACGGTCTCTATCGGCAGCACTTTTCTTTACGTACGGCTCCTTCTGTTCATCTGTCATATCTCGCCATATTTCACCCAATTTGGCTGAAATATCGGTGACTTTTAGATCTGGATTACACTTCTGCATTTCCTGCCGTTTCTCGTTCGAGAAGTAAAGGAATGGTGACATAGCTCGTTTTGGAGCGTCCTAACCATCAAGAAAATAGAAAATCGTAACAGGAGAACGGTTCTGATGGCCTCGCTTTCTAGTCACAGGAACATGAAGAGGTCCCTCGTAGTTGCTAATTTCCCGATTGTAACGAACCTTATCATCTTCAGCCATTTTTACATAAGGAGCTTTTTCCTCATCTGTCATATTGCTCCACTTCTCAGCGATCACTCGAACAATTTCAGTTGTCTTAATGTAATCCAGTTATCATGATTCCCACTTTTGCTGTCGGACCGAGAGACTCTTTTACTTGTTGACGCATTTCCTTATTGAAGAAAATGTACGCTGTCATTGCTTTTTTGGGAGCTTCAGGTGCACGCTTTTGCTTTCTCTTCCTTCGCATCTTAATTTCAGGGTCAGCCTAATCACATAATCAGATAATTGTGATCCATAAAACCCAAACAATTTGATTGTATCAAAGCCCGCACCAAAACAATCAGGAATCACATCAAAAAACAACCAATCCTACCAACTGCATTTTCAACCACTTCCAGAAATTTAAAACCAGTGTACAAAAAGTATCTGGATAAAGTAGAATTGGGGTCCCCAAACTACTCAAAATGGAATTCCAGAAGTAGTACCATTTTTCCTAGCAATATGCAACTTGCTAAACAAGCATAGTTGAATGAACTTGCAAGGATCTTCTAGAAGAGCAAGCGATGTAGATGTAGAAACATGTACCTTTGATTATTCTTTGTCATTCTGTTAGTGCCTCCTGATATGGCTCAGAACCCTATTATTTTTGCACGTACGGAGACTACACACATTCCTGTATCATTGGACAAGACGAAGGTTCACTCCGAACTCAAAGATGCCATTTATTCAGTAGAAGAAGATGGGAGTTTGAAGATGACACCGTTGCCGACAATTTGCGAGGAAGAAGAAGAGAAGGGAGTGAGTTCTCGGATTCAAAAACTGAGTGTATTTATTTTATTCTTCTATTATGTAGTTTTGGGATAGGATACTATCCTGTATTTGTTGCTTTTGTGAGGAAATAACAGAGGCCTCGGGTAATGCAATGACTGATCCACTTCTTTCTGTCACTTCTCCAACGAGTGTAGAAGAATATGGGATAACTGTTGAGCCTCTTTCTGGACCTTTTCTAGGAGAGCAGCGAATAGAAGACAAGGGAAAGAAGACATTAGTGTTGGATTTGGATGAAACCCTTGTCCATTCAACTTTCCAAGAGGTTGAAGATTGTACTTATGTGATTCCTGTGGAGATTGAAGAGACTTTGTACAATGTATATGTTTATCTCCGTCCTGGTGCTCTTGAGTTCATTCAGCGAATGAGCAAGTTTTATGAGATTGTTGTATACACTGCTAGTTTGAGAATTGTGAATGATCGTGATTTCTTTTATTTCTAGTATGCTGATCCATTGCTTGATCAGATGGATCCAGACCATTTAATCGCTACTCGTTTATTTCGGGACCATTGTGTTCTTTCTGAAGGCATTTTTGTCAAGGACTTGGGATTACTTGGACGTGATCTGAAGTCTGTTATTATAATTGACAACGCTGCTCAGAGTTTCAAATTTCAGCCTCGCAATGGGATAGAGTGTTCAGCTTTTATTGATGATCCTGAGGACCGAGAACTCACAGCAATGATTCCATTTCTTGAGTATTTAGCTTCTAAAGATGTAGGAATGAGAATTTGAATTTCTTTCTAGGATGTTCGTTTATTTGCAAAAGCATGGCAAGAATCACGAGAAGATCAATTAGAGACTTGATTGGAAATTGCTTCATTTCTTTTTTGGTGTGGTTTCTTTTTCTTTGTTGCATTTTAGCTATGCTTTATGTGTTTGTTTACCATATCTATCACTAGTAAGGATATCTAAAAAAATGGAAATGGAGATACTTATTCCTTAATAATCATGCTGGGTATTCAACCGGTCACACTGAACATGTGAGAGACATGTTATCCATATTCTTTTCAAATAGCCTTGTGCGAGAAAAACCATGGTATTGATAGCTACGAATAGATGTTATCTTGTAGTCTGGAATTACATGCACTGACGAATGCCCCCTCCTTTACGACAAGTTGAGACTGCGCAAATATTGCAGATACATTGTCTTCAACATTGAAAAGATTGACGGAGTGGAAACGATCGTGAAGGAAAGAGAAGTAATGGTTCATTGAACAATTGACAAGTAGGGTGCCAGAGAGGATACTTGGGAACAAATGATCGATTCTCTTCCTGCTTATGAGCCTCGTTTCGTGGTTTTCGACTTCGAATACACTGACGATGAGAAGAGAAAGCATGCTGATCTTCTCTTCATCACTTGGTGAGGACTGATGAGTGGAACTAATAACTAGGACTCCAGATAACTGCAGTGTGAAGCAGAAAGTGGTTTTCTCTTCTAGTAAGAAGGCCTTCCATTCGAAGTTGGTGGGCTCAAAGATCATTGATGCCTTTGATGTTGATGATCTTCGTGAGTCTCGTATCATTGAGAAAATTATGTAAGACTATCTAGTGAACATGTTTCCTGTGACTAACAAATATCCAATAACCAGTCCTTCTTCAAGGTCCAAATATCATCCTTTAGAGTAGCGAATCCTCGAAGTAATCTTCGGAACACATATTTATCTTCATTCTTTACTCGTCTAGTTCTCAAAGAACAAGTTTACTCCCACTTGGAGAAATAACTCAAGATTGTATCAGTTGAGGCACAATGACCCTTACGGACTCGAAAGTAGTGTAATAGTTCATTTGCCATCTATTTTTCATTTCAACTACTATCTCCAACAGAATAATGTACAGAGGATACAGATTTGCCTTCATTTGGCTCGTTTCCATCTACATCAGATTCTTTCTCAAATACTTACATCGCTGTCTATCCTTCATTCGCTGTAGGATATCAGCAGAAGATACTTTCTATAGATCATCATCTTTAATCTCATTTACAGCTTCACGTTGCTTGGCATTATCACTACTGAATCTTCCATCTGTCATAAATGGTAATGGATTATCTTCTCTACACCTCACTTACTCCTCTCACATAGTACATATACTGCCTTCGAGATTCACGCAATTGTCTCTGTAACTCTTCTGCTTCTTCTCTGGCTTCTCGATCCAAACGAGACATAGTTACCACATCCGTATTATTGAATGCGTAATCATGATTGAAGACAGATTTCAGCTCACCCTTGTTGAACAGACACGAAATAACTTTTTGATCATCTGTCAAATCTTCCTCCTTCTCCTCTTCATCACTTGCTTCTGTGATCTCTGCATGAACACGTGAGTCCATTTTTCTATCTGAATTGGATTCAATTGATCTCACTTCTCCCTCTTCTAACGAATCATTTGGAAGGATCTCACCTTGAGGAAAGATTTCTCCTGTTTCCGTTCCTTTGTCTCGCTTAGCTACAATGAATCACACTCATCATTCCTACAATATGTGAACAGATCATTTAGATTGGTGCTTGTGAATGAACACAAGTCATGACCTTCCCCCAACACACGATTTGACAATACTGTTTTAAAAATCTGTCTGTGATAAATCTTCTCTTCGATTGTTCCACTTGTGATCAATCGATACACAGTCACGGGACGTTTCTGGCCAATTCGCCAACATCGCTCTCTTGCTTGAATGTCCACAGAAGGATTCCAGTCCGGATCGAACAGAATCACTCGATCTGCTCCAGCCAGATTCAGTCCAAGTCCACCTACACGTGTAGTTAGTAGAAAAAGGAAGATATCTGATCGAGAATTAAACATATCGACCAATGCTTGTCTCTTAGAAATAGGCGTACTTCCATCCATTCGACAATACCGAAATCCCTATCATTCATGCCATTTATTTAGGTTCTACTTGTTCTTCGACATACTTTTGTATAATTCGCAACATACTGATTGTTTGAGTGTAAACCAAAACTTTGTGTTGTTCTTGCTTCCAAATATGAAGAATTTCATTTAACACGACCATCTTACAAGATTCTCTCCAATCAACATTCTCATAATCAATCCAATTATCCTCCTCTTCTTTCTCTATTGTTGAATGTGGGGTCTTTCTCATTCTCTTGTATTCCTCTATAACGTACATACCATCAGAAGCATGAAGAACTAACTCACCATGAGGTTTGATAGTGGTTGAACCAGACTCATGACAACCCTGATAAAACACTGGATGGTTACATATTTGACGTAAACGAACAATGGCTTTGAAAGGCATTACATGACCAAGCAATGATGCTTGGACTTGTTCACTTTGGAGATAGTTCAAATAACGATCCTCTTGTAAGGGTGTCAACAGACATGATAAGACTTGTTCTGTTTTTGGAGGTAATTCACTCTTCACTTCCTAGAATTCATTCTCTGTCTATTTGAATACACGTTTGAGTCGTCTCAAAATGAATGGATTGATTGTATCTTGAAGCATTAGTGACATCTGATATCCTAACTGAGACTGTTGAAGAGAAGCATTCGAATAAATACCTTTGTTTATTGGAATGACATATGTAGACACAAATGCTTCTTGTGTACCCAATCGACCAGGATACACAAAGTCAAACAACGACCATAACTCCTTAAGATTGTTCTGAAGAGGTGTACCAGAGATAAGCAACCGATGAACCGTACGCAACCGTCTACATGTCTGTGAGATAGTCACTTTGCTATTTTTGATCTTTCCTCCTTCATCCAATATAGCGTAAAACCAGTCTTGTTTCTGATAGAGAACAGATGATCGTAAACCCTCATATGTAGTCATCACAATATCATAACGATGCTTCACACGACACTGAGTCAGGATCATCGACAGACTCGTACCTTCAGTCATTGTCTCACTCAAACTGTGAATTACCACAGCTCGGAGAAGTGGACACCAGCAACGTAGTTCTCGCATCCAGTGACCAAGTAGTGTTGCCGGGACTACGAGAATGGAGGAGAGACGAAGGCTGTTAAGTGTGGCAGGTTGATCATCCAGCTCACCTTCATCCCCGCGGGGCGATGATTGAAAGTCGCGACCACAACACTTTGCTTCCCACGAGAATTTGAGAGCGATAAGTGCAGCCACAATTTGGATAGTTTTTCCCAGCCCCATTTCGTCAGCCAAAATTCCCCCAACTTGTTGTTGATGGAGATTCAAAATCCATCGAACTCCTTCCCGTTGATAAGGATACAGTGTGTCAAAGAGATGACGAGGGATCAAACAACCTGAAGCCAACAGATAAGCAGGCTCTTTCTGGTAATACTCCTTGAGTGCAGCTTGCAGTTGTGTGGAGGAAGGAATGTTACCCGATGCAGTCCATTCATTCATTACAGATGCCTGTTCCTGATATTTGTCATAATAGGATTGGGATTCCTTTGTACTGTTACGTTCAGCTTCTCTCCAAAGGAGATACTGATACACAAGAGAACGATAGAAACGATCATCTCCATCATCAATTAATACTCGTTTCCCGTGGGTAGTACGAACATCAATTTGACTTCGAGGTCGATCATGATCACTCTCTTTTTCCCACAGTTCATCATCACTAGGTGGAGGAGGAGGAGTGGATTTGGAAACAGGATGTTGTTGGTGATTGAGACACTTCTCCACATGACGAGTTCGCTGAGTGAGATTCATATCATCAGAGAAGGGGACACCACAAATCGGACAGCATTCCTGTTGAGATTCTGTATCTGCTACAGGATGGACAGGGTGATTAAGCGGTGATTGAATCTGATGGAGAGGGATCTGATGAGTATCCATGTTTTCACTCTCATTCAGTGCTGGCATCGCCTTCACAGACTCTGTTACCACATCTTTGACATTCTCGTCTACTACTTCTGATTGGTCCATATTCTGTTCTTCAACAACACTCTTATCCACAATCCTTGTCTTCTTTCGAGGAATGACAACTTCAGTTCCCTCTCTTTTTTGCTTCCTTGTCATCTCTTCCAAACGCCGTTTTGTAATCTCTTCCTCCTTCTTTTGAATAGCAGACCGCAACATTTGCTGACGCAGACGCAATCTAGTCCGAAGAAGAAACAGCCCATCTTCCGAGGAATTCGCAATTTTGGAAAGCTCTTCATTGTTACTCAGTTGGATCCGATTTAACGTTTTCAAGGAAGTTGGCGGCAATGAGACAGTGCACAAGACTTTCACTAGTCGTAAAAGAATGCACAAATGCTTGACGTTCTTGAAACTCGGGAGTTTGCTGTTCTGAGATGGTTACAGCTTGCTGTATCACATTCTTTTCAACTTCCTCCGAATCAAGAACCTGCACTCCTAAAGAAGAAAGGCTGTACTATCAGAACGAATTGTTACGACATACACACTTCGTGCACTTCCTGTGAAGGCTGAATCGATGTTATCCTTTCCTAAGGTCCGAATTCTTCTCATATCAATCGCTTTCTTACGAACGACAAGTGAAGATCGTTTAGGCCGATTCGGTGGCTCTATAGTCTAAAGAAATGCCGACTTGAACAATACTAGCAGGATTATCACCATTCATCCTCTCACAATGAACATATTTGAAAGAACAGTTTACACATCCACCTAATGGGTTCCTTCATCCCATATATGTGCAGCAGGTTATCATCAGAGTATTAAAGAAGTTAGTACAAAGAACGAACAAAGAACGCACTTAAAAGAATTCGAAGAACATTCCGCCACTCTGTCTCTGTTCCCCCAAATAATGAACTATTCCCGTGTAGGACACGTGAAAACACCAATGGGTGTCTATATTTCTAGTTACTTCATTTGTAATTATCTAGCCACTTCGATTTAGTGAAATCCAAGGTAAACATATTATTCGTAGTCTGTACCATGAACATCAATTCGGATGCTGTCTCGAAACCGCTTCATAAAGGAACTGTGATATCGTGCATTATGATATCATTTGTTTGGTCTCTATATAATACTCTTCTTGCGCCAAACTTTCCATTTATTATTCGTTCGTATAAAGATGAGGTAAAGTGAACTCTTTTCCAATTAGATGTAGATTGATGAAGCAATGATTAGTACATATATTGCTCTTATGACAACTGCCTTCTTTTTAGGGTCAGTCGTCGGCTCAATTGTATGGGGATGGATTGCGGATCGAATTGGAAGAAAACCATCTATAATTATTACTCTAGTCTGTCCGATTTCGACTCAACAATTATGAATAGTGAACATTGTGTGTATTATTGCTTTTGGGTTCTGTGATCGTATCAAGCTAGCTCTTGTGATCCGTATAATTCATGGTCTTATCGATGGAACCATTCCCATTTCCAAAACAATTCAAGCTGAAATTGCGAATCGAAACAACATCGCTTTTGTAAGTGGTCTCTTCTTTATTGGAAGTTCCATCGGCGGGTTGGCATTATTCTCACTTTTCATTCTAGTCTTATTGGTCCTCTAATTGGAGGATACTTAAATAAAGAAGAATACATTCAACCTATTGTGGATCGCTTCCCCATTTTCCGGGATCATCCATACTTGTTCCCTTTACTGATTGTTTCCATTGTTTTTGCTATCATTACCATCCTTGTGATCTTCTTATGCAAAGAAACATTGCCAAAAGCTGAACGATTGAATAGTCATGCCAAGGATCTGGCTAGACTTGAAAGTGAGTCACAGGATCTAGAAGCTTCGCTTCTAGACAAGCCATCATTCAAGAAACCAACCGTATTCTCTCTGCTGATGGAACGAAACACGTTCCTTCTGGTGACTGCTTATAGTACTGCATTCTAATTCTCATTCACAACTAGCGCTGGTGAATTTATCATTCATATCCTATGCTACAGTGTATTCAGTGGTTGTTACCAATCCCCATTCCATGGGTGGATTTAGCATGAATAGCGAGGGAGTTTCGACCATATCTAGTATGATGGCTCCATTTCAATTGCTGATTATTCTAATCGTGCCATATCTTGGTAAATTGATGTTGTACAAGGATATCTTCGGGTTTTCATCTCTTATTTATGGCATTTGCTGTGTCCTGTATCCTTTGATAGCGCAACTGTATAATCAGAGTGATGTGGTATGTATATTGTTGAGTTTCTTATCTATAGGTAATTTATTGTGTTTTAGTTGCATACAATGTGGTTTCTTCCTTTGTGGTAATGGTGATCATGAAGTGACTCTTTGGGTCGGGAATGAGTTCTAGTGTTACTATGATTCTATTCTCCAATGTTGCTTACAATGAAATGAGAGGAGTCATCATGGGAGCATGTGAGACGATTGCTGGAGTGACGCGATGTCTTGTATCTTCTATTACTTTTATATTATTATAAGGGGCCGATTCTGTTCTCTGCACTTTACAGCTGGACATGTAGACAGCCTACTCATGGATTAGTCAGTCCATATCTCACGTTTTATATTCTTGGTGCCATTTCCCTCCTTGGTTCCCTTCTACTGATATGGGTTTCTCCTTCTACAAATGTTGAAAAGGGGTCTTTGGTGGAGAAAATGAAGAAAGAGAATGCAGATAGTAGTATCGTTTGTTATTCTGTTTGTTGGATATTGGCCCTTGATCATCAAGAACCACTGGTCGTTTGAGACGAACAAGGCTAAATATCATCATCTAAGACTTCTTCGAAGATGCGCTGCTGGGAGCGATTTAAAGCAACGATGAAACCAACTGATGACAGTGATTACAAGAGGCGAATCACTCGTGGTTTTGTATTTGTGTTGAACTGGTCTAATTTGCTAGTGGAGCGGTCTCTGTATTGGTTCTTTCTTTGGAGGTGTGAGCACTGTTTGGGTTGTGGCTCCTTACAGACCTGATAGTGAGATCCTCGTCATTTTCTCTCATTGTGTAGTTCGTCCGAAGACAATTGGTCAGTCCACTAAAATGATCCTTCGTCCTGCTGTAACGGTTTCGTTTGCGGAGTTTAACGATTAGGCTATTCTGGCCCTTTGTGGAGTGGCATATGAGGGAATGGGAAGTTGGATGGTAGTTGTTTGTGTGTGCTTTCTTAGGAATAGTATGCCCTTCGTCAAAAGAATGATTGGTGGACATATTTCGTTTCAGGAGCCGGTGCAGGTGCTATTGCTGGTATTTCTGTATTGTATCACTTGTATGGATTATCTATAGCGTGGAAATGTTCCTGATTTCCTCAAGCTGACCTTCTTTATGGGAGCGATTGCATCAATTCTGGAGTCATGGTACGTCTAGTGTATTAACTTGATTGTAGCCGTGGATATCAAGGTATTGGACCCACTGTGAATGATCGCTACTTGAAGAAGAGTAAAGTTCTCCCGGATCCAGTTCCTCGGAGCGAGATGGAGCATTAAGTAATTGCAATCATATTTCTTTTCTACTGTTTTCGAAACATCCCATCCACATTAGGTGTGAGTGACTAGAACACATTGGACACCTTGTGTTTCAACAAGTTATCTTTTCATTATCTCCGTCAGATTTGTTGTGCGGTTCCTTTCATCTGGCGCAAAATGGCGCAAACGAACTTATCTCAATTCGAGGTTGGCATTGAGTAGATCTGGCCATGAGTGAAAAAACTTCGAGTTCGAAACGTTCGCGTGAGGATACAGACCCAGGTAAGACTCGGAAGTTACAGATCAGCTCTAGAAGTGTTTGTTGGTTCAGAGGAAGAAGCAATCGACCCGATTGATCTGTAATTCCCTAGTCTTGAGAGTTACCTTGATAGGTTTGAAGAGCAACGAAATCCTAAACGGCCTAAACGAGAAAAAGGAATTGGTGGAGGCCTTCAGACCTATACGAAGTATGTTTGTGAAAAGTTGGAGCAAGAGCGGGAAATCTCAAACACCGAAGTAGAATTTCTGTCTAATCTTAACTTGAATAGATTGCTGATATGTTAGTAAAGGAACACACAACAGGTGATCCAAAAAAAGTTGCTCTTTCCATTCGCACTGACTTATAGAATGATAATATTCGAAGACGTGTCTATGATGCTCTCAGTGTGATTCATGCTGTTGGATTGGCTGAAAAGCGAGGTAAAACGTTCATTTGGATGGGAAGGCCTTCTATTCCACAGCCAGATAATTCTAGTGCAATCAAGCGTAGGATTTGTGAACTCGGGTCAGGAATAGGGAAACTGGGTCGAGATTTGATTGATAAGCGTGTCTCGCTAATACGTCTAATTAAAAGAGTCCATAAATTTAAATTGGATTAGGAATAGGCAGTTGGCTTGGAGTATTTGCGTATGATGAAGCGTGGAGGGGCTAAATCAACTTCGATCCCTTCTGCTGTAGTCTCTCATTCATTTCGTGTAATCAATAGAATTCAGATTTTGGCGGTATGTCTCCAGGAGGAATCTTAGGACTGAAATCGCGTGTTGATGGTAGAACTCCATTGGGTAATGTGAATTACAGAGATTGGCGAATTTCCGCTTCCTTTGCTTGTATTGTCCACAGATTCTTCTTCTCGAATGTTGATGGAAACAGACGCAAACTATTCAGAAGTATATATTAAAATCAGTAAAAACTATCAATTGAAAAGTAGTGATTCGGTATTAACAGAATTGGGATATGATGACATCAACCGTCTTGAAACTCCGATAGCAAATTGTCTACTTCAAACTTTTATTCGATCGTATGGGAAGAATAGATGGATTGAATATAGACAAATCCCAAAGGATATAATTGAAGAAGCATTGAATCTTCGGATCTCGGATGAAGTCTATAACTCTGTGTCCAATTCAACAAATACTTCAGAAACTATCCAAACTACCACAGATCCTACTCAGTCTGAAGCATCTGGATTGAATGCGATTATGTCTGCTGCTCAACGGTTGGAATCTGCAAGTAGTAAGGATGGTTCTGGTTCTTTGGTGTTACCTTCGGTGACTTCCGATCTACCTCCTGAATCCTTGCCTATTTAGTTTCATTTGAATTGTTTGTTATAACAAATATACTACTTCTGTGTTCTTTTATTTATTAATGGATCTAGAGATAACATATCTGGATAGAGTGGTACTATCTCAGGATTGGGAGAAAGTGACTCTGATTCTGTAGGTGTTGGTGTATTGATAGGAATAGAAGTATCAATAGGAACAGATGAGGAAACATCAACAGATACAGACGATTCAATCTGTATCGAGGTTGGTGTGTTCATGGAATGGTCTCGATAGGTCAGTCCTTCCTTCTCCTCCATCTCTTCACTCTTCACATCAATCTCAATACTGCTCATATCCACTTCTCTCATTCCTTCATTCTTCTTCATTTCGACCACTTCTTCTTCCTCATCCTCCTCAGTCACAACACTTAGTCCCATTTTCTTCTTTCCACTTAACAACATTTTCGGCTTCTCGTCTGCCTTCTTTAGCGTATCTGACACTTTTCGAATCAGATTCAAAGGTGTTGCTTCTCGCAAGGTCGACTTCAATGAGACCATTAGATCAGGTTGACTTGATCTCCAATTATGACTATTAATCTTACTGATCAACTCATTTTGGGCCTCCGAATTAATTGACTGTGAATCATATGAAGGACCATGAAGCTGACTACATACTGTGAGAGCTCGTAGTCCAGCCATTGATCGAATCGATCGTTGAGCATTTCCTGTCTTCATCAATGCATATGGGCTTATTGGCTTATCATCTGTTCCTTTAGTTTCTTCCACTTTCATCGCCTCTTCTCCATGTGCTGAAATCAGAGCTTCTTCGCTCATGACCATTAGTTCAGGCATTTTTGCTTCTTGTGGTATGCTCTTCATAGTCTTTAGTTCCAATTCTAACGACCTCTTCTTCTCCATATCCTCTAATGCCTTCTTTACCATCTGAGGATCAGCATCTCTCACTTGAACGTCCTGAATGAACTGACTCAGAGTAGGTCGACATTCCCGTTTCAACGCCTTCACAATCATTGTTGGTAGAATGGCCACAACGACTGCCAGAATCATTAGTAACACACAGTATCCATTTCCCAGTAACAAATCAACTGAGTAGTAATAGAGAGGTTGAAGAGAATAAGAACGAGATATTGAGAAAACCAAAATCAGCCAGAAAATGAATGTGCCCCAAAAAGCAACAATGGATAGCCAGTACATCGTACTTTGTTCAATTGAAGCACTGAGATTAGCAACCATAATATTCACTGTCACAGCAATCAATCCAAACATCCATACTCCCACGGTTCCAACAGGAAAGTCAATCTTTGCCATACCACATACGAGGACTGTGAATATCGCCACAGCTTCCCAAATTGCTTTCAACAAATACACTAAGAACTGTTTCACAGAGAACAAACGATGTTCGATTCCTTGTCTATGAATCTGAGGGAAACGATAACAATTAGTATCAGAAAGATCACGATCAAATATAGCCAGCAACAACGGTCCAAATGCAGTAAGAGCAGTATTATACCAGAATATCGCAATATAAGATTGATTTCGAGTACCTGAAAGACCACATATGAATGTATAGAGATATTGAATCAGAGTAAAGAGAATATTCTTATAAAATATGAGTAATGAAGCTAATGTGATCCCTCGAT
>JABLTK010022019.1_pt1 | contig 13746 bp, 12 predicted proteins | sample 7160131 | NCBI WGS metagenome assembly JABLTK01 (sample SAMN14651221, study PRJNA627086) | human gut metagenome | isolation source: feces | host: Homo sapiens
AAATTAAATCGGTTTTATAAACTAAAAAAATACAGATTCCGTAAAACCCGAAAAAAAAATTCCACTGCCGCAAAATATTTTTATGAAAAATACTTCGATTCAATCTGCATATATTTTTACAATACGCTTTTTAAACGATTGCAAAGCGAACTATAAAATTGCCGTTTTCCAGCGTGCCGCGCTCGAAGAATTTTTGGCTTGGGATGGAGAAACAAAGTAGGCGCCGCGCGTTATTTTCGCGCGCGCGGATGGGCGTTTCGATAGACCTCCGCCATTTTTCTAATATTCAAATGCGTATATATCTGGGTGGTCGAAAGGCTCGAATGCCCGAGCATTTCCTGGACGCTCCGCAAGTCGGCGTCGGCGTTTACGAGGTGCGTCGCAAAACCATGGCGCAACTTGTGGGGCGTTATCGACATTGGAAGCCCCGCAAATTGCAGATATATTTTAAGCTCCCGCTGTATTAGCCTCGGGTAAATAGGCTCTCCCTTAGCCGTCCTCAAAATCTGGGCGTCGGGCTCATGCGGGGAGTTCCCGCTTTCCCTCCATGCGGCAAGCAGCCTGCCGGCCGACTCTCCATACGGGCAAAATCGTGTCTTACCACCCTTACCCAATACAGTTGCCACGTTTCTGCGAGTGTCGATATCCTTCCACCTAAGCGCACAAAGTTCGCTTATACGCATTCCTGCGCCGTACAGGAGTTCGAGGGCGAGGGAATCCCTCAGCGCCCTGAACTTGTCTATCTTCCCTGACCGCTCGAGCGTCCACGGCATTTGAAGCAGCGACGCCGTCTGCCCCTCGTTCAGGCAGACCGGAAGCTCCTTTTTCATTTTCGGGAGCTTTACGAGTTCAAACGGGTCGCGTTCGGCGCTGTGGGTGCGAATTAAAAATTTGTAAAATGAGCGGAGCGCGGAAATTTTGTTTCGCACAGTCGCGGGCTCCAACTTCGACGACAACTCCGCCACATACATTCTCGCCAGGCGCTTGTCCGCCGAAAGATAGTCGCCGTCGGAAAATTCGCAGTTCCCGAGCCAGCCTATCCACTCTTTTAGCGATTCGCCATAATTGCGTATAGTATATTTGGAGTATCGGCGCTGTTCGCCGATTGCCACCATAAACGCCTCTATGTTTTCGTCCGCCATTATCCGAAAAGCATATTTGCAACCGCCGCAAAATATTCGTCCACTCCCCGCGAGAAAAACAAATAGTAGAGCCCCCCGCCGAGCGCGAGCCACGGCCCGTACGGTATCTCTCCGCAGCCGGCTTCGCCGCCGTTTTCGGGGCTATCCTTAGAATCCGCTTTTCCGGATTTTTTTCCGGCGTCTTTCGACTTTTCCCAAAGCGCCCTAAACGCGAGCACAGGAAGCATAACAAGCGCTCCAATTAGCGAGCCTGCAAATATCGCGAACACCGCGCCCTGCCAGCCGCAAAACGCGCCAATCATTCCTACGAGAATAACGTCGCCTTCGCCCATCGCCTCGCGCCCGAAAGCAACCTCTCCCGCGAGCCTTAGCCAATAAAGTATTCCAGACCCCACCGCAATTCCGCAAACCGACGCCACGCACGACGCCACCGCCGACGCGAGAAACGGCGCGCCTTCAATCCGCGCGGAATGCACGTCCGGAAGCACCGCCGAAATTGCCAACCCGAGCGCCGCCCCGCCGATAGTCGCAAAATCCGGAAGCATCATTGTGTCTATGTCCACGAACGAGCAAAATATGAGTATCGAAAGAAACACCATTCCGACAAGCGCCTGTACCGGAGAAAGGCAGACCCACGCCGCGCAAAACACGGCCGCAGTCAGCGTTTCGACAAGCGGATAGCGGAAAGATATTCTGCGCCCGCAGCATCTCGCCCTTCCCCTCAGGAGGATCCACCCGAGAATCGGAATGTTGTCGTGCCAGGCAATCGGCTTTCCGCATGCGCAATGCGAAGGCGGCCTAACTATCGACTTGCCCGCGGGTATTCTGAAAATGCATACGTTCAGAAAGCTGCCCACACACGCTCCGAATAGGAAGAAAACCGTCGGGAAGAAGAACGGGAATTGTGAATTTATTTGAAGTACGCTGTTCATTTTTGTGCGGCGAGCGTTTCGAGCATAATGTCGCCAAGAAGCGGCTTGCCCGTCCATATAGAGAGAGACTTCGCCCCCTGCCAAGCGAGCATCGTTATCCCCCCGCACGCGGCAATTCCGCATTTTTTAGCGGCGGCGACCGACGAAGTCTCGCGGCCTTTCGCATATGGCATATCGAAGAACACGGATCCCCTCGGATAGGCGGAGAAATCGGCGCACGGCGGATCGCCCTCTTTAAGCCCGAGAGAAGTTGCGTTTATTATTATAGGCGAATCCGGTATATCAAGATTTTCCGACGCAAGACGCGCTTGGCAGTCAAACCCTGCGGCGCGGATATCGGAAGAGAGCTTATCGAGCCTCTGCGGGCTTCTGTTCACTAACGAAAGGCTCTTGCAACCCGCGAAAAGCGCGTGGAAAGCCGCCGCGCGCGCTGCTCCCCCCGCTCCGATTACAACTACATTCGAGCCTTTCATATCCCGCCCGAACGCTTTTTTTATTGCGGTCTCCAAGCCGAACCCGTCGGTGTTGTACCCTTTCCAGCCGCGCGGAGTTTTCAAAAGCGTATTGCACGCGCCGACCTTCGCCGCGTACGGGTCGAACTCGCCGACTATCGACATCGCAATTTCCTTGTGCGGAATAGTGAGGTTCACGCCGGCAAAATTTTTGCCGTACAAGACATCGAGGGCCTCTTTGAGGTTCTCGGGCGCAACTTCAAAAGCAAAATACTCCGCCCCCTTGTAAGATAGGTCGGACTTCGCAATCTCTGAAAGAGCCGCATTTTGCATAACCGGGCTGAGTGAATGGCCTATCGGCTTCCCCAACACGGCAAAAAACGGCGGCTTTGAATCAACTGTCCTGCCGGCGAATCTTCCCGTATCGGCATCTTCTATTCTATAAATCATTTCTCCCTCTCCCCGAAAAGAAATGTCCCGACCCTTATCATAGTGGAGCCCGCCTCCACCGCGAGTTCTAGGTCGTCGCTCATTCCCATTGAAAGCTCGGGAAGCGGGTGCGAGAATTTCCCCTGCAATGACTCGCGCAAATTGTACAGATTGTCGAAGCAGATTTTGGCGGATTTCAATGTTGGGTCGAGCGGCGCGATTGCCATTAGTCCCTCCACCAAAATGTTTTTAAGCCCAAGGGCGCGCTCCATTAGGCGCGGAGCCTCCTCCATATCCGCCCCGAACTTGGCAGGGTCGGCTCCGGAATTAACTTGCAACAGCACCCTCTGAACCTTTCCGATAAGGGCGGCGCGCGCGTCAATTTTATCGAGTATCTCGATAGTATCCACGCTCTGTATTCTGTCGAAAATCTTTACGGCAACCCCCGCCTTGTTGGACTGCAAATGCCCTATCAGCTCCCATGACATCTCGAAGTTTGCCGCGGCAATTTTTTCCGCCGCCTCTTGGACGCGGTTTTCGCCGACAGCAACGAATCCGTATTTGCATGCAAACTCGACCGCCTGCAAAGGATGGAATTTAGTCACGGGCAGTATTTTTATTTCCGACGCCTTTCTCCCGCACGACTCCGCAGCCTTTGCGACCCGCTCTTGCAGGCGCGCGCAATTGTCGGCAAATTTTTCGTACGGTATCATTTTGAGGACTTGTCGGATATGCTCGCGGCGATTAGGCGCTTGCCGAATTTCCAAAGCGCGCCCGTGGGATTTGCGGCCTCGGACAAAACTTTGTCAAAGGCGTCGATGAACCTGTCGATTTCGGCGTCGGTGATTATGAAAGGAGGAAGAATTTTAACGGCGTGGACTTCGTGGCAAGTGACTTGGGTTATAATCCTGTGGTTGTCCATGAGTGCGGTGACAATCATCTGGGTGAACAGGGATTTGTTTGCCGCGTTGAGCGCACGCCATGCAGCCTTCTGCAAAATCCCCTTCGGCTCCTGAAATTCTATCGCAATCATAAGTCCAAGCCCCCTGACTTCCTTTATGTAGGAGTGCTTTTCTTTAAGGGCGTTGAGGCGTTCGAGAAGCTTCGCGCCCATTTTCGCGCAATTTTCGACCATTCCCTCCTTCTCTATTACGTCGATGGAGGCGAGCCCGCAGACCATGGCGAGGTTGTTTCTCCCAAAAGTGGTAGAGTGCACTACGCACCTTTCGAGCGACGAGAAAGTGCTCTGGTGGATTTCGCGCGTGGTGACAAACGCCGCGCACGGGACGTATCCGCCGCTCAGCGCCTTCGCCACCGTGACTATGTCAGGGTCGAGATTCCAGTGTTGGAATGCGAACCACTTGCCTGTGCGGCCGAGGCCCGTCTGGACTTCGTCCATTATAAAAAGCGCACCGTACTTTCTGCAAAGCTCCTGCGCCTTCGGGAAAAATTCGGCGGACGGAATGTACACGCCGTGTCCTTCGACAGGCTCGGCGATGAACGCGGCGACGTCGCCCTGCTTCAATTTATTTTCAAGGTCTTCGAGATCGTTGAAATTTACGACCTCCGCCCCCGGCAAAAACGGTCCATACCCGTCGTGGAAATGGGCGGTCGCGGTTATGGAGAGCGATCCGTAAGTAAGCCCGTGGTATCCGCCGCGCATCGACAGTATCCTCGATTTTTTTGTGTGGGCTCGGGCAAACTTTATCGCGCCTTCGTTTGCCTCAGTTCCCGAGTTGCAGAAAAAGCACGCCGTTAGCCTGTTGTTCAGAAGCTTTACGAGGCGCTCCGCAAGCAGCCCGCTAAGCAGAGCGCAGTCGAGCTGAACCATATTGGGCAAGTCCATGTCTATGGCGTCCTTTATCGCCTTTGCGATTACCGGGTGGTTTCTGCCCATGCCATACACGCCGTATCCGGTTATAAAATCGAGATATTCGTTGCCGTCGGCGTCGTATAAATACGCGCCTTTCGCGCGGGTGTAGCATTTGTCGAAACCTATAGTTTTTAGAACCGTGGACAGGGTTCTATTCATATATAGGTCGTGCAGCTTGTAATTTTCGCCCCTGCGGGACTCGACGAGTTCCTTAATGTCGAATTCTTTCATTGCCATATAAAAATTTCGTTTCTAAATTTAGAGGCAAAAAAAAATACTTCAACTTAATTTTGGGAAGCAATTGAATACACAGGGACACTACATAGTCGATTTCGATCCGTTCGCGGTAAGATTTCCTGAGTCGTTTTTCGTGGAGGGGATACGATGGTACGGGCTCGCATATCTTGCGGGCTTTGTGATAGCGTATCTGCTCCTCAACCTCTATACGTCGCGCGGAAGAAGCCCGCTGAGCAAAGACGACAATTCCACATTCATAACATACCTGTTGTTCGGGGTGATAATCGGCGGCAGGCTCGGATATATGCTTTTTTACGATTTCTCCGGATTCTGCGAGAATCCTCTTACCGTATTTTACATATGGAAGGGCGGCATGGCAAGCCACGGCGGATTCATAGGGGTAGTTGCCGCAATAATGGCGTACTGCTTTGCCCGCAAAGTGGGCTTCTGGACGCTCTCCGACATGATAGTGACAATATGCACACCCGGAATATTTCTCGGGAGGATTGCAAACTTTATAAACGGAGAATTGTGGGGAAAGATTTCAGACGTAAAATGGGCAATGATATTCCCGCATTCGGCGCCGTCCGGAACGCCGCTCGAACAGATAGCGCCACGGCACCCGTCGCAGCTCTACGAAGCGTTTGGAGAGGGCTTGTTTCTTTTCCTATTTTTGCAGTACAGATTCTGGCGCGGGAATCTCCCGCGGGGGCAGCTGTCCGGAGAATTTCTTCTGCTATACGGCATAATAAGGATAGTGTGCGAAATTTTCCGCGAGCCCGACGTAGGCGTGGAGCCGATATTGGGGCTAAGCCGCGGGACGTTCTACTCTTGCATATGCGTTATTTGCGGGATTGCCATAATCGCCTGGGCAAGATTATCCAATAAGCATTCCGGCAAGAGCGCCCGCGGGTAGCCGACTCATTTTTTGCGAAGGTTAAAAGCGCTCTAAAAATTTTAATTCAACTTTTTGTTGTATTACCGAATTTGAAAGCCGATACTTAAAATAATGGATTTTGACGTAGAAAAAATCAGGCGTGATTTTCCGGCGCTGTCGCAAACGCTCGACTCCGGAAGAAAACTCGTCTACTTCGACAATGCGGCGACCGCTCAGAAGCCGCAGTGCGTAATAGACGCCGTATGCAGATTTTACTCGCGCGACAACGCCAATATCCACCGCTCAGCCCACGAACTCGCAGGCAGAGCCACGCGCGGGTACGAAGGAGCCCGCGAAAAAATCGAAAAATTTTTTAACGCCCCGAAAGACTATTGCGCAGTGTTCACACGCGGGGCGACAGAATCCCTAAACCTTGTTGCGAGCTCATGGGGGCGCGCCAATCTTAAAAGCGGCGACGAAATACTCGTCACAAAAATGGAGCACCACGCCAATATAGTTCCATGGCAGATAACGGCTGAAATCACCGGCGCAAAGCTCGTCGCGGCAGATATTCTTGAAGACGGCTCGCTCGATATGCGCGATTTTCAAAATAAGCTCAACCCCAAGACAAAAATTGTATCCGTCGCCCACGCTTCAAATGTGTTAGGAACAGTAAACGATATCGCCGCGATTGGAGAGCTTGCGCGCAAAAACGGCTCGGTATTTTCCGTCGACGCAGCCCAGTCCGCGCCGCATATGCTCGACGACCTTTCCGCAGTCAAGTGCGATTTCATATCCCTGTCCGGGCACAAATGCTTCGGCCCGACCGGCATCGGAACGCTCATAGGCCGCCGCGAGCTTTTGGACTCCATGCCGCCCTATCAGGGGGGCGGAGACATGATAGAAAATGTATCATGGGAGCGCACGACCTTTCGGCCCGCTCCCGAGAGATTCGAGGCGGGAACTCCAAATATTGCGGGGGCAATCGGCTTTGGCACGGCTATAGACTACATGTCGAAAATAGACAAGCAAGCAGCCCACGCCCACGAGTCGGAACTTCTCGAAAGGCTTACCCGCGGGCTTGAAGAAATAAAGGGATTAAAAATATTCGGAAATGCCAAGGGGAAAGTCGCGGTGGTTTCATTCGCCATAGACGGAGTCCACCCGAACGACATAGCTTCGCTGCTCGACGCCGACGGCATAGCCGTGCGCACAGGGCACCACTGCGCCGAGCCGCTACTTACAATGCTCGACAAATTTTCGCTCACGCGCGCGTCGCTTGCATTTTACAATACAGCGGAAGAAGTCGACTACTTTGTGGAAAGCCTAAACCGCGCCGTAAGGCTTTTGAAGTGAGAGTTTTTTATAACCTCCCAACTTTCCGCACAAAGCCGCGTTTATCGGTTTATCAAAAAGCATATATTTCACGCCTATATTTATTTTAATTGGCGCGGCGGGAAGTAGTTTGCGGAATTGGAATCTGGCATTGTCGCGCTGTCTATCCCAAATTCAGACACTATTTCAACAACCTGCCCCTATTAGGGCTTTCTCCGTTATTTAGATGTCTCGTAGGATATGGGCCTTTGTATATTCCCGCGCTTATCCGAGGCTGTATTATTATATAAGAATTTGCCCGAAATTAAACCGGCGGAGAATCTACATTGCCGCCATTTACACAATAAAAGTTTTTAATGAAATAAAAAAGAAATCCTTTATGCTAAATGGCTAAACATTACCTTGCGAAATTTGAATAGACAATAATCTCAATGCTATTTTTAGAAATTTAGCGCAATCGGAGCAAGTGGGGAAAATACGCAATACAAACCATGTTAAATAGTAAAATTTATAAGGCTTGATTGTATTATTTTTATAAGTTTAAAGCACACTTTTACAATAATAGTAAAACAAGCAATTATTGCAATAAATCAACAAATGCGCTTTATATTCGCGAGCGAAATCGCATTACAGTTATTGCAACCTGCTCTGCACTATATGTTGTAAGCCTACAATTTCACGCGTATACATCTATATGAAAGCAATGGCGCCAGAAATTTCCACGACTTCGCAACAATAAAAATCCCCCTGTCTTAATCCAGTTTTAATAGGGTAATGTATTATTGACCAGCAAAAGCATCATAGGCGCGCATTGTTGCGTAAATCACGCGCATAAGATTTGCTTTCTTATAAAAATTATTTGCGCCTGCGGCAAGCTGCAATTCCAAGGGCAATTGCTCCAAGTACAGCAGCGCAAACTGAAGGCTCAGGAATCGCCGCGCCGACGCTTATGGAACCGTCTCCGGCAAGAGACGCGTTAAATTCTTCACCATGCGAGTTGGTGACAAGAAGCGACGTTTCAGAAGATTCAATGGCGCTTAAGACTATGGTGGACGACTCCCCAAAAACATCTGTCATATAGAATGTCAATATATCGCCAGTCGCAAAATCTTCAGAGAATATTATATTGAGTTCGCCAAACTTGGAACCTTCCGCAATTGCCACTGAACTTCCAGAAGCAACTTCAAGGAGAGAGACGTCTATTGGAGCCCCAAATTTCACTGCAGACCCAGAAGAAACTTTTACGTTGTCGAAATTTGAAATTATGATCGCGTTGCTCCCAATATAATTTTCTGTGTCTGTTCCAAAGTTTATGGTCTTAGTTCCGGATACATTGTTTCCGCCGTCTATTGTTCCCGTTACTTGCGCATTTCCAATGGAGACTAATACGCTTCCGCCATCGATTGCAACGTTTACGTTTCCGCCAACAAGCCCCAGCCTTGAAGAGTCGTAGTGCGAACCGTAAATATCCCCGCCAACACTTCCGCGCACGGTGACATTGGTTGAGCCTAAGACATCGCAAGAAAATGTATCGCTTATATTAGAGCCGCCGCCGAGAACATAATTTGTAACTGCTGCGTTTTTATCTATTAGTATATGCGTATCCCCGTTTATAGTGGCGCCGTATGAACCGGACCACACATATCCTGCGGATCCGCTATACATGTTAACGCGGACGTCTCCGCGGACTGTGCTCGTGCCGGTTGCGACGACAAATCCATTTGCGTTTTTCCCGTCATCGTATCCGATAAACACATCGGAAGTGCTTCCGTTCTGGGAGCCGATGTTGAGAGTCACGTTTCCGTAAACTTCGCTTGTGAATTTCCCCTTTTGCCCGTAATAGCCCGATGGCATCAAATACATTGTATCGGCCGAATATCCCGAACCAATTCCTATGCTGCTTGAATTTACATTATATAATATGTTCCCGTAAATCACGCTATTGCCAATATTGGAATTGTTAGAGCGGGCAGCCTGTTTTATATTGCCTCCGTTTATATTAACAACTACCGCGTTAAAATCCGGATCAACAATATTGCCCTCTGAATCAACATTGGACAGTCCAACTGTCCCGCCGTTAACAGCCGATAGATGGCCGCCTATTATATCTTCGCGATTTTTACCGTTTACGGCAATTTCCACGGCTCCATCAATCCTGCTGCCATCTGCCGCACCTATTATGTTGTCGCCAGTATAAACATCTATCGACTGCACCGGGCTTATTATGTCAGCCGCATTCGCAGATCCAACTATCAAAAGAAAAGATGCCAACAGCACCAAGTTTTTTTAAATATTTATTCATTTATCCCCCTAAACTTTTTACAATGCATAAGATTAAAATGTCTTATATAGGTCAATTTTTTTTATTATGCCATATTTTTATAGACTTACCTATTTACCAAGAGTTTCCAATATGCGCATTTTATATTAAGGACTATTTTCTAAGGGACAATCGCATGTTAAAAACAGCGGCGGCAAATTCCCTAAACCGCAAGGCAATCATATAAAATGCGGATATTATTTTCCGAAACAACAACGCAAAAAATAGACAAATGCGCCGGCAACAGCAAGCCAATGGAGAATGTAAAAAAAAACGAATCCGGTAAAATGCCGGACCCGTTTTTTTATAAAGCGCCTCCCGCTGTTTTAGCGAATTACACGCGCGCCAGCCGAGGTTTCCGCAAGCCGCTTGACTTCCTCCAAACGCGCCGTAGATGTGTCTCCGGGGGTTGTCATCGCAAGCGCCCCGTGCGCCGCGCCGTAGTCGACAGCAAGCTGAGGGTCGCCAAGCTCCATCATTCCGTATATGAAGCCAGACGCAAAACTGTCGCCGCCTCCAACGCGGTCGAATATCTCGAGATTTTCGCGTTTTTTGGACTCGTAGAAATTTCCGCCGCACCAGCATATCGCGCTCCAGTCGTTTAGCGTTGCACTTTTCACTTTGCGGAGGGTGGTTGCTGTCGCCTTAAAGTTCGGGTATTTTTTTACGGCGTTTTTTATCATTTCCTTAAAGGCTTCGACGTCTATCTTTGATATATTTTCGTCAAGCCCCTCCACTTTCATTCCAAGACAAGCCGTAAAATCTTCCTCGTTGCCTATCATCACGTCAACGTATTTTGCGATTTCGGAATTTATCTCGACCGCGCGAGCCTGCCCGCCGATGTCCGCCCAAAGCGACGGGCGGTAGTTCAAGTCGTACGAAACAATCGTCCCGTGCTTTTTCGCGGCTTTTGCGGCTTCGAGAACTACCTCGCCTGTTGTTTCGGACAATGCTGCAAAGATGCCGCCTGTGTGGAACCAACGGACGCCCCTATCCCCGAAGAGAGACTCCCAATCTATATCGCCGGGCTTTAGCTGCGACGCCGCCGAGTTTCCCCTGTCAGAGCAACCGAGCGCACCGCGTATGCCGTATCCGCGCTCGGTAAAGTTTAGGCCGTTGCGGACTTTTCTTCCGGCGCCGTCGGCCTTCACCCATTTCACGAAGTCCATATTTACCCCGCCCTGCATTATGAAGTCTTCAATCAAATATCCGACTTCGTTTTTTGCGAACGCGCTTACGAGGCCTGCGCGCAATCCAAAGCACTTTTTCAACCCGCGCGCGACATTGTATTCGCCGCCGCCTTCCCATACGCGGAAATTTCGAGCCGTACGAATCCTGTCCTCGCCGGGATCTAGACGCAACATTACCTCGCCAAGCGAAACTATGTCAAATTCTGCGGAAGATTTGTCTTTTATGCAATTTTTCATAATAATTTGTATTTTGAAATTTTCAGAAAAAATCATTAGTGCGAGAGCCATGCATCAGCGCATGGTGCTCTTGCGGACTATAAGTTCGCCTTCTACCAAAATAGTCTTATTGTCAGATTTATCTATTACAGCATTGAAGCATTCTTGTACGAAACGTTTTGTTGGCTGGCGAAAAGACGTTATCGAAGGAATGTAGTTGGCTGCCGAGGGAATGTCGTCAAAGCCAACAACCGCCACATCTTCCGGCACGCGCACTCCCGATTCGTAGAAGCGCTTTATTATGCCCATCGCGATATTATCAGTGGCGCAAACTATAGCCTGCGGCAAATTTTCCCTCCCGCGTTCGAGCATTTTTATGGCTATTTCCATTCCCGCCTTAAAATCGGAATCTTTTTCGGAAGGCTTCAAAACCTCCACAGAAATCCCGCATAATTTCGACGATTCCTCCACCGCCTTTAGCCTCATTTCATGGGCGGCCATGGAACGCGACGCATAGGCGATATTGCTCAAATTTAAGTCACATTTGAGGTGCGTAAAAATTTTTCTCATGGCGTCTGCCTCGTCGACACCCGCTGAAAGAGTCAAATTGGGGTGTTCGCCGTGCCCTATTCTCGCGATTGGAATATCTTTAAAAGAATCCGTCCAAGAGAGGTCGCCGCCCGTCCCGAGTATTATTATTCCGTCGACAGAATGCTTGTAGAGCGGCATTAGGTCGGAGTCTTTCGGCTTGCGGTTTAGAAAGCCCACAAGTAGCGTGGAATAGTTGTGCATATGGGCGATTTCTTGCACATCTCCTATGAGCATTGCGAAATATGGATCGTAGAAATCGTATACTACAAGCCCTATTGTGCGGGTCTTTTTCCCTTTAAGCATGAGAGCTGCCGGGCTCGGCACATAATTCAACTCCTTCGCAACCCTGAAAATCTCTTCTACTTTTTTCGGATTTACGCCTATTTTATGCGCCTGCCCGGAGAGGACTCTCGATACCAAAGACGTTGAAGATCCGACCCTTTTTGCGATATCTTTTTGTGTGACTTTCATAAGAAAAATGCTTGACCATAACTCAAACGTTTGAGTATCTTCTCGTCAATGGAAAAATTTATAAACGAAGATTTTCTTCTTGAAAACGACTACTCGCGAGAGCTCTACCACGACTACGCAGAGAAATTGCCTTTGATAGACTTCCACTGCCACCTCGACCCAAAAGAAATCTACGAGGACAAGCATTGGGACAATATCGCTCAAGCTTGGCTTGGAGCCGACCATTACAAATGGCGCGCAATGCGTTCCGACGGTGTCGAGGAGCGCTACTGCACGGGAGACGCCCCCGAACGCGAAAAATTTCAGAAATTTGCCGAGGCCATGCCGCGAATGTTGGGCAATCCCATGTACCATTGGTGCCATTTGGAACTTGCAAGGTTTTTCGGCATTGACGACGTCCTGCTTTCGGGAGACACCGCGCAGGAGGTTTGGGACAGGGCAAACGAAGTTCTATCTTCCGGCCTCAGCGCGAGAAAATGCATGCTTAAAAGCAGAGTTGAAACCGTCTGCACGACTGACGACCCCACAAGCGAGCTCGAATACCACAAAAAGATTGCCGAAGAACCTTTCGGCGTAAAAGTTCTGCCTACGTTCCGCCCCGACAAAGCGTTCGCAATCGACGGCTACGAAAAATACATCGAATATTTAAACAGCCTCGAGCAGGCGACGAACATGGAGATAAAATCCTACGACGACCTGCTCAACGCCCTAAAACGCCGCCACGACTACTTCCACAGCATAGGCTGCCGCGTGTCGGACTACGGCATCGACACCGTATGGTATAAGGACGCATTCTACTACGAAGTAGAGGACACATTTAAAAAGGCAATTTCAAGCCCGGAAGAAATTGCGCCCGAAGAAGCCTTGGCGTTCAAGTCGGCGATTCTGTTGGAGTGCGCCGCTATGGACTACGACAGCGGCTGGGTCCGCCAGCTGCACATCGGCCCAATAAGAAACAACAATTCGTCAATGTTCAAAAAGCTCGGCGCCGACGCCGGATTCGACTCTATGGGCGAATCCAATTTTGCGTGGTCGCTGTCGCGCCATCTGGACAGCCTGAATTCCGCCGACAACCTAGGCAAGACCATTTTCTACAACATAAATCCGAAAGACAACGAGGTGATTGCCTCGATGCTCGGCAACTTCCAAGACTCCTCCGTACCTGGAAAATTGCAGCTTGGAAGCGCATGGTGGTTCATGGACTCCATCGAGGGAATAATCCGCCAGCTTGAAGCAGTATCGACAATGTCGCTTTTGGGGCGATTTGTTGGAATGCTTACGGACTCGCGCTCGTTCATGTCGTACACACGCCACGAATATTTCAGGCGCATTTTGTGCCAATTCCTCGGGGAGCGCATGCGCCGCGGTTTAATCCCGCGCGATATTAAGCTCGTCGGAACTCTCGTAAGCGACGTCTGCTACAACAACGCAAAAAAATATTTTTCCTTTTAACCGGCCGCGCCGACTCTTGATAATGGAATCGGCGCTTTTTTAAAAGAAGAGGTCAAACGATTGATTAAACAATAAGGCAGTTATGATTAAGATAGGCATTGTCGGACTCGGGCCCATAGGCTCCATGCACGCTGAAAATCTCAAATCCGGAAAAATTCCCAACGCTGTGCTGCATTGCGCATGCGAGCAGAAGCCGGTGGACGAATCTAAATACCCGGGAGTCAAAATT
>JABLTK010118774.1_pt1 | contig 13743 bp, 23 predicted proteins | sample 7160131 | NCBI WGS metagenome assembly JABLTK01 (sample SAMN14651221, study PRJNA627086) | human gut metagenome | isolation source: feces | host: Homo sapiens
CTTAGCAGAAGACCCAAACAATCGAGAGGTGAAAACACTCTTTGAGTTAGCTGTAAAGGCATTCAGAGATAGTTGTTGAAGTGTTTGTTTAAGGAGATTGGGATATGATAATAGGTTTCTTATTCTTTATCAAGATTTTTTCTGGAATTTTCTTCAAAGAGATAACTCATAAAATGTCTCAGCAGGAAGAAATAATACAATCAGAAGTTGGAAAGGGGATTGGTAAGATCAAGTTAGCTCTGTGATCAGTAGAAAAGGAATCAAAGCCTTCATCCATGTCGAAGATTAAGGAATTCAAGGAATTCAAGCCAAAAATGAATGCCAATGCTTCTGAATTTTCTCCTGCTAAGAAGGTTCAAAACATACGAAAGGGAGGAAATGCCACAAAGCGGACGATTCCTCCATCTCCCGCTGTAGTTGTACAGCAGTCAGAAGTCGAGACAAAGACAAACAAAGCAGAGAAGGGATCAGCAAAGGCAGCAACGCAACGAAATCGAAAACGTCTTGCGAAGTTACCGCAGTCGTCGGGGAAAGATCAGGATAGGAATGAGAAAGCAACGAAAAATTCGATTTCTAAGCAGAGTAAACCGCGTCAAAAGAATCCTAATACAAATCTTCAATCACCAGAATTGAGACCTCCAACCGTTGCTTATCCTTCTCCTGATCATTCTCATTCTATTCAAGGTGGTAAAAGGGGACGTGGAAGTTATCGTTTCCGGAGAAGAAAGGAAAGTGATGCTATTTCTGTGGCTTCCACTGCTTCCACGGTATCAACACTCTCCACTTCGGATTTGCCTTTACGAGACCGTCTAGAACGGGACTTAGTAAGACAGAAATATCGCTGTGCAATTTGCATGGATTTTGTAGGGAAGAAGAATAAGATTTGGTCATGTCCCGATTGTTACGTTGTCCTCCACATGAACTGCATGAAGGAATGGATGTTCAATAACTTAGATGCAGCAACAAAGGAAATGCTTCCCAAACAAGCTCGAGATGTAACAAGTGCGTGTTGGTTGTCACTGTCATGTGTAGAGTTCCTAGGGTATCTTCATACTCACGATGTGTTTCATGTCCTGACGCGCTGTCCCCAGTGTCGAGCTGAGCTACAGGTCCCAACTATCCTTTCGGGTTGTTTCTGTGGAAATGGTGTGATCAACCCCAAAGAGGCTGAAATGCAAACTATACCTCATTCCTGTGGCAAGATCTGTGGACGATCAAGGGGTGAATTTTGCACGCATCCTTGTAGTGATATCTGTCATCCTGGTCCCTGTCATCCTTGTAGTGCTACTGTTCAACTGTCATGTCGCTGTGGAAAGACTCAGTTGAATTTTGGATTTGGAATAATAGATAGACAAATGGTACGATGTGGAACCGATCCATCGACAGTGCAGTGTGAAAATGTGTGTGGGAAGTTATTGGACTGTAAAGAGCACACCTGCTCGCTAGTGTGTCATGCAGGTCCTTGTCCTTCCTGTGAGATCCCTGTGGAATGCAGTTGCTATTGTGGAGCTCAACATTCGGTGATTCCTTGCGGTCAGACTAAGATGGCTATGCGAAGTCGCAATCCACCTGTAGAGTCGGTGAAAGCTCCTTCTGCTGCCGACCCTTCTGTCTATAATGAGGATGTTTTAGGTGATTTGAGCGGATTGAGCGACTTAAGTGATGATGAACCTGTGGAGACTACTTCCTTTAAGATGCTCTCCTACCGTGAGGCAGGTGTGGGTGGATTCAGCTGTGGTGGTGTCTGTGGCCGTCTGCTTTCGTGTGGGCGACATCGGTGCGAGCGAATTTGTCATCCTCTTGACTGTGGTTCATGTCCATATCAAGTCACAGATGTGAGAATAAGTGTGTGTTATCATGAATAGACGAGTATGTGTCCGTGTGGAAAGCATCTGACAAAAGAATTAAATCCGAATTGGACTTCATGTGCGGATCCCTATCCTACTTGTGGTGAAGTGTGCGGAAAGGTGTTGCCTTGTGGTCATACATGTCCTTTACCTTGTCATACGGGTCCTTGTCCTCCTTGTTCTGCTATGGTAACCCAGAAGTGCCGCTGTACCTTCTCAGAGCGTCAAGTGCCCTGTTGGGTTCTATCGAAAGGGTAGGTGAAATGAGAAAGACTCATGAATAGACCGGGTCCTGCCGATTTAACAGAAGAGGAGATTGCAAAGCGACGTGAGCCTTTCATCTGTACGAGACCCTGTAAGACTGATATGAATTGTGGCCGACATAAGTGTATGGAACTGTGTTGTCCGCATAAGGGCCAGAAGTCTGATGGCACGTTCCATGTATGTACTCAGACATGTGATAAGCTGTTGAACTGTGGAAAGCATCATTGCTATCTTCCTTGCCATCCTGGTCCCTGCGTCCCATGTCAGCATATCTTGTCGACACCAATCACATGCGCTTGTGGAAAGACAGTCATCAAGCCTCCTGTGGTGTGTGGGACGCCTCCACCGGTTTGTAATCTGCCTTGTTCTAAACGCTGTCCACGAGGTCATTTGAATCCTAACCATGCTTGTCACTTTGGTCCTTGTCCTCCTTGTCCGCAGTTGACGGAACGTATGTGTGAGGGAGGTCATGGAATTGTGAAGGGTGTTCCTTGCTATCGAGAGAAGGTATTCTGTAACCGTGTGTGTGGTAAGATGCTTCCATGTGGACATACTTGTCAACGTACTTGTCATGATGGACCTTGTGTTACTGAAGAACAAATCCTTCATGGATGCGGTCAGCCTTGTGGTAAGAAGCGAGAATTCTGTGAGCATACCTGTCAGGCTCCTTGTCATCCTGGTAAGCCGTGTCCCTCCGTTCCTTGCATGTTCGATGTGGTGGTACATTGTCCTTGTGGTCGACGTAGCGAGACTCAAAAGTGTCTCATTGGTGTCAGTGGGGATCCTAATGTGTTGCAGGACTTGTCTCAACGTACTCTTGAATGTGACAGCGAGTGTCGAATAATCCAACGCAACCGCAAGCTTGCAGAAGCCCTGAATGTGGGTCCTGCCTCCCTCAATCTTCCAGAATCAGTATTGTTGGTAATAGGTCCTGATCTCTAGGAAACGATGCGTGCGTATGAGGCTGAGCTCCAGAATTGTCCCTATGCCAAATCTACGCTGTACTGTGCAAGCATGAATCCGGAGATGGTGACGTGGCTGCAGACGGCTTGCGAGGCAATCTCCAGTTCATCAAAGCCACAGCCGATTCAAATTCCTCAGCAGTATGCTTGCTTCCATGTTGCAATTGCCGATGTGGCAAAGGAGTATGGTATAACAGTGGAAAAGCGAGGTAGTTACTGCCTTATTCCAGGAGAAGTGAGTAAGAGACCTACACTGTATCTCAAGGAAGCACTAATGCGGTTCCAGTCCCTTGTGGAAGGCAAGCGTTTGCATGCAGCCCGTAGGAGTAAACGAATAGATTAATCGATAGAACCCCTGCCGAAATATGCTACGGAACGTGACTTCTGTTCTCTGTTCATTCACAATCGGCGAGGTCAGTGTATAACTGATCGTGGTCTGTTGGAATATCTGACTCCTTATCTACCTGCTGACCAATACAAGATTCGGTCATGGCTACGTCCAGATGGACTTCTAATTCTGTTGAAGACGGAGGAGATGGCTCGTCGGGTGAAGATGGATCTGGAGATGAGAGATCCCGAATTTGATGTGGATTTCTGGGCTGTTCGTGAGGATAGTGCAGAGATGAAAACTGCAGAGACGGAATCAAATAAAGAATCGTCAGAGCCAAAGAAGTCAGAGAACAAGATAAGGATGGAGGAAGAGAAGTTGGAGAATGATAATTCGTTTGCTCTCCTAGAAGAGGACTGATAATTGTACCATGGCTCTTTGTTTGTTTAGATACTCTTTGATTGTACACTTTTTGGGTCAATCAATGGGCAATATTGTTGATTATGATGACAGAGTATGTTTATTGAAATCTGATAACGTTTTAGGGTACCGTGATAGCAACTTCCACAAATCGAAAGACTGAAAGCTCTAATGATAAATTATGTATTGAAGATTCTGTAGATACGTTAAGTTCTTCTTTGTGGGTGATGCAACATCAATTGTATATGAATGCATCAATTCGGGATTATGCATTTCAAACAATTTCAATGGGTATTTCTTCCTCCTCATATCTTGCGAGAGTAGGTTATTTCCTCAATTATTAACGACAGTCGTATTCAAGTGTTATATTGAGTTATATTTTGGATATACTGAAGACTCAGAAAGATATAGAGGAAGGTGTTGTGACAATCCTAGATATTGGTGCAGGATCGGGTCGATTAGGTTATCTAATAATTAAACGACTTTTAGAAATGAAGTCTATGTGGCCAGATCCAACACATTGCCCTTTCAAGTGGATGTTAGAAATGTCTGTGAATAATAGATATATCATGACAGACTGCTCTCCCAAACTAATCACCTGGTGGAAGAAGAATCCGTTTTTACAACCATTTCTTAAGGAAGGATTACTAGAGGTTATTGCCTTTGATATTGAAAAGGACTCAAAAGTTGATGTTTCAGAAGGTTGATAGATAGATTCTATCTATTGATTCGCTTTCGTATCCTCCGATTGTCATTCTAAATAGTGTTTTGAGTTGTCTCAAACAAGATGTTGTTCGAGTTTCGTCACCAGATGTCTATACATCATCTCTCAGTCTTTTTTCATCACAACGGGAATACAACATTTCCAGTCCTAGAATTCTTCCTCGTATTTCGTATATTCGAATCACTGCTTTTATTGTAGACTAAAATGGAAATTCGCATCCCGTTATAATAATGAGCTTTCTCAGCGATGGTCTGAAGAGGTGGTGGATCTGATTACTCAGATAGGTGAATCTTATTCTGTTCATTCTGTACTCTAATGTAATTATTAGACGCTAGTCACAACAGTTCCAGTGGAAGGCTTCAAACTTCTGAATTTGTGTCTTGGTCTTACAGATGGGCGTGGTTTGATGCTAGTAGCAGATGAGGGTCCAATGATGCCAGACGAGGTCTGTGTTGACCGGGATCCAGTGCCAACTGTTTCAGGAGATATCCGTCTACCTGTTGCCTTTGAGTTACTGAAGCTTCATGTCAAATCTCGGAAAGGATTTTGGGAGAGTGCCAGTCTACATGAGGACTATCGTGTATGCTTATTGGGTTACGGGTTCCAACCGATGTCGTTGCCTCGAACACGTCTGTCTTTCAAGCAGTGTGTGGAGGGGATGTCACCAGACTGTATTCACACACTACAAGAGTCATTACTCCATGAGCCAAATCCATCCATACAAGTCCTGTTATTGATGCTGCGTCTGGCACAGGGAGATCAAGATACGGTGATGGCTATGCACAGAGGATTGAACCGAGAGACATGGAGTGAGGTTCGTAAAGAGGATTTATCGATTCAGTTGACGCAAGTAAGACTGAGAGAAGGATTTTACATCTAGTTAGAGACACAAGTATTTCCCTTATATGCAGGTCGAGATCCCTGTTTTGATCTGGCTCGTTTTCATATGGCTTTGGGTCACTACAAGGAGGCTTCTACCTTGTTCCTTCGCTCTAGCTCGTTGATTGGGGAACATCATATTTCATGGTTCAATCGAGGAGTTTGTGAAATGCGTCTTCGTCATATAGCTGAAGCCAAATATTGTTTCTATCGTGTAGGAATGAGAAAGCAAGGTGATTTCTAGACATTGGAGTTAGATAACAGTTTTGAGGATGCTCGTTTCCTCTTACAAGAGGTAAGTAGGAAGGAGCTATAATTACAAATAGTTGGATGCTCTCGAGACAGAAGCAGAAGAAGAAATAGTGAAGGATAATTTCCTGGTAACATTGAATGGTCGAGCAGTTCCTTCCACACGAGTACCAGAAGTGAGTCCTATGGAATCACACGAGTCAAAACAACCTGTTCGTCAGTCAGACACTTCTATGAAGCCATCAATTGCTTCTCTGTTGGATATACTTGATGATGTACAGTTTTCGGACGATGAAGAGGCCAAAGAGGATGAATATATGGTGGTTCCTATGTATGAATCGGAAATGAGTGTAGAGTTACCTATTGCTCCAAGCAAAGACGAAGTTGAGTGGAAAGTTGATGGCGAATATACAAACGGTAATATATCTGATGGTGAATTGGTTAATGATTCATATGTTTGTTAGTGTGTAATGGATCTTAGCGTTGTGAAGTACGATAACAAAAAGAGATGTAGAAGACACTAAATGAATTGTTCTGAGTTAAACTGCCGATGATCCCATAGATTTGCCAGTGTAGTAATCCGCTCGCGATCAATTGGTTGTTGTACCATTTGCATCGGATCAAGAAGAATATTGTATTTGGTTTCATGGATCCATATCGCTCCATATACATTCTCACAGGCATCTCCCCTTCCTGATGTTACAAGTCGCTTGTATCCATGATGCTTCATCCACTGTTCAATTTCAGCTGTCGATAGAACCTCTCCTGTCATTGCCACAGCCTGTTTCATCACTTCATCTCTACTCATTACTCTTCAAATCCAATCTCACAAAGAGACAGGCTGTGACAACAATCCTTTTGTTTCCAAAATGGGTAACACTTCATTCACATCACCTATCGAATAGGAAGGAGGCTGCAACAACGCATCGATATCAACAGATCGTAAGGGTCGTTGGCTGTGATACATATCTTGTATCCTAGGGAATGAATGATGCTTCGTGACATAACTCCTTCTAGAATTCATTCCACTTTCTTCTCCTACACAACGCCTGTTCGCTGATTATATGAAATCTCGGAGTCTTGAAGCCTTTGTTCCGAATCTGTCCAATCTGTCGTCAGAATACGACACATTGACACCCAATATGGTTCTGAAGGAATCTCTTTCTGTTGCTTGTGGAGGAGAAAAGCTTGTGCTGAAGGAGAGAGAAGGGAGAGAGCAGTGTCTTGAGGTGAAGGAATCATAGGAGGACAGGAGTCACGTTGAATGGAAAACAGAGATCGAGTGAATGGGGCTCCCAGAATTTGGGATGATGATGAATGTGTGGATCGCACAGCTATCAGTATTGTGAAGGATGCTTGAACTCATGTGAAGAGGATATGATAAAGACTGTCATTTGTTGATGTACACTGGATACAACGAACATCTTGGATGGATCCTTCATATCTCCAACGCAATTCGAACACATTCGGATTCCGAATGTCAATGACCTCAAGAACTCCATTTCGTACAACAATAAAATGGTAAACATCGCCCTCTATCCTTCGAAGGAATGAACACTTCTCTTGTCGGTCTCCTATTCGATTTGCCATATTAGTACGAAAATCACAGCAAAACAAGCCTAATGGGTGCGAACTATAATAGACGAGCGGATGGTTCGAATATTGTGTTGATATGGATGATGGATTGAACACCTTTTCTAGGGGATACAGAACCGAACTTACAGATTCTTTCTGGTCAATACTGATAATGGAACAATTCTTTAAGGAGGAAGTAACGAATTCTTGACCATAAGGAGATGGAGTAATATCATCACATGAACAGTCCAAACGAATTGATCCTAGTTCAACTACTGGCTGCGATAGATCTTCCTACAATCATCATACTCTTTTGAAAGATACTGTTGAAATCATAGAAACATCTAGACCATTGGATGCAAGCAATATCGATGAATTTTCAAACGAATGGAGGATCCTAGGCCGAAATCGTAGATTATGGATCCGAACATTTGAAAAATCACCTTTTTCAAATTCAGTATAGAATTCCAGTTGATAGGGACGATCTGGAGTGTTTGCTACGAGAATCGACGAGTCGGCATCATAAATGGACTCAAGAAGCGTAACTCCAGTTGTCAGATCCATAAACCAAACACTATGTTGAGGATTGGAGATAGAGCGAAATGCTTGATGAACAAACAAATGAAAACTCACGATAGCACACACTAGTATCGATAGAGATTCACATTAATATCTATAGATCATCAAAGAAAACGATTGCAACTCTTCGGAAGACAGAGTAATTGTCGACTATCATCAGAATGATTCCTTCTCAACTCATAAAGGAAACGACGATACAAATTGAGCATCTCCACATTTCGTATTTTGAATCCTTTATTGTACTCCTTAGCATATCCCGATCTACAAATAATCTTGCTCCATTGAGATTACAGAGAATGAGGAATATCAACAGCATACGCTTGAGAGAGGACACTGAATTCATATCCAAAATAGCGTAGATTTTCAATCCATTGAACTTTGTTAAATCCATAATTGATAAAGCGTTCATCAAACAGAGGAAGGAAGGCTGTGCGTCTGACCATCACATATGGTTCTAGGAAACGTTCTCTGAAACAAGATAAGTAAGTGACTTGCTTTGATGGAGGAAGAGTATTCCAGTTCTTTGGAAGATAGTTCTATCAATTAGTGATCAGAAGGATGTATACGTGAGTGAGTGAAAGAGGCCGGAAGATAGTACATCCCCTCTTCTGTATGCATGCAACTAGAGAAGCCTTAGTCTCTGGAATGTATTTCACAGCAATAGGAACACATTCTTTTAATGATTTACAATGAGAACTGGAAAGAATGGTAGGAGGAAGCGAGAAAGCAGGAATAATAGTAACAGCATATGGATTCTGCAGATATTTAACAGGGAGATTTCGTAGTGTTTCATAAGTATGTTCTACGAATAAAGCATTATCTTAAATCTAACGTGCAGGCCACATATCCATATCAAATACAACAAAATGAGAAGTAAGAGAGTTTTGAATAGCAATATTCCGAAGACGATTCAATGGATAGATTGAAGCCTCCACACACTTCAAGTTACTGGCTGCTCTTCGATATACACATTCCTTCTTACCAGGATAATGTGTGATATACAAAGCCAATCGCAATCGATTCGGAAAATCACTCTCTCGAATGAACTGCTCTACTTCAGCCTGATCTTCCACACTGACCATGATAGTGATTGACATGGGTCTACAGTTCATTTTATCCCACTTTCCAACCCTTTCCAGCGCTTCAACAGATACGAAAAGAAGAAAAGTCGTTCCTTGCTGGATGTGAGAACGAGAAATGAAACTTACGTAGTTTGCGAAATAACAGTGAAATCAAATTCAGTAGTTTCAGGAATCGTAGTTCGATTCCGAGGCGTCGTATCGATATGAGAACCTTCATAGTACTTAATGCGATGATACTGTTGGAAGTACCATTCTCCTTTGCGGGCTTGTTTATGACTATTTCGTGTGTTGATATAGATATCATTATAATAGCTGCGTTCTGCACTTGCTCGATGTCGACGTGAATACGCGACGGAAGTGTGAGAAGAGATGGAAACTTCATTATGTTCTTGTTTCTTATGAAGATACTCTTGGTTCTCTTCTATCGCACCGGATGAAACAGAAGGAACGATAGGTGAAGGTGAGGTTGGGAAAATAGAAGTTGATGAAGGCGAAGTGAGAGATGGAGAAGCAGTATCAGAAGGAGAAGAAAAGGTAGGAATGACAATAGTATCGGAGGAAGGAGAAACAGAACCAAATAATCCTTCATGCGACAATATACTGGAAGAAGACGTGGTAGAAACGGATGAAGTGGGCGAATGCGTTGGAATGGAAACTACACTGGAAGAAGAATTGAATATTGCTTTATTGGATGTTTGACCACGAATAGTCGAGTTTCCTAAAGGCGTTGCCTCGGAAACTGTTTCATTGTTTCTGGAGACACGCTCATTACTAGCAAACTCCTTTTCGTCTCTAGAAATCTCTTTCTGAACAAATAAACTTCCCCTCGCTATAGAAAATGGAGTGGGACTCCGAGTAGGATCATTTCCTTCTAAATGAAAAGATCTATCACTGAAAGACAACAAGAGTAACTACTGCACCGGTTTGGACACAAATGGTTGTTCTTTGGTCGAAAGCGAAATCGACGAATCGCCAATAACTACTTTCTTTCTGTTAACATACTCTATATTCTTTGGTAACCGAATTACAAAAAAAAGAATATCATCCTTAACAACACCTATACATAATCAGAAACATCTAAAATTGTTCTACTATCCTGTTCAACCATGAATTTTACTAGTACAAATATGTAAGCAACTACCATCACCATTAACAAGATAGCCTTGTTAATACAACCGAAAGATGAGTTCATTTGATATCAAAGAGTCAATCAATGATATCACCAACAGATTAGAGTAATCAATGAACAATGAACACTTCTTTTGGCTTCTAGTTTTCTTGAATTTCTCATTGTGTTGTTTCAATCACTTCTATACACAAAGAGAACTGATGTTATAGGAATCACGGGAATCCGAGTATTTGTTTTTTCACCGCAAATAACTTTTAGTATCTCTTGGTGACTTATTGAATATGGAACCTCAATTCCAAGAACAGTTCTGGGGATGCACTGTATGCTCTTGCCTGCTCTTTCGTGATCTAGGTTTCTGCTAATGGAAACACCACGGAAAATCTCGAATTATCTGAGTTGCATGTTTCAAATGTTGGAACAAGGGTTAAGATGGTGATTGATTAGATTGCTCTTCAGAACCTCAAGGTGAAGAATCCTGTCGTTGTGAAGGTCACTGTTGGTGAGGACACGTATACTGTATGTACTCTGTCCAAGGGTATATCCTTCTTTTGTTGCTGATAGGTAGACATGCCTCAGTATTCTGTGGAACTTGTTTTCTTCCCTTGTGATGAGAATGTCACATTTGCTGTCCAGGGGGAATCTGCTGTAGATCTGACTGGTATTGTCATTTCTGCTCTTGAAGAGGATGAAGAAGGTGAGGAAGGCGAAGAAGATGAGGAAGGCGAAGAGGAAGAGAGCGAGGAACAAGAAGAGGAGAAGGAGGAAATGAGTGAGGAGGAGGAAGAGGAACAAGAAGAAGAGGAGGAAGAGAGCGAGGAAGAGGAACAGAAGAAGCCCACTAAGAAATCTGGTAAGACTATGAACATCTTCTCATCCTTAGAGAAGCGCAGTGCTGCAGAGGCCCAGCCTGAATCGAAAAAGGCAAAAAAGGAAGAGTCAACTGAAGGCCAGATCAAGAAGATCGGAGAATACATCACCTACAAGGATGTAAAGATTGGAGAGGGACGTTCTCCAAAGAAGGGATCGAAATGTACTGTGAAGTATGTGGGTACTCTTCCCAACAAGAAGGTGTTTGATCAATCTGGTAAGAAGCCTTTTACGTTCAAAATTGGTGTGGGCGAGGTTATTAAGGGATGGGATCAGGGAATCATGTGTATGAGGTATGTAAGGTCATTTATTATATAGCTATGAAAGAAGGAGGCCGAAGAAAGCTCGTGATTTATCCTGAAGCTGGATATGGTAAGGCTGGAGCTCCTCCAACTATTCCTCCCAACAGTAAGCTTGTCTTTGATGTCGAACTTCTGAAGGTCCAATAAGATATTTTTGTTCCAAACAAGCAAAATGAATAAACATTACAATAGTCTTCTTACTTGGCTCTAGGATTTTTCGAAATGCACGCTGTCATCTCATCAATCGACATGGGTGAACCCGTACATCCACATCCATCCAAACAGAACTCAGCCTTGATCGCGTTCACTACCGTCTTAATTTCAATAGAATCAAGTCCAAGATCGCTTCCAAAGTGGGTTACAGGAGTAACCTAGTGTATTACTCTCTTCTCAGCAAAACGAACCTTGCTCGCATCTACGAAGTCAAATTTTTTGACTACATTCATAATCCGCTCAGACACTTCGCTTCGATCCAGACAAGACTTCAAATTAAACGCAGTCAACAAATCTACCTTCACGTTGGTCATGCTGCGAACAAACAGCGGTTTACTGAGGCAAAGGGCACGATGGGCAAGAAGAGAAGACATTCACTATCAAATAAACCGAAATAGAGGAGATTGAAAGGGAGAACATAATGGGCGTTTCAATCGAAAGAAACTTCCACTCCCAAGAAATGGAGGATTTCGTGGAATGAACAACTCAGATGACATAGAGATGACAGGGAACGATCACTGGAAAAGTATTGTGGAAAGCTGTAAGGAGTATGATAAAGCAGGGGACCAACTAGAGTCAGTCAATTGGAGTTGAATGAACCGTATTTGTTGGTGATTCATCTCCTCGATGAGTCTAAAAAGCACATTACGTTACAATAAGAATAGATTGGATGAACAACATTTCGTGCGCAGAGCGTCATTACGAACGAACGACATGAGAATCGTAAACGATTAATGATGAAACTATTTTATGTACTTTTTCTTCTTGTAAGGTAGCTTCTGTAGCGTTGTGAGATAATTCCAAGTGTTCTAGCATCGGAGGAGGATTATTCTTTGGAAAAGAAGATGTACAAATACTGTGGTGTTGAACTGTCTTACGCCAATTTTAAAGAGTATATCGAGTCCCATGGTCAGTTTCTTCTCTGTATCTCATTTTAGAGCAGGTGCTTGTTGAATTCTATTCAGAAACATGTCCTGCATGCAAACGAATGGAACCAGTGTGGAATCGTCTTTCTTGTGAAGCTAAGAAGGCTTTCCCGGAATTGGTCTTTGCTAAAGTGAGTGATTGATAGAGTTGATGAGATAAAGATTGAAGGAAATCACAACCTTGATGTTGTTCAAGCTTACCAAATCACTCATACTCCTACAATTGCCTTCTTTAAGAAGGATATTCGTACTCCTACTCGTTTCTCTGGAGGGAAGTATTACGAGGCTCTGAAGTATTTCATTCGTGTAAGTGTTGGATGTTGTTCTCAATGAAAGGATATGCGTGGTGAAGAGAATCCTGGTTCACCTGCTATGCAGTTGAAGGATCTGGATCAGGCGTGGATGGTACGGAATATCGGATGAAATATGATTATAGTTCACTTTCTGGAGAGGAGCACCGGATCAGAGTATTCTTCCAAACATTAGTGGTTTCTTCGAAACAGTAAGCTTTGAGAGACGGAATGAGGAATAGACGGATAGTGAAGAGTATCGTGCATACACAGAGGCTGTGATCTCGATGGGAGATAGCATTCGTCTTGCAGAGTGTTTCAATATGACAGTACGTGATGCCTATGATCTGCCGAAGCAACCTGCTGTACTGGTAATGTTCCGCGACTTCGATGAGAGTAGTGGTTGGGATGTAAATTGAGTGTAGAAGAGTCAGTTTTTGAGGGTGAGTGGACAAAAGAAGCTATCATTGAATGGGCCCAGACATACAGTCAGAAGACAATTGGTCGTGCTGATGCCGATACCATTAAGAATTATTTCCGTGGAGATGGTATCATGGTACAGTTATTTGTGAACGAGACCTATGTAATGAAAGAGTGGTACGATTTTCAGGACTATTTGTGGGAGCGTGTGGCTATGCCAGTGATCCAAAATAAAGTGATGAAGCGAAATACATTCTCCATTGTGGCTTCAGATGGAGTAAAGTATGCACACTGGATTAGGAATGCTGGTCTGGAAACTGATTCATTGCCTGCTTGTTTCCTTATTGACTTTGTAGATGAGAGGAGTTGGAATGATACGTAGAAATCGGGTGTGAAGTATGCTATTCGGTCCCAACCAACAATGGAGACACTGGACAGTGATTTGTATCAGTTCATTAATGAATATTCTCTGGGACTGTTGCCTCCTCTAGTTGCCAAGAATACTGATGAAGAGGAGTTGTAAAACGGGGATTCTCATGTTTGTTGAATTCGCATGGAACTTTTATTTACTTCCACAAAGATGTTTGTAACAGGTCCGAAGTAGTATAGTGGTTAAGTATTTCCGCCTGTCACGCGGACGACCGGTTGCATTATCAAAGGGTTTGTGTTGTCTTGTTGTTGTCATCA
>JABLTK010092095.1_pt1 | contig 13728 bp, 13 predicted proteins | sample 7160131 | NCBI WGS metagenome assembly JABLTK01 (sample SAMN14651221, study PRJNA627086) | human gut metagenome | isolation source: feces | host: Homo sapiens
CCCACCAGCTTGATAAGCTGCACGTACCACACGGCGCGGGTATCGAAGTGGATGAACCGCACGTCCAGCCACCAGCCCACCAGCATGCCTACCGTGGCGCCCAGCAGCTTCCATGCGTTCTCCACGCCGCTGGCCAGATTGGCCGCGTCCACGTCAGCAGGGAAGGGGTACAGCGACACAAACAGCAGATACCCCACCGCCAGCGCCAGCATCACCGCCAGCACCGCACCCATGACGCCGTGCCGGCTGTCGCTGCGCTCCATCAGGGGATACAGGGCGAACACCAGCGCCACGGCGATCACGGCGGCCACGCCCACATCCAGCGGCGTGTGAACGCCCAGATACATGCGGGACAGCGGCACCAGCACCGCAACCACGATCGCCGCCACCCGCACCCTTTTCCGCCGGGTGAACCGGGCGATGCCGCCGAAGGTGCCGATGGCGTTCTGGCTATGGCCGCTGGGGAAGGAGTATCCCGTGGCCTGCGCCCGGGCGCTCTCCACAATGGTGAAATCACTGTCCAGCACCCACGGTCTGGGAATGCGGAACAGCAGCTTCAAAAACTGATTCAGCACCGTTCCCGCAAAGCCGACGGCCAGCAGGTAGTAGCCATGGCGCTTGCTGACGCACCAGAACACGAACAGTGCCGCCACCATGAACACCGTTTCCTCGCCCAGATGGGTGATGGCCGCCATCACCGTGTCCAGCCACGGCATGCGAATTGATTCCAACGCGTATAATACTTTCATCGTATTACCTCCCGTATTCTCTCACAGCTGCTGTAACAGCAGGATCACGCCGGAGATGCCCACAAAGGCATACACCACCGTGCGCATGACCTGGGCGTTGAGCTTTCCGGCGATCTTGCCGCCCACCACCGCGCCCAGCAAAATGCACACGCTGCCCACCGCCGCATAGGGCAATATCCCCGGCCGCAGCAGCCCGCTGCACAGCCGCCCTATGATACCGGTCATGCCGGTAATGGTGAACAGCAACTGCATGCAGGCCAGATACGTGGCGTGATCCTCCGCTGCCGCCACGAAATACACCGCCATAGGCGGCCCGCCGATGGCGAACAAGCCCGCGCTGACGCCGCACAGTGCACCGCAGGCCACACCGGCGGCAGGCTTCGGGGCACGGATACACATTCGCCGCGCCACCACCAGAAAGTATACCGCCAGCGCCATCAAAAATACGGCGAACACCCGCGCCAGCACATGCAGATCAAGCCCGTTCACAAAGGGCAGCGTCAGCAGATTGGCCGCGCCGAAGGCCAGCGTCGGCGGCAGCGCCAGCCGCCACCGGATGTACTTCCGGTACTTCCAGCACAGCGCCATGCAGAACAGCTGGTTGGTGACGATGGCCAGCGTCGGCGCGTCGATCATATCAAAGTAAAAGGGCAGCACCATCATCAGAAACACCACCGAGCCAAATCCCGTCACCGTCTGGATGATCCCGGCGATCAAACTGGCGCCTGCCACCACAGCCCAGATCAAACGCTCCACCTCCTGTAGCTTGCGTCAATATGGGGGTATCATACCACATTGCGGCAAAAAAGGAAAGTGTTTACAACAGTTGTCTTAACGCCAGTTTAATGTACACTCGTGTTAAGAATCAGTTATCGATTGATAAATCGCAAATCCTTGCAGGATATAAATATATTTACGCGTGTTTTGCAGAAAGCGACGCTTTTCGACAAAGGGCTTGTGATAGAATTCCCTCATCAACCAAGGAAAATGGTTTATTTTACCGCACTGCGGAGTAAGGAGTCGACTTATGAACTATTTCACCCGTACCTATTCCCTTATGAAGATCGCGTTTCACAGCCACCAGATCCGGCGCTACCGGCTGCAAGGACAAAAACTGATGCACCGCACCGGCGAGTTAAATACTCCGCAGTTGATCTCATTAACGCGGCAGATCGATCACCACGGCTTTCTGCTGCGTCAGCTGGAGCAGCGCTTTGAACGCGTGTAAGCCATAAGGGATACATAAAACCGCAGTCAGCCTTTCGGCTGACTGCGGTTTTTAACATGTGTTTGGCCGTTAGTTCTTCTTTTTACCCAGATAGGCTTCCTTGATGGACTCGTCGGCCAGCAGTTCCGCGCCGGTGCCGGACTTGGTGATGTTGCCGGTCTCCAGCACGTAGGCGTAGTCCGCGATCTTCAGGGCCATGTTGGCGTTCTGCTCGATCAGCAGCACGGTAACGCCCTGCTCGTTCACGGTGCGGATGATATCGAAGATGCCCTGCACCACCAGCGGCGCCAGACCCAGCGACGGCTCATCCAGCATCAGCAGCTTGGGGCGGCTCATCAGAGCGCGGCCCACCGCCAGCATCTGCTGCTCGCCGCCGGACAGGGTGCCCGCCAGCTGCCAATGACGCTCCTCCAGACGGGGGAACAGCTCATAGACCCACTTGATATCCTTCTCGATGCCGTCCTTGTCATTGCGCAGGTACGCGCCCACCTTCAGGTTCTCCAGCACCGTCAGGTTGGCGAACACACGGCGGCCCTCAGGAGACTGGGCGATGCCCGCCTCCAGTACCTTGTTGATGGGCCTGCCCAGCAACTCCTGGTCGTTATAGGTGATGGAGCCGCTGTCGGCCTTCACCAGACCGGAGATGGTGCGCAGGGTGGTGGACTTACCGGCGCCGTTGGCGCCGATCAGGGTGACGATCTTGCCGTCAGGCACTTCCAGACTGATGCCCCGCAGCGCCTTGATGCCGCCGTAGGACACATGTAAGTTCTCAATCTTCAGCATCGTCTGCCACCCCCAAGTATGCGTCGATGACGCGCTCGTTGTTTTGGATCTCGTCGGGCGTACCCTGCGCGATCAGCTGGCCGAAGTCCAGCACATAGATACGGTCGGCGATGTCCATGACCAGATCCATGTGGTGCTCGATCAACAGGATCGTCTTGTGGAAGTTGGTGCGGATCTCGCGGATAAACTGGGCCAGTTCCAGCGTCTCCTGAGGGTTCATGCCGGCGGCAGGCTCATCCAGCAGCAGTAGCGTGGGCTCGGTAGCCAGTGCGCGGGCGATCTCCAGGCGGCGCTGCTTGCCGTAGGGCAGGCTGGTGGCCAGCTCGTCCTTCACGTCCTCCAGACCCACGATCTTCAGCAGCTCCAGTACTTCGGCACGCTGCCTGGCCTCCTCCTTGCCGTTCAGGTGCAGGGCGGCGGTAAACAGGTTGCTGGTGCGGCGCATATGCTTGGCGATCAGCACGTTGTCAAACACCGTCTGGGTCTTCCACAGGCGGATGTTCTGGAAGGTACGGGCCATGCCGCGCACTGTGATCTTATCGGGCGTGGGAGCCAGAATGTGGTCGGAAAAAGCGTATTCGTCCCGCTCCTTCTGCGCCTGCTTCCACGCCTTCAGCGCTTCGCCCTCCAGAGGCTCCTCCGGGGCGAAGTGGGCGGTGTACATGGTGGGATGCTCACCCTTGTAGGTTTTCTTCATCTTGCCGGTGGGGTGGTTGCGGACGATGCACTCGCCGTTGAAGGTCACGCGGCCGTTGGTGGGCGCGTACACACCGGTGATCACGTTGAAGGCGGTGGTCTTACCGGCGCCGTTGGGGCCGATCAATGCCACAATCTCGCCCTCGTTGACGTCCAGATTCAGGTTGTCGACGGCCACCACGCCGCCGAACTGCATGGTGGCATTTTCCACGTGCAGCACGTTTTTCACTTCACTCATTTGGATGCCACCTCCTTTGCGGGCTTATCCTTTTTCTTGAAGAGCTTCCCGAAGAAGTTGATGATCCCATCCCACGAGAACTCCCGGTCGCCCATAATGCCCTTGCGGAAGAACAGCACCACGATCATAATGACCACGGAGAACACCAGCATACGGAAGCCGCCCCGCATGAAGGGGACGCTGACGCCGATGTAGGGCATGGGGTCATCCAGGAAACGCAGCCACCACTCGGAGCAGGCGATGTACAGGAAGGAGCCCAGAATGGAGCCGGTGACGGAGCCGATACCGCCGATGACCACGATCAGCAGGATCTCATAGGTCATGGTGGAGGTAAAGGTGTTGGCCTGTACGCTGGACTGGAACATGGCCAGCAGTGCGCCGCCCACACCGGCGAAGAAGGAGCTGATGAGGAAGGCCTGCATCTTGTGCTTGGCCAGATTGATGCCCATGGCCTCGGCGGCGATCTCGTCGTCACGGATGGCCTTGAAGGCGCGGCCGTAGGTGGAGTTGATGATCAGCACGATGATGCCGATGCAGATGGCGGAAATGATAAAGGGGAACAGCACGCTGTCGAAGTTGGCGAACTTCTTCAGCAGGTTGGATGCGTTGGTGAGGGGACCCACCTGCTTCCACTGGATGATGGCGCGCATGATCTCGGCAAAGCCCAGGGTGGCGATGGCCAGATAGTCGGACTTCAGCTTCAGGACCGGCAGGCCGATCAGCCACGCGAAGATCATGGGGACAACGCCCGCCAGGATCAGCGCCACGATCATAGGCAGGCAGAACTGGACGATACCGCCGTCAAAGTACTGGTACACTGCGGCGCGGGACTCCACAGGGATGGTCAGGATGGCGTAGGTATACGCGCCGATCATCATGAAGCCCGCCTGACCCAGGGAGAACAGGCCGGTAAAGCCGTTCAGCAGGTTCAGGGACACCGCCACCAGCGAGTAAATGGCGCCTTTTTTCAACACCGACGCCAGCATGGAATAGTGCTGGAACTTATCCACATACAGCAAAAACACGATGCAGACGGCGGCGAGGATCAAAGACAGCAACAGATTTCTTTTCTTATTGTTCTTCATATCTCACACCTTCTCCGTCAGTTTTTCGCCGAACAGGCCGTTGGGCTTGCACAGGAGGATGATGATCAGCAGCGCAAAGGTGAAAGCGTTGCTGAACACCGCAATGTTTTCATTGGCCTTGATAAAGGACTCGCAGATACCGATGATAAACGCGCCGATGACCGCGCCGGGGATGGAGCCGATACCGCCGAACACCGCCGCCACGAAGGCCTTCAGGCCGGGCATAGCGCCGATCATGGGGCTGACCTGGCCGTAGTTGGCGAAGTACAGGATGGAGGCCACACCGGCCAGGAAGGAGCCGATCACGAAGGTCATGGAGATCACGGAATTTCAGGAGCTATGCCGTCAGGCCGGGTGGATCAGCGGGCAAGGCGTGCGCACCGGGTCATCATCCGGGGAAGATCCTTACCGTCCGGAGGCCGGGGCTTGGGATACCGCTATGACTTCACTGTCGGCGTTTCTTTCCGACCAATTGGGCCGAAAAGCGCTGAGCAAGCCGCTGCGCGAGCTGTGCCGGTATCTGGTGCAAGTACTGGATGAGGACGGCTTTCTGGAGCAGGAGGACATTGACGCGGTGTGTGCACTAGGCGTTCCCCAGGAGCTGGTGCAGCAGGCGGTGGCCACCCTACAGGAGCTGGAGCCTGCGGGAGTAGCGGCGCGGGATCTGCCGGAGTGCCTGCTGCTGCAATTGCGGCGCATGCCGGAGGACACGACGCTGGCACAGCGCATCGCGGCAAGCTATCTGCCGCTTCTGGGGAAGAAGCGGTGGCACGCTTTGGCGGAAAAGCTGGGCGTCTCTGAGCAGGAGGTGCAGCAGGCGGCGGCGCTGATCAGCGGGCTGTCGCCGCATCCGGGCCGCACGGAAGCGACAGAGATCTTTTCGCCGGAATATATCACGCCGGATGTTTTCATCGTAGAACGCGGTGACGCTCTGGAGGTGGTGCTGAATGATTTTTATGTGCCGCAGCTCCGGATCAACGGCTACTATGCTGCCCTTCTGACAGAGACGGAGGATCCGGAGACGAAGGACTTTCTGCGGCAAAAGCTGCAGCAGGCGCAGTGGATGATGGCCCACATGGAGCGGCGGCGCAAAACGCTGGAGCGCTGCGCGCAGCTGATTTTGACCACGCATCTGCCGTTCTTTCAGGGAACGACGCCCTGTCTTGCGCCGCTTATGCAGAAGGACGCGGCAGAGTTGATGGGCGTACATGCCTCTACTCTGGGGCGCTGTATTCGCGGGAAGTATCTGCAATGCCGTCAGGGCACCTATCCGCTGCAATACTTTTTCCCCCGGCCGGTCGACGGCGCGGGGCGCTGCTCGGAGCAGGCTGTCCGGGTCAGGCTGGCGCAGCATATCAAGGACGAGGATCCGCACCATCCCCTCAGCGACCAGCGGCTCAGTGTGCTGCTGCATGCCGAGGACATTCCGGCGGCCCGGCGGACGGTGGCAAAGTACCGGGAGCTGATGGGGATCCCCCCGGCCTATGGCCGCAGAAAATGAGAAAAAAGTGAGGAGACTTTGCCTCCTCACTTTTTTCTCATTTCACATACTTGGCGATCTTTCGTGCCGCCGTGGGCTGGGAGATGCCCAGTGCCTTGGCCACCGCCACGGAGGTGCCGTATTTGGCATAGGCGTCCCGGATGATGTGCCCCTCGAAGGTCTCCATCTGCTGGGCCAGCGTGCCGCCCTCCGCCGGAAGCGGCAGAGGCGACGCGCCCATCTGCTCGCTGGACAGCACGCCGATATCCACCACCGGATCCTGAGCGCAGATCACCAGCCGCTCCATCATGTTCTCCAGCTGCCGCACGTTGCCCGGCCACGGGCATTGCTCCAGATAGGACAAAAGCCGCGGACTCAGCGTCAGATCCTTGTGATACTCCTCGCAGAACCGGGTCAAAAAGCGGTGCGCCAGAGGCAGAATGTCCTCCGGCCGCTGCCGCAGAGGCGGGATGTGCAGCCGGATCACGTTCAGCCGGTAGAAGAGGTCCGAGCGGAACAGCCCGCGGTGTACCTCCTCCTCCAGATTGCGGTTGGTGGCCACGATCAGCCGGATATCCAGCTCGATGCGCCTGATGCCGGACACCCGCTCGATGGTCTTTTCCTGAATCAGCTGCAGCAGCTTGGACTGAATGTGGGGCGGCAGTTCACCGATCTCATCCAGAAACAGTGTGCCGCCGTTGGCCAGCTCGATCTTGCCGATCTTACCGGTGCTGGACGCGCCGGTAAAAGCGCCCTTTTCATAGCCGAACAGCTCCGATTCGATGAGGTTTTCGTGAAGCACCGCGCAGTTGACCTCGATGAAGGGCTTGTCCGCGCGGTCGCTCATGGCGTGGATGGTCTTGGCCACGGCGCTTTTGCCCACGCCGGTCTCGCCGGTGATGAGGATATTGGCCCTTGTGTTGGCGGTGTTCTGCATCAGCGTCCACAGCCGCTGCATAGACCGGCTCTTCCACACCAGACTGGTGGCGGTGTTGCGGGTACGCAGCTCGGCGATCTCTTGGGAGTACTGGGTCAGGGAGTCCTGCATCTGCTGGAAGTTCCGGTGGATGGCGTTGATCTGCTCCATGGACACGGTGTTGAAGCACACCGCGTATTTCAGGTTACCCGCCCCGTCAAACAGGGGAATGCCCACGGTCATCACATTGGTGTGGGTGTGGTTGATGGTCTGGGTGGTGGTGATCTTCTTCTTGGTGCGGATGATCTCCGCCGTGATGCAGGGGGAAAAGGTACCGTCCGCCTCCAGATCAAAGGCAGACTTGCCCACGATGGAGCCGTGGGCGAAGCCAAAGTTCTTTTCATATGTCTCGCTGACCTGCAATATGGTGCCGTTGGCGTCGGACAGCATCATGTCGTCCGCCAGCACCAGATTGTTCTGGGGGCTGAGAATTTCAAACAGGTCGTTCAGGTTGATGTCCTCCGGAAACAACCGGGAGATACTGGATTGCGGCATAAAACGCCCTCCTTCTCTATTCACATTTGATTATATTCTATTCACACATGAATAGCAAGAGGTGCAGCTTCAAAGTTTTAATCGAATTTCAGTCCAGCGCGGTGTTGGTATGTGAAAAAACGTGTGCCTATATGCTTTTACGTGCCACGCAATAGGCTGCACTGTCTATTCAACACTGAATAGGCGGTGTGGTCTACACTACTTTCGCTGCTGCGAAAAAGGGATTTTCCAGATAACGCCGCTTTTCTTTGGTGGAAACTACCAAACGCGCACCGTAAAATACCGTCGAAAAAACAATATTAGTTGGCACGGTAATTGCTATATATAGAGGCAAAACCAAATAAAGAACATCGTATATCAACTGAGGAGGAAACGCTATGTCCCAAACTGTACGATTTGAAAAGCAAGACAGCATCGCCATCGTGACCATCGACCGGCCCGAAGCCCTGAACGCCCTGAACGGCGACGTGATCGCGGAGCTGGAGCAGGTGGTAACGGCACTGGAGAACGACCGCGACGTGCGCTGCATGATCCTCACCGGCGAGGGTCGCTCCTTTGTGGCGGGTGCCGACATCGGGGAGCAGTACCCGCTGGATCTGGACGGCGGCCGCCGCTGGGGACAGCGGGGCAGCGCCCTGTTCCGCCGCATCGAAAAGCTGGAGTTCCCCACCATCGCCGCGGTCAACGGCTTCGCCCTGGGCGGCGGCTGCGAGCTGGCTCTCAGCTGCGACATCATCCTGGCCTCCGAAAAGGCCAAGTTCGGCCAGCCTGAGGTGGGTCTGGGCATCACCCCCGGCTTCTCCGGCACCCAGCGCCTGCCCCGCCGTGTAGGCGTGGCCAAGGCCAAGGAGCTGATCTTCTCCGGAAAGATGATCAAGGCCGACGAGGCAGAAAAGATCGGCCTTGTCAACGCCGTCTACGCCCCCGAGGCCCTCATGGACGGCGCGCTGGAGATGGGCAAGTCCTTCACCAAGAACGCCCCCATCGCCGTGAAGTATGCCAAGGCCTGCATCGACCGGGGCATGCAGATGGACATCGACGACGGCATCGCCGTTGAGAACGAGCTGTTCGCCATGTGCTTCGCCACCGCCGACCAGAAGGAGGGCATGGGCGCGTTCCTGGAGAAGCGTCCCGCCGCCTTCCAGAACAAGTAAGGGGGCGCACATATGAAAAAAGTACACATCATCTCCGCTGAGGAGGCCGCCCTGCTGGTCAACGACGGCGACACCATCTCCACCGGCGGCTTCGTCAGCTCCGCCTGTCCGGAAGCTTTAAGCAAGGCGGTGGAAAAGCGGTTCCTGGAGACCGGCCACCCCCGTGACCTGACGCTGTTCTTCGCGGCCGGTCAGGGCCACCGGGACGGCACCGGCGGCGACCACTACGGTCACGAGGGCATGGTCAAGCGCGTTATCGGCGGCCACTGGGATCGCGCCGCCTCTCTGGGCGCGCTGGCACTGGAGAACAAGATCGAGGCCTACAACCTGCCCCAGGGCGTCATCTCCCACATGTACCGTGACATTGCTGCCCACAAGGTGGGCACCATCACCCATGTGGGCCTGTATACCTTCGTGGATCCCCGCAACGGCGGCGGCAAGCTGAACAGCGCCACCACCGAGGACATCGTGAAGATCGTCAATATCGAGGGTCAGGAGCGGCTGCTGTATAAGTCCTTCCCCATCAATGTGGTGTTCGTCCGGGGCAGCTATGCCGACGAGTACGGCAACTGCACCGTCCACCACGAGATCGGGCCCATCGACGTCACCGCCATGGCCCAGGCCTGTCGCAACTCCGGCGGCAAGGTCATCGTGCAGGTGGAAAAGGTGGTGCAGGGCGGCACCTTGGACCCCAAACTGGTGGCTATCCCCGGCATCTATGTGGATGCCATCGTCATCGGCTCCGCCGAGGACAACATGCAGTGCCTTGGCACTCCCTATGACGGCAGCCTTACCGGCGAGTACCGCATCCCCATGGACGCCATCCCCCCCATCCCGCTGGACGCCAAGAAGATTATCGCCCGCCGCGCCGCCATGGAGCTGCCCCAGGACGCCATCGTCAATCTGGGCACCGGCGCGCCGGAGAAGATCGCCAACGTGGCCGCCGAGGAGGGCATCAGCGATAAGATGACCCTGACGGTGGAGGCCGGTTCCATTGCCGGTGTTCCCATGGGCGGCACCCAGTTCGGCGCGTCTGCCAACGCCATGGCCATCATCCCCCACAACGTGCAGTTCGACTTCTATCAGGGCGGCGGCCTGGATGTTTCCTTCCTGGGCCTGGCGGAAACAGCCCCCAACGGCGACCTGAACGTCTCCAAGTTCGGCACCCGCCTTGCCGGCGCGGGCGGCTTCATCGACATTACCCAGAACGCCAAGAAGGTGGTCTACTGCGGCACCTTCACCGCCAAGGGTCTGAAGACCGAGTGCCGTGACGGCGCGCTGGTCATCACCCAGGAGGGCGCGAAGAAGAAGTTCGTCCAGCAGGTGGAGCACATCACCTTCTCCGGCAAGTACGCCGTGGAGGTGGGCCAGCCTGTGCTGTACATCACCGAGCGCGCCGTGTTTGAGCTGCGGCCCGACGGCGTGACCCTCATCGAGATCGCCCCCGGCATTGACCTCCAGACCCAGGTGCTGGATCAGATGGAGTTCATGCCCAAGATCGCCCCCGACCTGAAGCTGATGGACAGCCGCATCTTCCGCGAGGAGAAGATGGGTCTGGCCGACGACAAATAAGGAGGAAACGAAAATGGCATTGATGACCGCGAAGGAGTACATCGACTCCCTGCGAAAGCTGAACACCCGCGTGTACATGTTCGGCGAAAAGATCGACAACTGGGTGGATCACCCCATGATCCGGCCCTCTATCAACTGCGTGGCCATGACCTACGCGCTGGCACAGGATCCCCAGTACGAGGAGCTGATGACCGCCACCTCCAGCCTGACCGGCCACAAGATCAACCGCTTCACCCACCTCCACCAGTCCAGCGAGGACTTGGTGAAGAAGGTGAAGATGCAGCGTCTGCTGGGCCAGAAGACCGCCTCCTGCTTCCAGCGCTGCGTGGGCATGGACGCCTTCAACGCCGTCTATTCCTCCACCTACGAGATCGACGAAAAGTACGGCACCCACTATCACGAGAACTTCAAAAAGTTCCTGGTCTACGTCCAGGACAACGACCTGACGGTGGACGGCGCTATGACCGACCCCAAGGGCGACCGCAGCAAGGCGCCTCACGAGCAGGCCGATCCTGATATGTACGTCCATGTGGTGGAGCGCCGCGACGACGGCATCGTGGTCTGCGGCGCGAAATGCCACCAGACCGGCTCCATCAACAGCCACTGGCACATCTTCATGCCCACCATCGCCATGGGCGAAGCTGACAAGGACTATGCCGTGTCCTTCGCCTGCCCCACCGACGCCGAGGGCCTGTACATGATCTACGGCCGCCAGTCCTGCGACACCCGCAAGATGGAGGAGGGCTGCATCGACGTGGGCAACGCCAAGTTCGGCGGACAGGAGGCGCTGGTGGTTCTGGATCACGTCTTTATCCCCAACGAGTACATCTTCCTCAACGGCGAGTATGAGTTTGCCGGTACCATCGTGGAGCGCTTCGCCGGCTATCACCGCCAGAGCTACGGCGGCTGCAAGGTGGGCGTAGGCGATGTGGTTATCGGCGCGGCGGCACTGGCCGCCGAGTACAACGGCGTGGAGAAAGCCAGCGCCGTGAAGGACAAGCTCATCGAGATGACACACCTTAACGAAACGCTCTACTCCTGCGGTATCGCCTGCTCCTGCGAGGGCTGCCCCACCAAGGCGGGCAACTATCAGATCGACCTGCTGCTGGCCAACGTCTGCAAGCAGAACGTCACCCGCTTCCCCTATGAGATCGTGCGCCTTGCCGAGGACATCGCGGGCGGCCTGATGGTCACCATGCCCAGCGAGACGGACTTCAAGTCCGACACCGTGGTGGGCAACAACGGCGAGACCATCGGCGAGATCTGCAACAAGTATTTCGCCGCCCGTGAGGGCGTCAGCACCGAGGACCGCCAGCGGATCATGCGCTTCCTGGAGAATATGTGTCTGGGCGCGGCGGCCGTGGGCTACCGCACGGAATCTATGCACGGCGCAGGCTCTCCTCAGGCCCAGCGCATCATGATCGCCCGGCAGGGGAATATTCAGGGCAAGAAGAAGCTGGCCAAGAACATCGCCGGTATCCAGAAGTAGGAGGCGGGCATGGACAAGAAGCAAGCGTGGCTCCAGCTGGTGCAGGAGAAGTCCGACCACTATCTGAACCTGCACGACGGCGGGTTTGACGAGAAAATGCAGGCCCGTCTCGTGGCGTGCGATTATGAGGCGCAGACCGTCACCTACGCCTTTCCCACCCAAGACTGGCAGATCAACGAGAAGGGCGGCATCCACGGCGGTGCTATCGCGGGGATGTTCGATACCGCCTTCGGCGTTGTCGCCAATTTCACCGCCGGGGAGAATGAGGCTACTACCACGGATATGACCGTATCCTTCCTGCGAGGGATCGACTTCGGCATGGAGCTGCGCCTGAAGGTGTTCATCGTCAAGGCTGGCCGCAGCCTCATCCGCCAGCGGGCGGAGCTGACTGACGCCGCCACCGGCAAGCTGCTGGCCACCGCCAGCGGCAGCTGGATGCCTTTATAAGAACCGTTCCGAAACAGAGTAAAAATATAGGAGAAACAACATGGATTTTAATCTCAGTCGTGAACATCAGCTGATCCGCAAGATGATGGCGGAGTTTACGGAAAAGGAAGTCAAGCCCATTGCGGCGGAGACCGACCGCACCTGCGAGTATCCCCGCGAGAGCATCGAGAAGCTGTTTGATCTGGGCGTCATGGGCATGTGCGTGCCCAAGGAGTACGGCGGTGCGGGCGCCGATCCTCTGGCCAGCGCCATCTGCATCGAGGAGCTCTCCAAGCAGTGCGCCTCCACCGGCGATATCGTGGCCACCCACAACGGCCTGTGCTGCGATCCCATCATGACCTACGGCACTCCTGAGCAGAAGGCCAAGTACCTGCCCATGCTGACCACCGGCCATCATGTGGGCGCTTTCGCCCTCACCGAACCCAACGCCGGTTCCGACGCCTCCAAGGGGCAGACCGAGGCCAAGCTGGTGGGCGACCACTATGTGATGAACGGCTCTAAGATCTTCATTACCAACGGCTATGTGGCCGATGTATTTGTGGTGTTCGCCATGACCGACAAGTCCCGCGGTACCAAGGGCATCTCCGCCTTCATCGTGGAGAGCGGCTTCCCCGGCTTCTCCGTGGGCAAGCACGAGGAAAAGCTGGGCCTCCACGGCAGTCCCACCGCTGAGATCGTGTTCCAGGACTGCATCGTGCCCAAGGAGAACCTGCTGGGTGTGGAGGGCAAGGGCTTCTCCATCGCCATGGCCACGCTGGACGGCGGCCGTATCGGTATTGCCGCCCAGTCCCTGGGCATCGCCGAGGGCGCGCTGGCCGAGGCCATCAACTACACCAAGGGCCGTGTCCAGTTCGGTAAGCCCATCAGCAAGTTCCAGAATACCCAGTTCACGCTGGCCGACATGGAGATGGGCTGCGAGGCGGGCCGCCTGCTGACCTATCAGGCCGCTATCGCCAAGGGCGAGGGCAAGCGCTACACCAAGCTGGCCGCCATGGCCAAGCTGTTCACCTCCGAGCACGCCATGAAGACCACCACCAAGGTGGTGCAGCTGTTCGGCGGCTACGGCTACACTAAGGATTATCCCGTGGAGCGCATGATGCGCGACGCCAAGATCACGGAAATTTATGAAGGCACCAGTGAGGTCCAGCGCATCGTGATCTCCGCCAACATGGGTCTGTAAGGGGAGGAAAGAGACAATGAAGATTCTGGTTACCGTAAAGCAAGTCCCCGACACCAGCGGCAAGGTTGCCGTGAATCCCGATGGTACGCTGGATCGTGCTTCCATGCAGACCATCATCAACCCCGACGACCTGAACGCCGTCGAGGCTGCCCTGTC
>JABLTK010009345.1_pt1 | contig 13695 bp, 15 predicted proteins | sample 7160131 | NCBI WGS metagenome assembly JABLTK01 (sample SAMN14651221, study PRJNA627086) | human gut metagenome | isolation source: feces | host: Homo sapiens
CTCTCGCCGGTCGCCCGCAGGGTGGTCTTGCAACCGCCGTCGATGGTCATAGTCAGCGACATAACCGCCAGCGTATGCGCCACGCCCGCTTTGTCTGTGATGGTCACCAGGTCACCCGGCTCCACCAGCAAACCGTGGAAGATGTCACAGCTGCCGACGGTATAAGCCAGCCCGCCGATGGACGCCCACACGGCGTCCAGGATGACCTGGGTCATGTACGGGTTCTGGATGGCAATCCCCTCGCCTGTGCCGCCTGCTGTGTATGTGTCGGTATGGACCGACGTGTTGCCGTCGCCGTCCGTGGTGGTCGTCTCCACCTCCGCCTGGATGCAGGCCACGGCAGATGTGCCGTCGATGGACAGGCCAGCGTTGTAATAGTCGCTGGGGTTGTAGCTCTGGCCGCTGTCGGAAAACCAGCGCAAGGCCAGCTTGCCGTCTCGGTCGATGATCGCGTTACAGCCCACCAGCGCCGCCAGATAACCCACCATGTCCCGGCAGGTCTTGCCGGTCAGGTCGCCCACCACGTTGGTCGTGGACGCCGCCGCAGGCAGCGTGGCCAGGGTCAGACCGCACTGGGTAGCCACGTCGGACAGCACTGCCGCCACAGTAGCGCCAGAGGACACGGTAGGCGTATAGGTGCCGCCCAGGGCGTAGTAGGCGGCGTCGTAGGCGGTGATGGTAGTCGTTCCCTCCGCCTGTTTGCAGTCGGTCACAGCGAAGGTGCCCAGTGGGACATACTGGGTCGTGCCATCCACCTCGGCTCCAACGGAGACCACAATGGTCTTGTCTCGCCAGGCGACTTCCTGGTTGATGGTCAGGGTCACCATGGCCGCCGTCACGCCGCCGATGGTCAGAGCGTCCGAGCCGCCGATGGAAGCGGAATAGGTACAGTTGGCGATTTGGTTGCCCTCCAACGTGGTGCTACCGCACACCGCCTTCAAGTTCAAGCGCTTGGCGGCCAATGCTGCCGCCAATGCTGTGGTTGTGTTGTACAAAAAGCGTCACCTCCTAGACTTCGATAAAGCTCACAGTCGCATTACGATAATAAAACTTCCCGTCACCGATATAGCCCAGCTGTTCCTTTTTCAGCGTGCCACGGTACACCTGGATGGTTTTTGTGGCGTTGTTGTCCCGCACTTGCAGGTCGAAGAACTTCCCATCCGTCGCATTGACGATGGTCTGCAACTCCGCCTCTGTCAGGATTCCCCATTCCACATCTATCGTCACCTTGTTGGCGATGAGAGTGCCATCCAACTTGCCGGATGAGGTGCGGCCGGTGTTGGAACTCCAGATCAGCTCGTCAGAGCTGGTCACTTTGGTAGGGGCAGGGAGCGTTACGCTCCCTGCCTTGATGGTATATGCCATAGCGTCACACCTCCTATACGGTCAGCTCGCAGCGCCCGTTGTTGGCTCTGGTATTGGCGTTGGTCTTGCGGATGAAATACTGCCGGAGAGATTCCTGATTCAGCTGATAGAGCGGCATAGTCTTCAGCAGCACGATGACCTCCATCAGCAGCGCTTCCACCCGCTGCGCATTGCCGCCGCCAGCAGACAGCGCCGCCTTCCGCGCCATCTCCTCCAACTTGTCTTCCGGCGCTACCACTTCGCCCTGATGGCGGTTGTCGCCGATCATGGCAAGCTGGGGCGTATTCTTGCGGACGTAGCCGCCTTGCGCCAAGTGAGGGATAGACACGCTCCCTAAAAACGGAATCTTGTGGATTTTTCTGTTGACCGCATCGATCACATTTGCATTAAACCATCTTTTCAAATCGGATATCTTACTGGAAATCGAGATAGAAAACCTAGCTTTCTTGTCCTTCCAGTATTTTGCGACGCCATTCCACCAGCCTCGCACCGTGGAGGCCGCAGTCGCCGCCTTTGCTGACAAACTGGCCACCTTATTGCGCCAGTTGCTCACACGGTCATTCCACCAACTGCGGATGGAGCTGGCAGCGGTGGCTGCCTTTGCGCTCAGATCAGCGCCCTTATCCTTCCAGTAGGCGGTCACGTCGCCCCACCAACTCCGGACATTGCCAGCGGTCGTGGCGGCTCTGGCTTTCAGATCGACCACCTTTTCCTTGATATTGGAGGTCAGCTCGCCCCACTTCTCCTCCAGTTCTTCCTTCTTGGTCTGAATTTCCGCTTTGATACCTACAACGACTTCTTCCGCCTTGCCTGCGGCCTCCGACATTCGTTGTACGACATTCTCGTTGAACCAGTCGCCAATTCCTTTCGCCTTCTCGGTGATGCCGTTCTTGATGTTCTTGACGATATTCGCCCCGGCCTCTTTCAAAGCGCTCACTTTGTCCGCCGCTTTCTGGAACACGTCGATGACCTTCGCTTTGATGGTCTTCCACAGCTTCCCCGCAGCGGCTTTGATCTTGTCCCAGTTCTTGTAGACGGCGATACCCGCTTTCACCAGCAGACCGAACGGCCCCAGCAGCTTCAAGATGGTGTCGCCGTGCTTTTTGAAGAAACCGGTCACCTTCTTCACCGCGTTGCCAAGAGCGCCAAAGGCCTTGTCTTTCAGGGCAATCAACTTGTCCCGGAGTTTCCCAGCCCAGGCACAAATCTTATCCCAGTTTTTGTACAGCGCAACACCGATGGCCACTGCGGCACCGATGGCGCCAACAACGATCAGCACCACCGGATTCAGCCCGGCAAACAGCCCCGTGACCTTGCTGACGATACTGAACCCAGAAAAGGCGTTCTTGAACGCTTTCAACGTGCCCATGCCATCTTTCAAAAATCGGAAGATGGAAATGGCGTTCCGGAAGCCTTCAAACGCCGTTTTGACGCCCTCAATCACTTTGGTGATGGTCTTGGCCGTCTTGACTGCCGCCACGAAGCCCAGGACGGACACCGCGATGGTGTCAAAGAGGGCTTGGTGCTTGCGAATCCAGTCGCCCAGGCCGGTCAGCACATCCCGCAGCGCCTTCAGGACGCTGACGATCACGCCGCCAGTCCAGTTTGCGACGGGCTGCAAGAAGCAATCCCAGAGGGCTTCCGCCACCGGTGCCAGCGCTTTGCACGCTTCGTTGAGCGCGTAAAACGCGGATGCCAGTACATCGATCAGACCGGGCAGCGCCTTAGAGATGGTCCACTCCCCCAGCGGGATCAGGACATGATCCAGCACCCACTTGCCGCCCTTTTTGACGGTATCCACGAAGGCGGAGAAGGCCGCTTTCAGGCGTCCCAGGGACGCCACCAGCGGAGCCAGCAGCTTTTTCAGCCGTTCGGACGCCTTAGCCACTTCCTCTGTGCTGCTCGCTGTGCTGCGGGCGGCGGTGGTCATGCCATCTAAGGCGTCATCCTTCTTCTTTTTCTTCTTCTTGGATTTTTGGGTCTTATCACCGGTTCCACTGGATTTGCTCTTATCTTCCAGCCGGGTGATCTGGTCAAAGCCCTCCAGTTCGCGGCGCAGCGCCTTGATCGCTTTATGGGTCTTGCCCACCTTTGCGCCTGCCTTTTTGGCTTCTCCGCCCATGTTGGACAGGGACTTCTTGGCGCTGTTCAGCCCGTCGCCGATACCGGCCACGGATTTGCCAATGCCACTCATGCTGCTGCCCAGCTGCTTGGCGGTGTCCGCGACACCGCTCAGCGCGCCGCCGGAACCAAAGAGAGATGCAGTCAGCTCTTTAAATGCGTTGGCCAGCTGCACGACCTTGCCCATAACGGCGTTGACCCACACCAGCGCCGGACGCAGCAGGTTGATGAGCCCCTGCCCCACCGCCGCCATCGCGGATTCCGTCTGCAAAGCCAGGATGCGGCTCTGGTTCGCCCAGCTGTCCTGGGTGCGGTAGAAGTCCCCGGTGGCATTGGTCAGCTGGGACTGGACAAATGCATAGCGCAAGGAGACTTTCTCCTGCTCGGTCATCTTCTTGGTGACCTTGCCGAACCCGTTGGCCATGGCGTAGGCGTCCAAAGCGGACTGGGTCATGACGATGCCCAGGTCTTTCAAGGTCTCTGTCTCACCGGAGAAGACCGATTTCAGCTTGGTGTAGGCTTCATCCTGGGAGATGTTGTAGAAAGACGCCACATCCCCCGCCAGGCCGGTCAGCGTCTTGGACATTTCAAAGGCCTGCTTTTCGCTGAACCCGAACGCCTCCGCCATGGAACCGAACGTGCCAATGTACTTCTTCGCCATGGTTTCGGACAGGCCGAACTGCATGGCCGCCGATTTTGCGAACTCGTCCACTTTGCCAGTCAGCTTGCCAAAGGTGACGTCCACCACGTTCTGCACTTCTGCCAGGTCACTGCCCATCTCGATGCAGGATTTCCCGAAGTCTGCCAGTTTTTTAACGGAAAAGGCAGCCGCCAACGTAGAAGCTGCCTTTTTTGCCAGTGCATTTAGTTGGCGGTCGAACGGATTCGATTCCAGGTCAACGCCAAGTCCTACTCTGCCGACAATGATGCTCATCCGTTCTCACCTCCTGCCATCTGCCGGAATACGTTCTGCATCTGCGCCAGGAAGTCGGCAGTATCCTCTGCCCGCTTCCGCTTGGCTGTGCGGTTGCGCCACTGGCTGCGGATGCGCCGTTGTTCCGGCGTAAACTGTTTCAAAATCTCTTTGTCCTCCTCCGCCCGGATGGCCACCATACGCCCCAGGGCGGTGTCTGGCGAGAGACCGGACAGCAGGTCGCGGAACTCGTCCCAACTCATGCTGCCCGCCTCTCTGCTCAGACGGATGTTGTACTGCTCGCTGAAAGACGACACGATCAAGCCAAAGTCGTCGATCAGGTCGTAGTAGGGTCCCCGCCGGTGCCGCCTTCTTCGTCGTCCGTGCCGATGGCCAAGGTCATGGCCTGGTTGATAACCATCATGTAATCGGTAAACGGCAGGTTCAGCGTCTCCAGCTTCGCCCGGGACTCCTCGCCCAGCAGCAGGTCAGCGCAGCGGATCACTTCCTGCGGGCCAGTGTCGCCGTTGCCCAGTAGTTCCATAATTTTCAAGACAGTGGCGGCGTCCGCGTGGACTTCCAGCTCCTCGTCCTTGATGCGCAGGCGAGGGTTTTCCCCGAAGGTGAGCTTATCGGTAATATCCATCATCTTTGCCATAATCGTTTTCCTCCTTTAAGAGCCGCCCGCGTTGGCGGCAGCAGTATAGGTGGGCTTGCCATTGGACTGGATGTCAAATTCCAGGGCGCCGACGCCGGTGGAGTCACCAGCGCCGATGTTGGTCACGTTGATGACCGCCTTGTCAAAGACGACCTTGTCGCCGTTGGGGAAGGTCCACTCGAAATACGCCTGGGCGTCCGTGCCGTTGGACATGAACTTGCCTGCGATAAAGTCGTTGCCTTCATCGCCGATGTTTCGCTTGCCGGACACGGAGATGGTGATGCCCTTAGAGGTCAGCAGGCGACGCACCCAGCCTTCCGTGTCAAAGGGCGTCCACTCCTCCACGCCGTTGTCAAAGGACACGGAAAAGCTCTCCATGTCCGCAATGGTATTGACCGAAGTACTGGAAGCGCCCACCTTGAACTGGTTCTCGTAACAGGGGAACACGTCACTGGTTCTGTTTACCATCGTCAATCACTCCTTCTATAGTAAAAATCCACCCAGATCACCCGCTCATAGACCCCGTTATCATCGGTGCCCACGTCAACAGGCTCCGGCACCAGCAGTTGCAAAAATGCCACCTGCGTCTGGCCGATCTGGATGGGTTCCGCCGCCTGGAGCGCTTCAAAGAGCGCCTGGGCAGCGGCTTCTGTTTCTTTTGCGTTCTGATTCCAGTGGAGCAGGATGGACACCTGCTTCACTGCCGTCTTGGTGCAGGACAGTCCGCCCAACGCAATGTTAGGCGGCTGTCCCAGGGCAGCTCGGCTGTAGACGCCCAGGCTCTCGTCCTGCTTGGCGTCCAGCTTGCCGATATAAAAATGCTCTGCGGTGGAAATGGTCTTCAACCAGTCCCGCACCTCTGCCAAAGTCAACGCTCACACCCCCGATCTCCGCTTGTAAAACGCGGCGAACGCCTTGCCCGGGAATGCCTGTTTTGCTCCGCCGGGCTTGTACGGCTCGAACCAGGCACCACCGGCGTTTGGATTCTCCCGCTTGGAGAAATGGTACTCCGGATGGAAATACAGCCGCCGGGCGTAAGGCGTCTGGGACACGATATCCACCTTGCGGAGGAGGGGATGGGGCTTGACGAAGGTGTTCTCGTTCTGGAGGCTGCCGGTGTCGAATGGCATGGTCTGGGACTGGATCAGGTCGGTCTTCACCGCCTCCGCCGTCAACACCATGGCCTGATAGGCCGCCCGATCCAGCTTCCGGATGGCGGGCATATTCAGTTTCACTTTGGATTTGACCAGTCTCATGTCATACCAGCTCCAATCTGGTGTAATTCACCGTTCCGTCCGGGTTCCGGCACTTGCTGCCCCGGAGGATGGTCCGTCTCGTGTTAAACACCACCACTTCTCCGCCCCCGATGGCCGCCAGCTCCGGACACAGGTCGCCAGGGAACAGCGCCACGCCAGAGAGCTCCACGAAGTGCTCCTGATCCGTGCGTACCGTCTTGGCGGAGTCCTGCCAGTTGCACACGGTCTCCACCGTCAGCGCCGCCACCGGCGCGCCGTCCTCGTCGATACCCTCCCGGCGCAGGGTCACCTGGATGGGGGTCTTGCACAGCGCCCGCGGCACCAGCGCCGGCCACCTCATCCCAGCCTCCGGCAGCAAAGCCCGGTCTGTTGCAGCCAGCCATACAGCCGCACCGGCAGGATGACTTCTCCCACAGCCACCACGTTCCGTCCATCGCCAAAGTTGGCGCTGACGCCGTTGATGGAGTAGCCGGTCAAGGCGCTGTCCAGCAGCTCGTCATTTTCAAAGCGGAAATCCGCCAGCTGGGAGGTGACCGTCTGGATGATCTCCTGCTGGAACTCTGTCAGCGCGTCAAAGCCCAGCGCCCGAATCCGGTTGAAGGTCAGCGTGTCAATGTCCCGGCTGGCCAGCTCCAACCAATGCTCCGGGTCATCCACGTTTGCCAGGCGGGTGTAGCCTGCACTCGTATAGTCAGCGAAGGATGCGTACATTACGCATCCTCCCCTTCCTGTTTCTTGCCGCCCTTCTCCCGCTTGGGCTTCGGTTTCTCCTGGGGCGGCAGCGGCGTGGTCATACCGATCTTGCGCATCGTTCTCCCCTCCCCGTCAAGCCTTGTGGCTCAGGTAGATACCAGCCACTTTGTTGCGCAGGACGTCTACAATGCCGTACTTGCGGTACTTGACAATGTAGGCGTCACTGTTGGGGTTGGCGTCAGGCGGGATGATAGAGGATGTCACGTGCTTGTCCCACTTGATGAGGGCAGGCTTGTGGATGATCATGAAGTTGATGTCCTTGCCTTCTTCCGTCACCTTCTCGTAGTAGGAGCTGGTGGAAGGATTGCCGGTGGGAGAGGATACGGCGGAATAGGTGTCGCCGGACTTGGTGTAATAAGTCTTGCCAGCGGTCACAGTGGTATCCGTGGACGCCTTGTAGCTGGCCGTACCTTTCCGGTAGTGACCGGCGTCCTCGCCGGGGCTCTTGCCGTCCAGCAGGTCGATGGCAGTGTAGAACCGACTCTGGGGCACCTTGCGGACTGCCTGGAAGGTGGCCAGCACCTCCCGGCTCTTGGTGGTGTCCAGACCCATGACGCCGTTGATGAGGGTGGGAGTGGCGTAGAGGATACGGTTTTCCTCGGGCACCTCATCCTCGTCCATCCGGTTCTTGGCGGCGATCAGGGCGGCAAGAAATTCGGAAGCATCGGTGTAGGTGGTAGCCGCTGCCTTGGAGATGCCGGGGATACCGGCCAGGGTGGCGAAGGTGAAGGCGTCCCCCTCCGGCGCCACCTTGTCGGTCATCAGCGTGGAAGACGCCTGGCCGAAGGCGATGCCAAAGGTCTCCTCATCATCCATGCTGTCCACGGAGATCTTGGAGCCACGGTCATAGTTAAAAGTCGCGGTCTTCCACACCACGGACACAGAACCGTTGGTGTAGCCGCTGTTGCGGTCGTAGTCGCCCAGGCCGCTGACGCTGATCTGGGGATAGAGGATCTCGTTTGCGTTTGCGCCAGCTCTGACCAGCGCGTTGTCACTGATGAGGTCATTGGTCACGCTGGCATTCCGATAGACCTCATCCAGGAGGTTGGTGTAGGCTTTCGCCAAAGTGATAGAGTTTGCCATCTTTCATCATCCTTTCTTACTTTTTGGGCGGCAGGCTGAACCAACTGCGCATTCGGTCATCCGCCTCCGCGCTCTGCCGATCCTTGCCGTCGCCGCCTACGGGGACAAAGCCCCTGGCCTGTTCCTTGGTCTGCTTCAGCGCCGGGATGTCCGTCAGCACCTTGTTCAGCGCCTCCGTGACCGCCTCGACCTGAATCTCGCCCTTGTCATCCACTGCGCCGGACAGGTCCGCCAGCCGCAGCAGGTAAGGCATGGTCTCCGCCGCCACGCCCAGGGTACCGGCCTGACTCATAGCCTCGGTCTGCAACCGGCTCTCCAGCATCTGGGCTTTCAGCTGGGCGTTCTCCGCCTCCAGGGCGGACATCGCTTCCGCCTGCCGCTGGGCTGCCGCGCCCTTCTGCTGACGGTAAGCCGCCACGATCTCTTTCGCCTCGGCCTCCGCAATGCCGTTGTCTACCAAGGCCCTGCGGCCGATGCCGTCCGAACGCTTGTCCAGGATGGCGTCCAGCTTGGCGAAAATGGCGTCGTAGTTGGGCTGCTCGCCGCCGGTCGGTGTGGTCTGTTCCGGCTCCGTGGTGGGTGTGGTCTGAGTGGTGGTAGGTTCTGCCATGTTCATCATCCTTTCTCCGTATGGCCGTCGCCTTGCCGGGGCAGTTTTATGCCTTGACCCGTGTGGGCGGTAAAATGGGTATAAGAAAACCACGGTGCATTGCATCGTGGTTTAATCCATTCCGTATTTTTCCTTCAACGCAAGGAGATCACGGTTATACTCATCTATTGCCTTGCGTGCTGCCACGGTTCCGGGGCCGTCCCTGCCAACTGCTGTTTTGTCCAGCTCTTCAGCGAGAGCCAGACCTCTTTTGCAGCGGTCGATCAATTTCTTTTTTTCACTTTCATAACTCAAAGAATTCCAAACCCCCCATTCTGTTCAGTTCACGCATAACCTCTAATTGCTGATATTCAACTGGCTTATCTGTTTGAAACGCCCGCTCCATCACGGCATATCTTGCCTGATTATATAGCGCCTCCGCATCTTCTGGCGAGATGTCCTGTGGCGTTAAAAACGCCTGCTGGCACTCCCCTGACACAACGATTTCCATGGCTGTTTTGGCCTTTACAGCTGACACAAAGTCTTGTCGGCTGAATGAATCATAAAAGCCGATTTCTGGGGTTGTCGGGTGGTTGTGCATGACAATAGCACCTTCCAATGCGTCAGCCCCGGCTAAATCCGTATTCACAGACGCTTCCCAACCTTTCAGGCTATATTTCTTTCCATTGGGCGATAAGACCAAGCCGTGTTCGATAGGGGAGAATTTGTGCTGTTCTGCGAAATCATTCCTCACTTTTCGCACAGCAGCTCCATCGTTGAAATCAAACGGTGCCACATCTTCCAACGTAGTATACCCGTCTGTATCACCGATTTTACCGCTCTGACGCTGTCCTGTCAATTTCCACTTATCCGCTAAGCTGGCATACCGCTCCCGATTCTCCTCATCCAAGCTATACCGCGCCAGCCGGTCATATCGCTCCGCCTGCCGTTGGGCGTGCTGTTGGCGCTGCTGCCGCTGTTCGGTCAGTTCTAACTGCTCTAGCTCTGCGGGCGTCCACGGCTCATCCACCTCGGTCACGCCGGGGAAGAAGGTGGAGTGCGCGTCCTTGCACCTGGGGTGGTACAGCCCCATCTGGATGGCGGAGGACAGCAGCGGATAGTCTCCATCCTCTGCCTTGCCGCCGCTCCACACGTCATCGATGAAAACCTTGCCGCAGAATCGAGCGCATTTGGGACAGGCTCCACCCCGCTTGTTGACGATGACGGTGCTGATGCCCCACGCCTGCCGCTGCTCCCCTTCCCCTTGCAGGTAGGCACGCTTGGACGCAGTGCGCAGCGCCATGTCCGCATAGTCCGCCAGGGAGTGGCGGGAGCCGTCCTTGTACACCACGCACTGGATACCGCTGCGCAAAAAGTCCCGGGTGGCCATATCCACCGCCTTTTCATACGTTCCTGCGCCTGTGTTGGCGTAGACCTGGGCGTTGAAGATAACCTTGCGATAAGCGTCGTTGGCTCTGCGCAGGATAGCGTGTTCCGCCTTCTCCATGTCCTGGGTGGTGGCGCGCAAAAGGGCATTGAATTTCCGGTCGTTGATGTCGTGGAAGCTGCCTTCCAAGGCTGCCTGTTTGGCCGCTCTATCAATCTTCGCTCCGGTTTTGGCCGCCTGCAAGATGCTCAGCTCCTGCCCCGCCTGCCCGGCGGCACGCTGGATGGCAATGGCTCGCTCAATACGGGCGTTGATGCCGCTGAAAATGCCGCCGAACCGCTTCCGGTTGCGCTTTTTGTAGCGTTCCAGCGCCGCCAGCTGCTCCACTTGCCACTGGCTCCACTGGATACCCTCGGCAGTCTCCTGCGCCCGGTGGTTGGCCAGGTTGCGCATCATGGAGGCGATGAGTTCCTCCTCAATGGCGCTGAACGCCGCCCTGACGTCATAGTCAGCCACCGAAGCCACCCACTACGACCTCCGCCCCGGCGCTGGGTTCCTCCAGATCTTCCAATCCCTGCTCCTGCCGGATGCGGCGCACCTCTTCCTCCTTCCAGGACTGCTCCTTGGCGTCGCCCCACAGTTCTTCCACCTTGGCTTCGATGCTCATGGGGGTATTGGGGTTGGAGAGGGTCTCCACCACCGCCTCAAAGCTGGGGTTGGCGTACTCGCCGAAGCTCACATCCACGTCGGTGTCCTCCAATACGCTGCCATTGGCGGTGGCATACGCCTTGAAGGTCGCGTCCACCAGTCGCCGGATGGCGTCGGACAGAGCGGCAATGAGGTTCTGCCGGGTGTACAAGGTGGTCTTCTCCTTCTCCCGCTGGGCTTCCGCATTGTCCAGCTTCTTCGTGTCGATGCCCAGAGTGCTGGGAGAAACAAGCCCTTGCAGCGCCAGATCCAGCGCTGTGATGTAGGTGCTGTTGTACTGCTCGGCGTAAAACTCCGCCTGCTGGAGGGAGACCTGGTTCTTGCCGTTCTCGGACAGGTCGCTGGACGTAGCAATAAACTGGTTGTCAAAGGGGTTGGGCTTGCACATCGCGCCGGTGCGGCTGTCTCTGGGGATCAGGCTCTCCGGGATGTACGTCCGGGGTCTGGCCTGCCGCATGGCATGGACCCATTGGCTCCACGCCTCGTCCAGGGCGTCAAAGCTGTCCGTCTTGCCCTCGAAGAAGGATTGTCCCCGCCCTGGCCACTTGGCCGACTCTTTGATGCGGAAGGGCACCGCCATCATATAGGACGGGTCGAAGGTCACGTCCTGAAGCTGCGCCGTCTCCTCCAGCACCGTCATATCTACCTCGGTTTCGTCTCGGTACAGCTTGTACTTGACATAGCCGAACCCGTACCGTTCCCGGAGGGTGTAGCTGGTGCCGTAGTGGCTGGTGAAGATGACCTCCTGCACCCTCCCCCGCCGCTGCACGAAGTCCACCCGGTCGCCGTCCACCCACTCCAGGATGGGATAAGCGGACAGCTCCGGGTCCAGGCTGATCTTGAACGCGCCGTCGCCGATGACCATGCAGCCGTTCAATGCCCGGGTGATCAGCGACCGCCACTCATTCTCCTTCCGCACCGCCTCCCAGACCTCCTGCTTCTCCGCTTTGGGGAAGTCCAGGTCGTTCAGGTCGGAGACCACCAGACCGGAGAGGGTCTCGACGATCTCCTTGGGCAGGCCGGTGTGAATCTTGCGCACCTCCATGCCGTGGGTGGGCACGGACGCCCAGAAGGAATGGGTGGTCTTGTCCAGCATCTGCCGATAAAACTGGTTCAGCTCCGCCCCGTCCCCACGGTACCAGATGCGGTTCTTGATGGCGTTGCCCTGCCAGTCGAACAGCTCGTTGATCTGGTAGCCCTGCACGCCCGGCGGTTGGATTTTCAGAAACGTCCTCAATGCCATTCTGATCTTGTCACCTACTTTCATGACTGCCTCCAATCTTGGATTTGTATGGGATAAACGCGTATTGCACGCTGTTGACCATGTGGTCGTTGGCGTCCTCCGGCTCGTTGTCCCGGTCCTCCCGCCAGCTGTAGCTGTCCAGCTCCGCCATGTAGCTGCGGCAGTGGTCCAGCACCAGGAAATCCCCATGGGCGAACCACCCCAACTGGAGGTTGATACGGTCCACAATCTTCATCTTTTTCCAGGCGGGCGTGAAATCGTACAGTGCGCCGTGGTCCCGCTTATACTTGTCCAACTCCGTCAACGTAGCCTGGTCGGCGGAGTCCACGAACACCCCACGCGCCAGCCCCCACACCGCCCGGTTGCGCTCCAAAAAGTCCAGCAGGTTGCGCACCGTGTCCGATGGGGCCAGGGGAACCCCCAAGGCAGCGTTGTTGTACACCCGCTCATCCAGCAGGATGCAGCGCCCCAGGTTGGTGATGCCCAGGAAGCTCATGGCGATGGTGTCCGGGCTCTTCTGGCTGTAGGCCGTGTCCAGGCCAGCGCTGAACTGGATGAAATACTCCGGCTGACCCTTGTCCTGCCGGTGGCGGACGAACTGTCTTGCGGTCGCCGCGGTGATGACGTGGCGCTGCCGGTCGAAGTTGGGGAACACCAGCCCCGTCGCCCGGCCACGCAAGCCCAGGATCTTGTTCTTGTACAGCTTGGTGCCCTTAGGCGCCGCCTCTATCTTCCTCTGGATGTCCGCCTCGGTCAGACTCAAGTTGTCCCGGAACGTAAAGAACCAGTACCGCCATTGCGGCACCGGTTCTTCGGTCAGCTCCGCCATGATCTCCGGCGGAACGTCGTGGGCATATTTTTGATACGGTCGGGAGCGGTTGATGAACTCCTTGTAGATGGGTAAATTCGGGTCATCCGGGTTCAGGGTGGCCATGAGGTAATCGTTTCGGGTGGAGATCTCCCGGACGAACTCGATGTTCGCCGTGTTGATCTCGTCGATGTACACGCACCCGTACTGGCCGCCCAGGACGTTCTCCCACTTGTCCCGGGTGTCATAGCCCAGGACGTAAATGACCTTGTCCTCAAACAGGATGTGTGGGAACTTGAACTGTGCGCTGCCGTTGCCGTTGTACACAGCGCCCCGATGCAAGTCTAGAATGCCGTTGTCCTGCTGGATGATGTTCTTCTCCGCCGTGCCAGTGGTGCGGCTGGCCAGGATGTGCATCTTCTTGCCGGACAGGCTGATCATGCGCATGAATTTGACACCTGCGCCAACGGTGGTCTTGCCAGATGCGGTCGTTCCCTCAAGGAAGTCCGCACGGACGCCGTGGACCGTGTTGATAAAGTCGATATATTTGGGCGACAATGGGAAGCTACTCCTCAAGACCATCCCCACCGATCTGCGCCATGACATCCGCCAGCTTTTCGGACGCCTTGACTTCCAGGTCTACGGCCTCTTTGAACAGACCATAACGCTTGCCCAGGAGCTCGGCGGCTTTTAGCCGCTCTTTCTCATCCGGCGGCTTTTCAATCACGCGCTCGGCGCCGATCTCGTCACGGGCGAGGACGCTGGACGTCGATTGGCCTCGGAGGACGCTTGTCAGGTACTCCACGACCTC
>JABLTK010012230.1_pt1 | contig 13692 bp, 13 predicted proteins | sample 7160131 | NCBI WGS metagenome assembly JABLTK01 (sample SAMN14651221, study PRJNA627086) | human gut metagenome | isolation source: feces | host: Homo sapiens
GCATAAGCGTCGGCAGCCTCCCGTTTTATCGCCTCACGCGGCGTCAATCGCAAAGTATGCCGCGCGCAAGCTCATCGAGCGCACCGCAGTCGAAAAGCTCTATAAGGCCCGCGTCGCACGCGGCCGCAAGCTTCGGATCGACAGGCAGCTTCGCCGTAAGCGGTATCTTAAGGCGCTCCGCCTCCGCCTCGATGCGGCTTTCACCGAACGCATGTATTTCCCTGCCGCAATCGGGGCATTTTACATAGCTCATATTCTCAACAATGCCCAGCACGGGTATGTTCATCATCCGCGCCATGTTTACGGCCTTTTCGACTATCATCCCCACAAGCTCCTGCGGCGTCGCAACAATTACAATTCCGTCAACGGGTATGGCTTGGAAAACTGTGAGCGGAACGTCGCCCGTTCCCGGAGGCATGTCTATGAACATGACATCCTCGTTATGCCATATGACGTCCGTCCAAAACTGCTTCACGGTGCCCGCAATTACGGGCCCGCGCCAGACAACGGGATCGGTGTCGTTTTCAAGCAGGAGGTTGACAGACATCACGTCTATGCCTGTCTTTGTCGTTACGGGAAATATACCGTCCGCGCTGCCCGTGGCTTTATCCCTGAGCCCAAACACCCGCGGGATAGACGGCCCCGTTACGTCGGCATCAAGCACGGCGGTCTTGAGTCCGCAGCGCTGTGCGATAACCGCCAGCATAGACGTAACAAGCGACTTGCCGACGCCGCCCTTTCCGCTGACAACGCCTATAACCTTTTTAATGCTGCTGAGCTTGTGCGGTGCTTCCCTGAAATCCGATGCACGCTCGGAACAATTCTGCGAACACGAGCTGCAATCATGGCTGCAATTCTCACTCATACCAATTCTGCTCCTTGTTTTATTACAAGCATATTATACCCCGCAAGGCGGCTAAGTCAACCGTGCGGCTTTACGGCCTTCGCCTTATCGGGCGCCCTCATGACGGTGAATGTAAAGCTCGTGCCCTTGCCGAGCTCGGAGCTCACGTCAATCGTCTCGCCGTGCGATTCTATTATGCGCTTAACGATTGAAAGCCCTAACCCCGTGCCTGACGTGCCCGACGGCGTATGCGCTTTTTCCGCTTTATAAAATCTGTCAAATATGTAGGGTAGATCCTCCTCAGAGATACCTTTGCCGTTGTCGGCTACCGTAACCCTTACGCATTCGCGCTCGGCGACGGTCGATACGGTCAGCCTGCCGTTCTCATTCAGAAACTTTATCGCGTTATCGCAAAGGTTATGGAGCACCTGCGTTATCTGATTCTGATCGGCATAAACAAGCGGCGCGCTGTCGCAGAGTTTTATCTCGACATCGATGTTTTTTGCGTTAATCTTGGCTTCAAACGTTATAAGCGTGTTCATTATGAGGCTGTTTATGTCAAACGCCGTTTTTTTCACATCATTCTGCGATGACTCAATTCGCGCAAGATCAAGCAGATCGTTCACCATCGCCGTCATGCGTTTGTTTTCGTTCAAAACTATTTCAAAGTATTTCGGGAATTCCTCAGGGGGTATCGTTCCGTCCTGCATCGCCTCAAGAAACCCTCTCATCGATGTGAGCGGCGAACGCAGCTCATGCGAAACGTTTGCAACAAAGCTTCGCCTCGCCTTCTCAAGATTCGTTATCTCTCCCGCCATCACATTGAAGCTCCTTGCAAGCTGCGCCACCTCGTCGTTTCCCGAAACGTTGGCACGGACATCAAAATTGCCCTTTGTAAACAGGTTGACGGTATTGTTCATGTCAGTTATCGGCTTGGACATCTTGCCGGTTATGTACGAAACAAAAAGCGTTGCGAAAAGCACGGCAATAAGCGCCGACATTATCACGTCCATATAGACCTGCTTGAGAGATTCATACACGTCGCTCATATCGACGTGTATAAAAAACGCGCCAATGGTATTTCCCCACGAATCAACCATGGAGTGCTTGACAGTCATCGTGCGAAAATCGGCCGTTCCCGCAAACATATTGTTTATCGTCTCAATGCCGCCGCGAACCATTATTTCCTCGGCCTCGCGGCTGATATCAGCTTCGTCGCATTCCTCCCATTTCTTGCGCGACGATTCATCGAAAAACGAAGCTTTTCCGTATGTTTTATCAATAAACAAAAGCTGAATAAGCGCATCGTACTTGCGCGCGCTGTTCGCAAGCTGTTCTGCGGCGACGGGACGCTTCTCGGGGTCGAGATAGCGCGACACGACTACCGCGCATAGCTCGTCCGCCTCCCTGATAAGCTCGTTTTCGCGCTCGTGAACATACTGCGCTTTGAAAATGCTTGCTATCGTAACGCCCAGAAGCGTAAGCAGCGCAAGTATAAGCGCAAGATATATCGTGAGCATTTTCGCAAAAAGCGTTTTGAACATTATTGCTGTTTTTCTGCCTCGAATTTATATCCTACGCTCCATACCGTCCGTATCTGCCATCCGCGGCAGTTCGCAAGGCGCTCACGAATGCGCTTTATGTGTACGTCGATTGTTCGCGAATCGCCGAAATAGTCAAAGCCCCATACCTGCTCGAGAAGCTGCTCGCGCGTAAACACCTTTCCCTCGTGCGACGCAAGGAAGTAGAGCACCTCAAGCTCCTTCGGCGGCATCTCCACGCGCTTTGAATCGAGAAGCACCTCGTAAGTATCGAGCGATACGGAGAGATTGCCGTACTCTATTGTTTTTCCGTTTGAGGCGTCCACCGAGCGCCTTAGCACGGCCTTTATCCGCGCCACAAGCTCCTTCGCGTCGAACGGCTTCACTATATAATCGTCCGCTCCGCCTTCAAGGCCCTGCACTCTGTCCTGAGTGTCGCCCTTTGCCGTAAGCATTATTACGGGCGTTTTGCCCAGGCGGCGTATCTCGCTGAGTACGGCCCAACCGTCCATGCCGGGCAGCATCACGTCCAAGAGCACAAGGCTCGGCGCGCATTCATTAAACGCCTTTATCGCCGCGTCCCCCCTGTCGCACGTCACTACCGTATACCCGGCCTTTTTAAGGTAGAGCTCAATTATGGCAAGTATGTTTCTGTCGTCGTCTATGACGAGTATAGTATTGTTTTCCATCAGCTTTCCTTTCCGAGCGATCCATCAAGCTCCTCTTCCGTTACGACTCGTATGCCGTTCTGCCTCAAAAGCGCCGCCGCAACACCGTCACCGCTCCTAAGCATTCCCGAAAACGTACCGTCGTATATGCTTCCGCAGCCGCACGACGGGCTTCTTGCCTTAAAAACTGCCACTTCGGCCCCGCATATCTTCGCCGTCTCGAGCACACTGCGCGCACCCGCAATAAATTCGTCCGTCCTGTCCTTGCCGTCAGCCGCGACGACCCTTGCCTTGCCGCAAAGCACGTCATTGCCGTCGCCTCCGCATATCTCGCACGGAGAGCGCGGTATATCGAGCCCGCTCAAGGCTTCGGGGCATACGGGCACGCACTCGTTCTCCTTCGAAAAACGTATGGCTGCGGCGCATGGTTTCGCTCCGCCGTCATATCTGCATTTTTCGCCCAAAAGGCATCTTGATATCAATACTATCATAATTCCCCCCGCCGCGGCGTACAAGCGTTTATACGGTAAATTCAACGTTTGTTCATAAAACTACAGTTTTTTTATCGTCACGGCCGTCACGCCCGCATCGCCCTCGCCGTAAGCGCCCTGCCTGAAGCTCTCGACAAGCCTGTGCGTCTTTAAGTAGCTTTGTATGCCCGCCCGCAGCGCGCCCGTCCCCTTGCCGTGAATTATCATCACTTCGTTAAGGCCGTTCATCGCGGCGTTCTCAAGATACCTGTCCACCTCAATTATCGCCTCGTCGACAAGCTTGCCGCGCACATCTATCGAAAGCCCGACGGACTTGTCTCCGAGCGTTACTTTGCCTGCCGCCGCGTCCGTCTGCGGGCCTTTCTTTGCAGGTTCGTTCAAGAGGCGCAGATCGTCGAGCCGAACGGCAATCTTCATTATTCCTGCCTGCACCAGCACATCGCCCTTTGCATCGGGTTTTTTAAGCACCGTTGCCTTCTTGTTTTCAAGACTGACTATGCGCACCTCATCGCCCGGGTTCACGCTCTTTGGAGCTACGCTCATGTCAGCAACTTTTTTCTCAGGCTCAACAAGCGCATTCTCGCGTTCTCTTACGGCGTCACGGCTTGCCTGTATCACCCTGTCGGCCTCGCTTTGGTTTATCGACTTCATACTTCGTATCTGAACGATAAGACGTTCCATCTCGCGCTTTGTGTCGGCGACAACGCGCCTTGCGTCCTCCCTCGCCTTCGCCTGATAGCCTTTTTTCGTTTCCTCAAGCTTCTTCTTCTCTTTTTCGACCTCTGCGCGCAGCGCGTCAAGCTCGGCGCGCGCCTGTTCGGCAAGCTTCCGCTCCTGCTCCGCTATGCGCCGCTGTGATTCAGCGCCGGATATGACGTCCTCAAAGCGCACGTCTTCGCCCTTAAGGAACTGCTTTGCACGGTTTATTACATCATCGTCAAGGCCGAGCCGCTTCGATATCTCAAACGCGTTCGATTTGCCCGGTATGCCTATGAACAGCCTGTATGTCGGGCAGAGTTTATCAATATCAAACTCCATAGAGGCGTTCTCCATGCCGTCCCGCGCAAGCGCAAACGCCTTTATCTCGCTGTAATGCGTTGTAGCAAGCGTTGTTGATCTTCTGCCGTAGAGCGTCTCGAGTATGCTCATGGCGAGCGCCGCGCCCTCTATCGGGTCGGTGCCCGCACCAAGCTCATCCAAAAGCACGAGCGACTTGTCGTCTGCGTTTTTGAGTATGCCCACAAGCCGCGTCATGTGCGACGAAAACGTCGAAAGCGATTGCTCTATCGACTGCTCATCGCCTATGTCGGCGTAAACGTTTTTGAATACGCCAAGGCGCGTCCCGACATCCGCGGGTACGAACATGCCCGCCTGCGCCATAAGCGTAAACAGACCGACAGTTTTCAGCGTCACCGTCTTGCCGCCCGTGTTCGGTCCGGTTATTATGAGCGTCTTAAAATCCTCTCCGAGCCATATGTCAATAGGCACGGCCTTCGCCTTGTCAAGAAGCGGATGGCGTCCCCTTACTATGCGTATGCGAAGCTCGTCGTTCATCTCGGGGCGTACTGCGTTCATATCACGCGCAAGCTGCGCCTTTGCAAACCTCAGATCTATTTCGCCCAAAAGAATGAGCGCATTGTATATGTCCTCGCCGTACGGGGCGACCATGGATGTCAGTTCCGAAAGAATGCGTTCTATCTCGTCGCGCTCCTGCGCAAGCAGCTTTTTGAACGTGTTTCCAAGCTCCACAACGGCCGCAGGCTCGATAAAAAGCGTTTGTCCGCTGCCCGATTGGTCATGTATCAGGCCGGGTATCTGCTTTCTGTACTCCTGCTTTACAGGTATGACAAACCGCCCGTTGCGCATGGTGATTATTGGATCCTGCAAGTATTGCTGGTATGTAGACGAGCGTATCATCGAGTTAAGCTTCTCGCGCACCTTCTCGTTCGCCACCCTCAGTTCGCGCCTTATGCGCGAAAGCGCGGGCGACGCGCCGTCAAACATTTCGTCCTCGTTTAGTATGCAGCGGTTCAGTTCGTCCTCAATAAACTTGTACGATGGAAGGTTTACAGCCATCGAGGCGAGCCGTATCTGATCCGGCTCCTTCGTAAGCGCCGATTTTGCTATCCTTATCGCCCTAAGGCAGGAGGCGAGGTCAAGAAGCTCGCGCATCGACAACGCCGAAACCGCCTTTATGCGTTTGAGCGTATCGCGCGTATCAGGAAACTCATCGATTGGCGATTGTCCGAGCCTGAACAGCACCGCCTCAGCCTCGCTCGTCAGGTCAAGCTCTGCGTTAAGCTCCGCAAGCTCCGTGAGCGGCTCGAGCTTTCTCGCGCGCTCCTTGCCGATTTGGCATCTCGCATGCGTTTCGAGCATCGCCGTTATTTTATTGTACTCGAGTGTTTCAAGTATTTTCTTATCCATGTTTTTCTCCTTTATGTCATGAAACGGCGCGATTCCAATGTCCGCGCGTTATTGCGGCGGTCACGTCCGAGCGTGCGGCGCATCTCCCGTCCCGTGCCTCGCAGGCGTCATTTACGGTGTGCTCTATCGTGTTTTCATCCTCCGTGAAAAACGAAAGCGTCCATGCCGCCGCTCCCGAAAGCTCCGCCGCCAGATCTATCACATACGTCGGAGCCATGTTGAGCATACGCACGATACACCCTGATGGCGTGACTGTGTTTATCAGCTCGAACCCTCGCCCCTCTTCGTCAGTTATCGCTCCGGTCGTCCCATCGCAGCCGCGGCAGCCAAAATGTTCCTTTACCGTGCAATGGAGCATGTTCATTAGCACCGCCCTGCCATAGACCGTTATCCCTTCCGACGACAGCTTCAGCATATCCCTGAGCTGCGGCCGCGTCAGTTCCTGCGAAAGCGTCACCCTGTCGACGCCGCTCGCCCGAAGGAGCGATACAGTTTGCGTGTTCGTTACGTTCATGTGCGTCCCTGCCACGACATATCCGGCATCACGGCACATTTCAAGCTGCGATATATTGTTTATCTCAATCCCGTCAAATATGCCGCATGATGCAAGCTCGCGAAGCCGCGTACTAAACTCATCGCCCATCACAGCCACGGGAAGCGCAAGCAGCAGGCGTACGCCTTGCTTTATTCTGCCAAACTCCTTAAGCGTTTCCGGCTCGTATCTTATCGGATCGATTATTATCTCGTCCGCGCCGCCCCTTTTCGCGGCTCGCGCACCGCCAAGCGTGCGAACGCGTGCCGATATCAAGGGCATTTCCTGCCTTTCGCCAAGGTTTTCGGGCTTAGGCGCTTTAAGCGTCCCGCAGTCTCTCTTTTCGGTCAAAAGCTCCTCAAGCTTTGTCACCGCGCAGCGCCTGATAGCGTTCAGCTCCCCGACCGACACAAACGCGTTTTCATCGGCCGCAGTAAATGCCGATTCAAGAACAAACGGCGTATCTCCGAGCTTTTTCAACTGTCTTTCGTAAAGCTCGGCGCTCTGCGGTTTTTTCGCCGCCTGCGGCACGCCGCCCGCCACGCTCGCCGCCGCATCGCCTTGCCTTAGAGTAAGTCTTACGGGCTCGCCTCGCGCAATATAAAGCTCCGCCGTAACAGGCAGCTTTCTCGTGTCCGCCTCAAAGCTCTCGCTCACGCGTCTCAAAAGCGCCGCATCTGTCGTTTCGGACGCCCGCGCGTCCGTGCGCACATCGTCCCCGAAATAATATGCCGATGAAAAGCCTCGGCTGAATATACCCTCCACGTCCGAGCGCATATCGTTTGTAACGGCCGACCTTCCGCCGTCTATCGCCGTCCTGTACGCGCGCGTCACTGCGGCTACGTACTCGGAGCGCTTCATCCTGCCCTCAAGCTTTATGCATGATATCCCGGCGCGGCGCATGGCGTCTATATTGTCGAGCATGCACATATCGCTTGGGCTCAGGCAGTAATCGCGATCGCCCGGCATTCCCAAAACGCTCGCCCGCTTGCGGCACGGTTGGGCGCACATACCCCTGTTTCCGCTGCGCTCTCCCGCCATCGATGAATAAAGGCATTCGCCCGAAAAGCTCATGCAAAGCGCTCCGTGCGCAAACGCCTCAAGCTCCACGCCCGTGTTCCTTGCGCTTATCTCGCTTATGCGCTCCAGGCTTGTCTCACGCGAAAGCACGACGCGCGTTATGCCGAGCTGCCTGCATCGCTCCGCTCCGTCCGCATTATGCACAGCCATTTGTGTGCTCGCATGTATCGGAAGCTTCCCAAGCTCGCTCGCAAGCAGCTTTACAAGCCCGAGATCCTGCACTATCAGCGCGTCAGCGCCCGCATTGTATAAGAACCCCGCATATTTCAGCGCGTCCTCAAGCTCCCTGTCAAAAAGGAGCGTATTCATCGTTATGTACGTCTTGACTCCGCGAAGCCTACAATAGGCTATCGCTCTCTCCATCTGTGCATCATCGAAGTTTTTGGCGTTTCGCCGTGCATTGAACATAGCTCCGCCCATGTATACGGCGTCTGCGCCGTTTTGTACCGCCGCCCTCAGGCTCTCGATGCTGCCCGCAGGCGACAATAGCTCAATTCTATCCATCGCTGCTCTTTTCCAGGTTAAATTTCACTATAAGCGCGTCGAGCTCGCCGCTTTTTTGCATATCGTAAAGCATCCTGTTCGCTATCTCAATCAGCGCGGGCGAATCGGTGCTGCATGCAATCGCGTAATCTATCTTGCCCACCGTCATGTCGTGCTTCAAAAGCGCGTATTTATCCTTATAAGTCATAAAGTACGTTCCCTGAAGCACTGCGCCGTCTATCTCGTCCCTCGTCAGCGCGTCGAGCAGCTCGGGATACGATGCATATGCCCTTATCGCCGTATCGTATGCCTTCGGGTCGCCTATAAAGTTTTTTATGGCCGTCGCACCGGGCGTCTTATTTACATAGCCTACAGTCATCTTGTTTATGTCGGTATGCCTGTTTCCCTCCTTCACGGCCACATATACCTTGTCCGTGTAGTATGCCGAAGAGTACACATAGTCGCTGTAGCCGTCCTTTCGCATCATGCAAACGGCCATGTCAATAGAGTTGTCATCGAGCCGTGCGACGCACGTTTTCGTATTGACCTCCACAAGCTCGAGAGCATATTCGCTCGGCATATCCGGCAGCACTGCAGCGGCCAGCCGCTTAGCTATCTCTATCTCAAGGCCCTCCATGCCATAGGATAGTCCCTTTATGTCGTTCCTTACGCCGACGCGCAAAACGCCGTTCGCCTCAACCGTCTTTACCTCGGGCGAATCGTATGCAAACGGCTTGCGCGTAAGCAGTGCGATTATCACGATGAGTGCGGCCAATCCTACGGCCGCGCAGATCATTATCTTTATTAGCTTTTTCCCCTGTTTGCCTCTGAAGAGGTAAGGAGTTCGCCGTCTTTTCATTGTCTATATAAGCTCCGAAGCCACATAAATATACATATTTATTATAGCAGTTCATATGCGCGTTGACAAGCAAAGCCATGCGGCGGTATAATTTTTTGATAAATCATTATTCAGAGGTAACTATGAAAAAGATAAGCGCTAACGATCTGCGCGAAATGTATCTGCGCTTTTTCAGCGAAAAGGGACATGCGGTCATACCGTCCGCATCGCTGATTCCCGAGAACGATCCTACCGTTCTGTTCACGACGGCAGGGATGCATCCTCTCGTGCCGTACCTGATGGGTGAAAAGCACCCCGCGGGCACGAGATTGACGGACGTTCAAAAATGCGTCAGAACCGGCGACATAGACGAGGTCGGCGATTCGTCTCACCTCACGTTCTTTGAAATGCTCGGAAACTGGTCGCTCGGCGACTATTTCAAGAAAGAAGCGATTGCATGGAGCTTTGAGTTTTTGACGAGCGAGAAATGGCTCGGCATCGACAAGGACAAGCTCTATTTCACCTGCTTTGCCGGTGACGAAAACGCTCCCCGCGACACTGAAGCCTATGACTGTTGGGTCACTATGGGCGTCGAGCCGTCCCATATCTTCTTTTTGGACAGAAAGCATAACTGGTGGGGTCCCGCAGGTATGACAGGACCCTGCGGCCCGGATACAGAGATGTTCTACGACACGGGCAAGCCTAAATGCTGCGACGAGTGCAGCCCCGCCTGCTCATGCGGAAAATATCTCGAGATATGGAACGATGTTTTCATGCAGTATCAAAAAACTCAGGAAGGCAAGTACGTTCCCATGGAGCGCAAAAACGTCGACACGGGTATGGGTCTTGAGCGCACGATAGCCGTGCTTCAGGGCGCAAAGAGCGTTTATGATACCGACACGTTTACAGACATTATTGCCAGGATATCCGAGCTGAGCGGAAATGACTACAACAATTCGCCCGATACCGTGAAGGCCTTCAGAATCATTGCCGACCATATAAGGACTTCCGTTTTCATGATAGGCGACTCGCGAGGCGTGCTGCCGTCGAACGTTGACCAGGGTTATATCCTCAGGCGTTTGATTCGCCGCTCCCTCCGCTACGCGATGCAGCTTAATATGCCTGACAATTCGCTCTCCAAGGTTGCCGAAGTCGTCATCGAGCAATATAAGCACATCTATCCGGAGCTTGAGCAGAACCGCGCGCTCATACTCAACGAGCTTGACGCCGAAGAGATGCGCTTCAAAAAGACGCTCACGAACGGAATGCGCGAGTTCGAGCGCATAAAGAACCGCTTTGAAAACGGCGTAATCGACGGCCAGAGCGCATTCAGGCTTTACGATACGTTTGGCTTCCCGATAGAGTTCACCGTCGAAATGGCGCGCGAAAACGGCTTAAGCGTCGACGTTGACGGCTTCAAGGCAGCTTTTGAAGAGCATCAGAAAAAATCGCACGCGGGCGCCGAGCAGCGCTTTAAGGGCGGTCTTGCCGACACATCGGAGCAGACTGCAAAGCTCCACAGCGCAACGCATCTTTTGCAGGCCGCGCTCAGGCGCGTACTTAACGACGACACCGTATCGCAGAAGGGTTCCAACATAACCGCAGAGCGTCTGCGCTTTGACTTCTCTTTCCCGCGTAAGCTCACAAAGGAAGAGCTCAGCGCAGTCGAGGCGCTCGTAAACGAATACATCGCCGCCGACTACGAGATAACCTGCGAGGAAATGACAGTCGACGAAGCGAAAGCGCAGGGCGCGATTGGTCTTTTCGACAACAAGTACGACGCGCGCGTCAAGGTCTATACAATGGGAAGCGCAAGCAAAGAGATATGCGGAGGTCCGCACGCCTCGAGGACGGGCGAGCTCGGCACATTCAAAATCAAAAAGGAAGAGGCTTCGAGCGCCGGCGTAAGGCGTATCAAGGCTGTTTTGGAGTAAAAAAGACTAATGGCCATTAAAGGTGCAGACCTGCTCGAATACGATTGGCATACCGAAAAAAGCCGTGCCGTTTTTGGCGTCGATATGTCGCTTTATTCCGCCGCTCCCATCGCAAGCGACGGCGTGCTGCTCTATGCCTCATGCCGTTCAAAAAAAGATGACAGCGAGCTTCGCGGTATAAGGCTTTCAATGTGTGACTCGTTTTTTGAGCTGTGCCAAAAAAAACTTAATATTATTTTCGCCGGATATATCGAGACCCGGCGCCAAAAGCGAGGTATCTTTTACGGCTCGTCAATCGATCTGCTCGACGATATGCGTGAGCTTGCCGACAAGCAGCTTTTTCTGAGCATCGAGTGCGGCGCATGGCGCGATGAAGCATGGCAGACATATTTCAAGCTTCTTTATCCGGACGCCGCCAAATACAGAACGATTGAGAACGGACGCACTATTGACGCGTTAAGAAAGCAGGGCGATATGCTCAACATTTCGCGCCGAATAAGCTTCCATGTGTTCTTTCCTTCAGAGCCGATACGGATAATGTTCGAACAGGAGGCGCGTCTTGCAGGCTTCGCGATAGGCGAACCGGAGTTTGCCGATGAAAGCGACCTATCTCACGGCGTATCGCTCCATAAGATAAGTACGCTCGATAAGCGCGAAATCGACGACATAACAACGCGCATAATAAGGATAGCCTCAAAATATGACGGTATGCTCGTCCATTGGGACTGCGGCGTCGTTAGGCGGTAGAGCGCTATCAATGCAGCGTATCCCTTAATTAAATGCCTCCGCGCGGCGCAGTTACATAACACCGCGCAGAGCTTGGGCGAACTGCCTGCGGGGCATTGAAAGATACAACAGATAATAAGCAAAAAGAGCTGCCTGACTTCTTCGGAGATCAGGCAGCTCTTTTTTATGAATAGTGGAATTTTGTTGGCACGGAGCGGTTACGCGACGCAAAACGGCGGCAGGGATTGCTCCCCGCCGCCGTGCATCCTTATGCGTAGATCGGATCATTATTGACGATCTCGGTTGCTATTTCCCGTACTGCGTTCATCCGTTGCACCAAAGCATCTGATTTTCCGCTTTGAGCGTTTCCGTAATGCCGTCCTTTCGGCAAGTTCTTTTACCAGCCGAAAGAACATATTCTCCGCCTGCTCGTTCAGATTTGCAAGGCAGCCGTTCAGCTTCCCGTCAAGTAACAACCCGGTATAGAGCGCCTTACGGTGCTGCCGGAGATACTGCAGATGCCGCTGTCCCCAAATGCCGATGGGACGTTGTTCTTCGGGCGGACAGTGAGGCACGGGAGATAATATTCCCCGTGCAGCTCGTACCACATCCCATGCTTTTCATCGTAGAATTGCTTTTCCATTGCTTGACCCTACCTTTCATAATCAAAGCTTCTCTGGCGTTGCCGCCGTTTTGCCTGTTGTGGTTCTCCGGCCTGTGCCACCAGATCGTCTATCTGCCTGCTCGCGAATACCTTCCGAAGGAAGGAATAGTCCTTGTTTTGCTCCCGCAGAGAAGTGTTCTCCTCTTTGAGCCGGTCATTGCTCCGAGCCAGACCCTCGTTATTCATTGCAGAGAAGTACCACGACGGAGAGATCAGCAGAGATGAATACGACAAATGGCGCTATTATTGCCCTGAGCACGATGATACACAGATCACCGCAAAAGTACCCTCGCAGGAGCTGAGCGACGCCATGGTCAAGGCGTTTAAGAAAAAGCTGAAGGATTGACGTATTCATCCACTTCCTTTCCAGGCAAAAAAAGAGCTATCTGATCCAACAAAAATCAGTTAGCTCTTTATTTATGAAAATGCTTAAAGTGTTGTCAAAACGTTGTCAAAGCTGTTTGAAGCCTCAAAAACCCAGTATTTATAAGGGCACTGAAAAAGGTGTGCTTTTCACAAACGAAAGGCACACCTTTTTCTTATGCGGTAAAAAACCGGATAGTCAATGGCCGGGAAGAAAAGAACCCAAGCGAGATTACGATCCACAAGGCCGCAAAGAGTTATTTCGATGGACTGGGCTTCAAGAAGCTGCCCACCATCAAGGCGCTGAATACCGAGTATGTCGAGCTGCTGGCGGAGAAGAAATCCGTCTACGCCGACTACCGCAAGGCCCGTGAGGAAATGAAAGAGCTGCTGACGGCAAAGGCCAATATCGACCGTATTCTGGAGTTGGACAAGGAGCAGGAGGAAGCGAATGAACGACGGGAAAAAGAGGCGGAGCGGCGCTGAGCTGTCCGCTCACAAGCGATTTGCAAAATCGCGCAGCCGATGGATTTATCCTGCGTTCCAGAACAACAATTTTGTGTTCTGCGGGGATTGGGGCAGCGCCCCAACAAGCATGAAACAGGCGGTCCCGTGTGAACGGAATCCGCCTGTTTTCGCAAAGTGGGTACCGCTTTGCATTGCTTGCCGCTTTCTTGCCCCCGTTCGCAGCCCCTCCGAGGCCGTGATCTTCAAGGCCAAGGCAGCGAAACCAGGTCAGGTATTTATTTGTAAATTTTACTCCAGACGGATTGACAATGTGCATTGCACGTTGTATAATTTCAATTATACATTATGCAAGTTGTAAATTAGAGGTGTGCGTATGCCCGCAAAAGCAAAAGTCACAAAAGAAATGATTGTTGACGCGGCCTTTGCGGTCGCCCGTGAAGCAGGAGTGGAAAACATCAACGCAAGGACTGTATCGGAAAGGCTGAATTGCTCCACACAGCCCGTCATGTATCATTTTGCGACGATGGAAGAACTGAAAAGAACAGTCTATGCGAAGGCAGACCTTTATCATTCGGAATACCTTATGACCATGAAGAAACCGCCAAAGGGTGCTGCCCTTGGAATCGGAATGAA
>JABLTK010113940.1_pt1 | contig 13691 bp, 13 predicted proteins | sample 7160131 | NCBI WGS metagenome assembly JABLTK01 (sample SAMN14651221, study PRJNA627086) | human gut metagenome | isolation source: feces | host: Homo sapiens
CATTTAAATTATCCTTTTCTCTTATATTAATATTTTGAGCATTTTCTCTATACACTTCACAAATATCACAAATTAAGGAATTATTCTTATATAGTTTTAATGATGTTTCTTCTTTTTGTAAAGAGTATATGATTGGCATGTCATTTTCTTTCACAGATTCAATTTTCTCAGATTTTTCACTATACTTTCTCAATTCAGTTTCACCATAACAAATAAAATATATATTTGAGTTGTCTGCATATTTTATTTCATAAACATCTCCTGTCAAATCTATTGATTGCGTCTCTGACCCGTCTTTTTTTACTTTTTCAAGAATATATTTTGAACCGCCAGCCGGCATTTTTCTCTCTATTAAAACATATAATCCATTATCTGTAACAGCACTATCAATTACCTGCTGTTCACTCTCATTCTTCATATAAATTCTGTCTAGCACATTCGCGTATTGTTTTTCTTTATTCACTTTAAAAATAGAAATACTACCATCACTGTTTGAAGAAGAAAAGTACAAATTTACATCATCTTCAATCATAAAACTCGAATTTCCACTTACTAGTGATATCGGATTTCTAACAATTAATGTTTCTCTGTAATATTCTGCTTTGCATAGTTTATTTTGATATAGATATATTATATTTCCATCCTGAATGCTATACAATTTACCAACACAAAATTTTTTAATGTAACTAGTATCGTCAAGATTCATATACAAGGTTTGACCTAAAACCGTGAAAAATAAATTATTATTAAATATGTATAATCTATTTTCAATATCGTATTGCGAAGTCTTATACATAACTTCCACTTTATTTTCACCTGTTAACTTAATTCTACATAGTTTGTTTTCACTTTCGCCGTTATATCCAACTTCGTTATCGACATAATATATATAATCATCATACATTAGCAAATTACTACCATTCCACATAACTTTTGTTTTATTCTCTTTAGTCAAATCAATAATATTATCATTTGGACTTTGTATAATATTTCCATTATTTCTAGAGCTAAATGCTATTAGTCCTATTAAAAGTGCTAAAATTATAATAAACAAAAAAATCAATCCGTTTTTTTTTCATTAATTACCTCCACTTTTATCTTTAGTCTTTGTATGCTTCCAATTTATTTATTTTTATTCCAGCATTTGAAAACTTTTCCTCATATTCCGTCATTATATTATCACTAACATTTTCAGAGTGCAAATCTCTTGTCACATTTCTTAATTCATAGCCATTTTCAACAAGTGATACCATAGAAAAATCAAACAAATCGTTATTATCTGTTTTTTGAAATATTTGTTTTTGTCCTTTAAATATTTTATCATATTTTTCTAAAAAAATCTTGCTTGTTAATCTTCTTTTTTCGTGTTTTGCCTTTGGCCAAGGATCCGAAAAATTAAGATATATACGTGAGATTTCGTTTTCGAAAATTTCATCAATCTTCATAGCATCAATTAGCACAAGTTTTAAATTTTTTAAAGGCTTTTCTTCTTGTTTTAATTTTTCTACTGCCTTAACCATAACACTATCATACATTTCTATTCCAATATAATTTATATCTTTATGTGCTTTTGCCATACCAATAACAAAGTTTCCTTTACCCATACCAATTTCTATATGAATAGGATTGTTGTTTTTAAAAAATTCATTCCATTTTCCTTTGTATTCGCTTGGAGTGCTCACGTAATATTCAGAAGCTTCGACTCTTTCTTTTGCATCCTTTACTTTTTTTAATCTCATTCTTTTCTCCTCTTAAATCCTAATACTATTGTAAAACCTAATATCTAACATTTTTATTTTCGATTAAGTATCCCATTTTTTTCTATTTCACTAGACATTAAGACATTATTATTGTATAATGTCCTAGGTGATTAATCAATATAATTATCAAATTTTATAAGGAGGATGATTTTAAGATGGCAAAGAAAATAGCTTTATTAGTATCTTTAGTCATGATCTTTTCTTTATCATTAGTTTTTGCAGAAACAGATGGAAGTACGCTTTTAATTTCACCTGCTCCAATAACTACAGAGAGTGGAGAAACTATAGATACAGCTGAAAAATCTGGTGAAGAATTAGTTTCAGGAGAAACTTCTGGTGAGGTTTCAGGAGAAATATCTAACGAGACTTCTGGAGAAACTTCAGGCGAAGTTTCTGGCGAAGTATCAGGAGAAGTTTCTGGTGAAGAAAAAACTCCAGAAGATACAAAAACACCTACAACAACAGATGATAATACTACATCAAAAGATGATAACACAACAACACCTTCTACACAAAAAACTAGCACAGTTGGTGCAGTAATTGCTATAGTAATTGTTGTTGCTGTTGTTGCAATAGTTGCTGTTCTTCAAAAGAAATAAAACATATTTTAATTTTACCTTCAGCTACGTAAATGGCTGAAGGCTTTTTATTTAAAAATCAAAATAAAGTCATATAAAAACAACCATTTACATTCTGCTCAATTCTAATAACAGTTTTTGTAAATGGTTATTTTTATTCTAAAATATATTGCTATTCATTTTCGTTTTCATTCTCTTCAACATCTTCTCCACAACCGCATGAACATTCTTCATGAGTGTTACCATTTTCATCTTCATAAAACTCATACGTATATGTTCTATCTCTATCAAACAATTGTGTTATTTTATCTATAACGTCAGGCACATAATCCAATAATTTATCAATTGCATTGCAATGGTCAACTGGTATCATTTTTGTTGAGCCTTCTGTTATCACTAAGAAACCAATTGGTTCAATATGCACACCAGCTCCACTACCTCCACCAAAAGGAAGTGCATGCTTGGTTTCCTCTTCTGAACCACTTCGTTTTGTCTCTTCTAATGTACTCATATTAAATTCACTGCCACCTGCCGCAAAACCAAATGAGACTTTTGATATCGGTATTATAACAGTACCGTTTGCAGTTTCAATAGAATCTCCTATAATAGTATTTACATCTATCATATCTCTTAAGTTGTTCATAGCAGTATTCATAAGTCCCTCAATAGGATGCTCGCTCATATTATTTTACCTCCTTAATTTATGCTTTAAAAATAATATGGGCTTTTTTATATAAAAATATTCTATTTATTTTAATTATTTACTATGTCAACACTGATAGCATCTACTCCAGCAGGATAAGTTTCTTTTACATCTCCAATATATGTTACTTTTACCTTTTGTCCAATTATATAATCTTTTGAGTTTTCATTTTTTATTGAAAAACTAATTATATCTGAAGATTTAAGTATTTCTTGATCCTCTAAAGGTGTAACAAGCATAATATCTCCTTTTATTCCAATAATGCTTCCTATAAAGAACGTCTCAACTTCCTCTTTATCACCTGATTTCTCTAAATCGCCACTTTGAGTTGGTTGTTCAATGCTGTTATTTTTCTCTCCACTTACTGTAGCGTTATCTCCACTATTAACTTCATGTTCTCCGCTACTTATAGTTGTATCGCCACTTACTTGATTTTTGTCTCCGCTTTCTTTTTCAGTATCTCCACTGTTTATTTTATTATCACCATTATTTTGGTTTTTATCATCATCTTTTGGTATTAGATTTACATCATATTTTTTGTATTCCTCACTAAAATCTTCTGGTTTTGTAAACAAAGTACCAACTTTTGTTTCATCATATCCATTTAGCATATGAAAATCTATTATCTTATAACCAAAACCTGTATATATGACAGTACCACCGTCATTTAAGGCTGCTGACATCTTTGCAAATATAGGCTCTTTTTCACTTTTTATAGAGCTACAATCTACTAAAATCATTATCCCACTAATTATTGCAAGTGCAACTATAATTGCTATTACCAATTTAATTATTTTTTTCATATCATTATTACATAAACTATATAAAGTTTATGAACTCCTTTCTAATAATTTTTAAATTCTCTTAAAATTAATTCTTTCTGAGCCATAGTTTCGTTATAGCCTAAATCAATAACATGATTCACATCTTTTATGTCCAATAACCCTGTATCCGGAATTGAAAGTTCTAGCAATAAATTTAAATATTCTTTTGCAACTGACATATTCAAAATAGAAAATATATCTGCAGCCCTTAAAGCAACACTTAATATATCATCCTCAGGTTCATATGAATTCAATTCAAAACAGACACCAAGTACTTTTTCTGCTCCCATTTCTTTCAAAACTTTTGTTGGCAAATTATTTACTGTTCCACCATCAATTAAATTATACTTTTCAAAGTCACAAGGTGTAAGCACTCCCGGAAATGACATGCTTGCTCTAATAGCTTTCGAAATCTCAGCACCAATTATATAATCAGTTCTTTCTGTATTTTCGATATTAAAATCCTCAGATAAAAATATTACTTCTTTTGTACTTATTGTATCACAAGAAACAATTGCTAGTTTTTTATCTAGGTCTTTCATATTAGTTTTTGTAATTTTTTCATCTATTAGCATGTTTTGCATTGCATTTTCTATTTTGCTTCCATCTATCAACGATTTTAATTTTAATTCGTTTTTAGCAATTGATTTTAATGCTGAACCAAACACATTTCTAACGTTAATTTTGGCTATCTCTTTATATCTGCTAGAAATTATTTTAATCATATCATCAGGCTTTATCCCTAATGCATAAAATGCTGCAATCACACTTCCGGAACTAGTTCCTGAGACATAATCAAATTCAACTCCAAGTTCCTCTAACGCTTTTAATGCACCTATATGTGCAAAAATTTTCAAGCCTCCGCCACTAAAAGCTATTCCATTTTTCAAGATTCTTCACCCCTATTTTTCTTTATTTTTGTAACATTTATATCTCCGAATAAAGAGTCTTGCGTAATTTTTATTCTACTCATTTTTGATAATTCTAAAAGGCTTAAAAAAGCTGTAACAACTTCTGCCTTCGGCTTCTTTTTCACATTAAAAAGCTTATTAAATACAAAGCTTGGCTTTTTCCATAATTCTTTTAATATCTCTCTTATCTTATTCTTTATCGTGTACTTTTCGCTTGTAGCAAGTCTATTTATATTATCTGCTCTTATATTTCTTTTAGCCTCTTCCTTCGTTACAAAATCATTATATATGCTCGGAATTAAATTGCTATCAAAACTGCCCTCCAATTTACCTTTTGGCAACTCTATTTTATCAGGCAATTTATAAAATTTGCCTCCATATACTTCAATACGTTCCTTTAATGTTTTTGTATACTCTTTATATTTTTTATATTCTATAAGCATTTGTACCAAATCAATTTCTTCCTCATCATCTTCAACAACAGTCGGAAGAAGTGATTTTGATTTTAAATATATTAATCTTGAAGCCATCACTATAAATTCACTTGTAACATCCAAATTCATTTGATGCATCTCATTTAGATACTCTAAATATTGATCTGTTATTTCACAAATCTTTATATCACATATATCCATTTTGTTCTTGTCAATCAAATGGCAAAGTAAATCTAGCGGGCCCTCAAAGTTCTCCATCTTTATCGTGTATTGTTCCATTTTTCCCCCGTAGCACTACATTTTCATTATAATTCGCATAATTAATGTTTTGAATTTTTCTTCAACTTGTGCAGCATTTTCAACAACTTCTTCATGTGAAGGAACTTCATTGCCACCAACAACATTAGTAATGCAAGAAATCCCTAGCACTTCTATTCCTGAATGTGATGCTGCAATAACCTCTGGCACTGTTGACATTCCAACAGCATCTGCACCTAAAATTTCAAGCATTTTTATTTCTGCCGTTGTTTCATACTGTGGACCAGGCATAAAAGCATACACACCTTCTTTTAAATCAATTGCTAAATCATCACTATCTTTTGCAATCCTCATTGCCTTCTTATCAAACATATCTCCATAAGCCTTAAGTGATGCAACGTCTTTGGCAAGATTTATAAGTCTCTTTGAATAAGCATTCGTCATACTAGGAAATCTTGTTCCAAACGCATCTTCATTTGTTCCTCTAAGTGGTGATTCTCCACATATGTTTATGTGGTCTTTTATAATCATCAAATCTTGAGGCTTGAATTTTTTATTTATTCCACCCGCAGCATTAGATATTATTAAACTTTCTATGCCAAGTAACGCTAATACTCTTATAGGAAAAGCAACTTCATTCATCTCATAGCCTTCATAGTAATGAAATCTTCCTTGCATTATTATAACTTCTTTATCATAAATCTTTCCGATGATTAATTTATTGCTATGTCCTTCAACTTTTGATAAAGGAAAGTTTGGAATCTCACCATAAGGAATCTCTACTCTGTTTTCATAAACTTCATCTGCCAATGAACCAAGTCCTGAACCTAATATAATTGCAATTCTAGGTCTACAATCAATTTTAGAATTAATATATTTAGCCGCCTCTGAAGCCTTTTGTAATATGTTATTCATCTTCAAATTTCCTCCTATAAAAATATTTTATGTACGTATTAATTATCATCTAAATCAGCTAAATTGTCAATTGCTTTAGCCACATTGGTATATGAAAAACCCTTATTTAAAAGATATTTTTTTACTTTTTCTATATCACCAATTTTAGATTTTTTTATTGCCAATTCTTTAGCTGACTTTTCCTCAAAACTCTCCAAGTCATCTGTTATATATTTATCTATTAAATCTTCATTTATCCCTCTTTTCATAAGATCAATTTTTATTTCTCTTATTGAGCAAGCTTTTAATCTCATTACGTTTTTTATATACTTTTCTACATAAACCTCATCATTTATATATCCGTTTTCTTTCAAATATTCCACAATCTGCTCTATGGTTTCATCATCGTATTTTAGCATTTTACATTTATTTTTCAGTTCTTCTTCTGTTCTTTTTTTGAACACAATATATTTCATAATTTTATCATCAACAATCATTTGCATACCTCCCATAAAACATAAGACGGGTATGGCCCGTCTTATATTCTCTTTATTCATCTTCTGATATTTTTTCTATACTTTCACTTAAACTTTTATCAAAAGCATCGTTATAATTTTCTCTAATCTTAGTTTCAATTTCTGCACAAACAGTAGGATTGTCTTTTAAATATTGTTTTGCATTTTCTCTACCTTGTCCTATTCTTGTACCATTATAACTGAACCAAGCTCCTGCTTTTTCAACGATGTTTAAGTTAACACCTATATCTAATACATTTCCTTCTTTTGAAATACCCTCTCCATAAACTATATCAAATTCAGCTTCTCTAAATGGAGGAGCAACTTTATTCTTTACAACTTTAACTCTAGTTCTATTACCAACAACCTCATTATTTATCTTTAAAGCTTCTACTCTTCTTACATCTAATCTAACTGAAGAATAAAACTTAAGAGCTCTACCACCAGGAGTCACTTCTGGATTTCCAAACATTACTCCAACCTTTTCACGTAACTGATTTATAAATATTGCAACTGTATTAGATTTATTAAGTACACCTGCAAGTTTTCTAAGAGCTTGTGACATAAGTCTAGCTTGAAGTCCAACATGAGAATCTCCCATATCTCCATCTATTTCTGCTTTAGGAACTAATGCAGCAACAGAGTCAACAACCAAAATATCTATAGCACCACTTCTAACCAAAGCCTCTGCAATTTCTAAAGCCTGCTCACCTGTATCTGGTTGAGAAACAATTAAATTATCTATATCAACGCCTAAGTGTTTAGCATATACTGGATCTAATGCATGTTCAGCATCTATAAAAGCAGCCTCTCCACCCATTTTTTGTGCTTCCGCAATCATGTGTAAAGCAACAGTTGTTTTACCAGAAGATTCTGGACCAAATACTTCAACAATTCTTCCTCTTGGAACGCCACCGATACCAAGTGCTATATCTAAACTTAATGCACCAGTTGGTATAACATCTATGTTCATTTGTGCGTTTTCTCCCAATTTCATAACCGCACCTTTTCCAAATTGCTTTTCTATCTGTCCAAGTGCCGCTTCTAAAGCTTTTTTCTTTTCATTATTATCAGTCATGATAAACCTCCTTTATTACTTCTCTTTTGGCTACAACTAAATAATAGAACACTCGTTCTAAAATGTCAAGAATAATTTTTCGTTTATTCAGAAAATTATTTTAGAACTTTAAAATTCATCATCAAGACGTTTAATATAAAGCATGATATATACGCTATTTCGCGTCTCACATCATTTACAAAATGTCGTCATATTTCTAAAATAATTCGACCATGTTGGTTCTATGTTTCCTTTAACACTCTTATTAGTTAAAATGGTACTTGTCTTAAAATACAACCCTATATATGGTGCATCATTCTTAAATAATAATGAATATGTATAAATATTTTCATCGTAATTCAAGTTATCAACTTTTAAATTTTCGATTATAGAATTCATTGCTTCTGAAGAATAATTTGCATAGTTGTTTTCACTTTCGTTCTCCACCAAACTGCATGTAAACATTTCGTTTTTTATATCAATGGATAACAGTGCCAACTCAAATTTATCTTGCTTTATATTGTTTTTTATATTTTCTATAGATGTTTTATTTATGCTTATTGGTATACCAATTTCACTAAGATTTTCTTTTATTTTTTCGGCTACAGCTATTTTCTCTTTATTGTCTGCATTCACCATCAAAGTAAAATGTAAAGAATATTTCTTACCTTCGATATCTTTTTGCCAACCATCTTGACTCTGACTCCACCCAGCATTTATTAAAATTTGTTTTGCCTTTTCAATATCATATTCTGCATTAGTAATACTATTTTTTGAGTTTGTGTGAATTGGAATATCACTAACACTTGCATTATCATTATATATACTGTTTATTATATTTTCTCTGTTTATTGCTTGAAGAATTGCTCTTCTTACAGAATTGTCAGCAAGCAAAATATTGTTGCAATTCGGTATAATCAATTCATATTCTGAATTTTCAAAACTATATGAATTAACGCCTATTGTTCCAAACTTTTCTTTCCAAGAAGACATGTTTGTTACAATCAAATCAATATCAGCAGACTTGAATGCTTTTATTGCTTCTCCATACGTTGCATATTTATATACATAAATTTTTTGAAGTTTAGCATTATCTTTTTTCCACCAATTTTTATTAAATGATAATTCTATAACATCATCTGACGTATTGACAAATTTGTATGGACCTGTTCCAACCATTTTAGAAATTCTATTTTCATTATTAAAATTTTCACCTTTAAAATAGTATTCAGGAACAATTGGAAAACTTAATTTAGAAACAAAGAAATCATCAGCTAAAGAAAGATTAACTTTTATTGCATCATCTCCTATTACCTCTATATTATTGACATTTTTCACGTTCGAACTGTAAGTTAACTCATTGCTTCTTAACATATTAAACGTAAATACAACATCATTAGCTGTAAAAGTTACTCCACTATGCCATTTTACATTATTTCTTAGTTTAATAATCCAGTTGCATTCATCTAATCTTGTACAACTTTCAGCAAGCACATACTCTATCTCATCATCACTCTTGTACGCAATTAATGGTTCATAAATTAAATTAAGCATTGCTACTACATCTGCATTTTTAGTTTTTAATGGATTAAATGTATCTAACTCAGAAATAGATATATTCAATTCATCTCTATAAATTTCATTAACATCTTTTAACAATGATTGTGGTTCAACTTCATCTTTTTCTTCTATCTTTACGCTTTTTATACCGACAGTAAGTCCAAAAACAATAGCTAAAAATATAAAAAACAAAACAATCTTCTTACCCAAGAAATCACCTCTTTTTCAAAATCATTCTATAATATCCAACTATCTTTTTCAAGAAAGTTTTTATGTGAATAACAAAAAACCGCACTAGGTGCGGTCATATGTATATATTTATTTTTATCTAGGCTCCACTGCTAATTTTATTCCAGTTCTTTCCTCGTCCTCGATTTTAACCTCTGTAAAAGCTGGTATGCAAATTAAATCAACACCAGATGGTGCAACAAATCCTCTTGCTATAGCTATTGCTTTTATAGCTTGATTTAATGCCCCTGCTCCAATTGCTTGCATCTCTGCTCTTCCTTTCTCTTTAATTAATCCTGCTATAGCACCTGCTACTGAATTTGGATTTGATTTTGTTGAAATTTTTAAAATATCCATGTTATTCCTCCTTGTTTTTATTTTGATTACTTACTACACTATAAATTATATAAAGTTTTATATAAAAAGCCAGTATTTTCCAATAAAAACTTAGAGAATCGATTGACAAAAATCGCTATATTTAGGCCTTTATAGACTTATTCTTGTAATATCCGTTACCTTTTTACTTATTTCATCAAAGTTAAATACAACGCCATTTAACATAAATGGTCCTTCTGCACAAGAATATCTTTCCGGAATTTGTGTCAAAAATCTTTTCATTGCTGCTTCGATATTCATACCTATAATTGAATTCTTAGGTCCCGTCATACCAACGTCTGTTATGTATCCCATTCCTGTATCATATATCTTCTCGTCTGCTGTTTGTACATGAGTATGAGTTCCAAAAAAAATATTAACTTTATCTTTCAAATAATATGCAAGTGCAATTTTTTCTGCAGTAGCTTCAGCATGAAAATCAACAATAATTATATCTGCACCATTTTTCTTTAGCTTATCAACCTCTTTATCAGCAGCAACAAAAGGACTATCATAACTTCCGCCCATATCTACTCTACCAATTAAATTTATAATACCAATCTTTTTGTCTTTTGAGTGTAGTAATATACTGCCTTTTCCACATACTCCTTCTGCATAATTTGCTGGTCTAACTAATCGTTCATCTTCATCTATAAATGAGAAAATATCCTTCTTTCCCCATGTGTGATTTCCCATTGTTATTGCATCAACCCCACATGCATATAAATCATTTACTATATTCTTAGTAATTCCCATACCATCTGCTGAATTCTCACCATTAGCTATTGTAAAATCTATATTATATTTTTCTTTTAGTTTTGATATGTTTTTCTTAACAGCTTCGATGCCAACTTTTCCAACGATATCTCCAATAATTAAAAAATTCATAATTAGCCTCCTTAACATTCATACTAAATACTCTTAATAGAGTATTTTCCTACCCTTCAAAGTATATCATAATTTAAATAAAAAGAAAAGGAGACAAACCTTCTAAGTTCATCTCCTACTTTTTTATTTTGCGTATTCTATTGCTCTAGTCTCTCTTATAACATTTACTTTTATTTGTCCTGGATAATCCATTTCTTCTTCTATTCTCTTTGCAATGTCTCTTGCCATAATTGTCATCTTGTCTTCATCAATAGTTTCAGGTTTTACAATTATTCTAACTTCACGACCTGCTTGAATTGCAAAAGATTTTTCAACGCCTTCAAAAGAATCAGCAATTTCTTCTAATTTTTCAAGTCTCTTAATATAATTCTCTAAAGTTTCTCTTCTAGCACCTGGTCTCGAAGCAGAGATTGCATCTGCTGCTTGAACTAAGACAGCCTCCATTGTTAATGGCTCAACATCACCATGGTGAGCTTGTACTGCGTTGATAACAGCATTACTTTCCTTATATTTTCTAAGGATGTCAACACCAATTTCAACATGTGTACCTTCTATTTCATGGTCTATTGCTTTACCAATATCATGAAGTAATCCCGCTCTTTTTGCAAGCTTAGGATCAAATCCTAACTCTTCTGCCATAATACCAGCCAATTGCGAAACTTCTATAGAGTGATTTAATACATTTTGTCCATAACTTGTTCTATATTTTAACTTGCCAATTAGCTTAATTACATCTGGATGTAAGCCTATAACACCAGTTTCCATAGATGCTTCTTCGCCTTCTTCTTTGATTATAATTTCAAGTTCTTCTTTGGCTTTTTCCACCATCTCTTCTATTCTAGCAGGATGAATTCTACCATCTGTAACTAGGTTTTCAAGAGCTATTCTAGCAACCTCACGTCTTATAGGATCGAAGCTTGATAAAATAACAGCCTCTGGTGTATCATCAATAATCAAATCAATTCCAGTTAGAGTTTCTAGAGTTTTGATATTTCTACCTTCCCTTCCGATAATTCTACCTTTCATATCATCGCTTGGCAAAGGTACAACAGAAACTGTAGTTTCAGATGTATGGTCAGCCGCACACTTTTGAACTGCATAAGTAATTAACTCTTTCGCTTTCTTGTTAGCTTCTTCCTTTGTCTTATTCTCAAACTCTTTTATCATAACAGCTTGATCATGTGCCAAAGATTCATTTAATGTGCTTAGAAGATATTTTTTCGCTTCTTCTTGTGATAAACCAGAAATTCTTTCTAATTCAGCCAATTGCTTGTCCTTAAATTTTCCAAGTTCGTCCTTTTCTTCTTCTAATTTTCGTTCCTTATCCAATAACTCAATTTCTTTTCCTTCTAATTTTTCGATTTTTTTATCTAAAGTCTCTTCTTTTTGAAGTAATCTCTTCTCTTGCTTTGCTACTTCTGCCCTTCTCTCTCTTATTTCGCCTTCTAAATCTCCACGTTCTTTTTGTATTTCTTCTTTAGCTAAAATAACTTTTTCTTTCCTTTCTGCCTCAGCTATTCTAACAATCTCTGATGCCTTGTTTCTAGCTTCATTCTTTAATCTTTCAGCTTCTTCTTCGGCATTTTTGATTTTAGATAACCCTTTTTTGTTCTTATTTTTTTCTAGCAAAAAGAAAATAAAAATTACAATCGCTGCTGTAATAATAGCGACAATAATAGAAGGGACAATCATTTCTCTAGTAAAAATATCGTCCACCTCCCTTTATTTACTTTTCAATGTTCAATATATTATTATTTAAAGTATCTATCCAATACTCAAAATCACAACAATCTTTTGAATAATATATTTCACTGCCATTCTATTTTATCTATAAAAGCTTACGTTGTCAATAGTTAATATGTTAGTTCAAATATGCATAAAAGCAGTTATTATAGCAATCTTTTCATCTCTTCATCATTTAAATATTCTATCTTTGTCTTTTCTTCCTTTTCTTTTTCTAGTTGTGCTCTCAATTTTCCAACATCCTCTTTTTCTATTGTTTCTCCTTTTCTAAAATATTTTGTATCTATTACATTTCCGTTTAAATCATATGTTTTTACCTCGCCATCCAAAATATCCCTTGAATAACTAGCTTCTTCCGCAATTGCTCCGCTTTCAAAAAATCTCTTTTTAATACCATTAATTCTTCCATTTCTATACGGTATTTCTTCCGAAACAACGCCAGAATTATAATATACATATGTTGTTCCATTTAGTACATCATCTACATATTCGCTCTTACTACTTACAACTCCACTGTAATAATATTCAACAACTGTTCCGTTAATCATTCCATTTTTATATGGTGTCTCAGACAATATCTTGCCATCTTCATAATATTTTATCAAAGTTCCTTCCAATATTTTACCATTATCATCATATTCAACAGTAACCTGTGTTTTACCATCAGGACGTAAATAAGGAATAGTACCATTCTTTCTTACATCCGTTAAACGCTTAGCAAGTCTGTGGGCTAATGTAATTGCCATTGGCATATATACATCAGTTTCATCGCAAGCATAACCAAACATAATACCTTGGTCTCCTGCTCCTTGCTCATGACTTGAAGTTTCATCAACACCCATTGCAATATCAGGTGATTGTGGATCAATCGCAGTCATTACCGCAAGATTTTCCGCATCAAAGCCAAATTTACCACGAGTATAGCCAATTTCAGTTACTTTATCACGTACAATTTTTTGTACA
>JABLTK010122479.1_pt1 | contig 13687 bp, 9 predicted proteins | sample 7160131 | NCBI WGS metagenome assembly JABLTK01 (sample SAMN14651221, study PRJNA627086) | human gut metagenome | isolation source: feces | host: Homo sapiens
CGGTGTCCCATCGGGACACCGCCTTTTGTTATACACAATATTGAAAATGAGCGAAAAAAGTATTATACTGACAAAAGTGGAACCCCACCACCTTGCCTTTTTGCAGGTGGGGGCGGTAAAACGGACGGTTGCCTGCCATCCCGCATCGGCGGATTGGAGGCGAGTATACAGCCTTGCGGGAAATCTCTCCCGAAGGGAGGCTGATACGATGTTACTTAGCGATCTGGGTAGTATTGCGAGCATTGTCGGGTTGATCCTGACGATTGTCTTTGAAGTACGAGCCAATCGGAAAAAGAAGTAAGCCGTCTGCGGCAACAGACGGCTTAGGGTGAAAAACTCATTCAGCTTATGTTGTGGCAACCGTCCGGGGTTTCCACATCTTTATTATAGCGTATCTGCCCCGCTTGTCAAGGGCTGCATGGAAAAAGGTGCCTCGAACCGATGATTCGAGGCACCTCTTTTTAATTTTTCTCTTCGCCCTTGATATTCAGCCGCGCTTCCTCCTCTTCCTCCAGCTCCCGGTAGGCGACCTTCCCCACCAGGGTCGTGGGCAGGGTCTTGCGGAACTCGATGTCGTAGGGCATGGCGTACTTGGCGATGTGCTGGCTGCAATAGCGCATCAGCTTGTCCTCGGTCTCCTGGGTCGGCTCCACGCCGGGGACCAGCATGACGAACGCCTTCACCTTCTGCATCTTGTACGGGTCAGACACGCCGATGACGCAGCTCATCTGCACCATGGGGTTGGCGTCCAGAATATTCTCCAACTGACCAGGATAGACGTTGTAGCCGGAGGTAATGATCATCCGCTTCTTCCGTCCCCGGAAGTACACAAAGCCGTCGGCATCCATGATGCCCAGGTCACCGGTGTACACCCACGTCAGCCCGTCGGCGTGGTGGCGGAGGGTCTCGGCGGTCTCCTCCGGATGGTTGACGTACTCCTTCATGACCGTGGGGCCAGCCATCAAAATTTCGCCCTCCTGGCCGTAAGGCACCTCGATATCCGTCCCCGGCTCCACGATCTTGAAGTACATATCCGGGAAGGGCAGGCCGATGCTGCCCTCCTTGGCCATGTGGATGGGGGTCAGGCAGGAGGCGGTGACCGTCTCGGTGGTGCCGTAGCCTTCCCGCACCTGCACCATGGATTTGTGGTCGTACAGGAATTTGTCCACCTTCTTCTTTAGCTCCACGGACAGGGAGTCGCCGCCGGAGAACACGCCCTTCAGGCAGCTCAAGTCCGCCTTGTCCATGGACGGCAGCCGCAGGAGTGCCTCGTACAGGGTGGGCACACCGGCGATGAAGTTGCACTTGTACTTGGTGATGAGCTTGGCATAGCTGTCCGCCGTGAACCGGGGCACCAGGATGCACCGGCCGCCGTTGGCCAGCATGGAGTGGATGCACACCCCCAGGCCGAACCCATGGAAGAGGGGCATAGCGGAGAGCATCTTGTCGCCGGGTCGGAACATGGGGTTGGTGGCGATGATCTGCTTTGCCAGGGCGTTGAAGTTCAGGTTGGTCAGCAGGATGCCCTTGGTCTTGCCGGTGGTGCCGCCGGAGTAGAGGATGACAGCCGGATCGTCCGCCTTGCGGGGCACCTTATAGTTCCAGAAGCAGGCTTTGCCCAGACTGCAAAATTCGTCCCAGCGGATGACCGGCGCGTCCTTAGGGATTTTTTCCAGCTTCCGTCCCTCGGTGAGCATATACCCAGCCTTCAAAGGCTTGGATAATGCGTCCCGGATGCGGGCGATGACGATGTTCACGGCACAGGTGTTCTGGCGGATGGCCTCCACCTTGTGATAGAACTGATCCAAAGTCACCACAGTGACGCTCTTGGACTCATTGATATAGAACTCGATCTCCTTCTCACTGGACAGGGGATGCACCATGTTGGCGATGGCGCCGATGAGATTGGCGGCGTAAAAGACGTAGATGGCCTGAGGGCAGTTTGGCATGGCGATGGTCACGCAGTCCCCCTCCCGAACGCCGATGGTGCGCAGGCTCTTGGCGCAGCGTTGGATCTCCTCTATCATCTTCTTATAAGATGTGGAGCGCCCCATAAAGTCAAAGGCGATGGCGTTGGGACTCTGTTGGGCGATGCGTTCTACAGCCTCGTACATAGAGCCTTGGAAATAGTCCAGATGGGCGGGGACGTCCCCCAGGTTCTTCACCCACGGGGTTTTGGCGGTAATGGCTTCCGACATCAGTAATCGACCTCCTCGTTGGCAGGCAGCTCCAACAGTTCCGGGTGCTGGAGCAGGTGGTTGAGCAGTCTCACCGTCTTGGCGTAGTAATACCCGTCCGCCAGCCGCTCGTCAATGGTCAGACCCAGATCCAAGGTCTCCTTCATGGTCACGTTACCCTGGTCATCAAACACGGGATTTTGCTTCTTCTCCCCGATGATGCAGAACAGGGAGCAGGTGCCCCAGTTGGTCAGATGGTGATAGCCGCTCTTGAGCTTGATGGAGCCCAGATTAGACAGCACCACCGAGGCGTAATAGGGGTCGGTGGCGATGAGGCTGTTGGGCACATGCCCGTGCTTATCCAGCTTGCAGGCCACCCAGATGAGGAACCGAGAGAGGAACCGGGGCATCCTGTTGAACCAATCCATGCCGTCGCTGGAGCTGTCCCGCTTGTTCACGTCCTTGCAGGCCAGAATCTGCTGCTTCAGCTGAGCATGGAGGGTGTCCAGGGTCTCCTCCGGCTTTGCGTGGAGGAACGCCAGCCCTTCCTCGGAGCCATCGTTGAACTGCTTCTTCACCACAAAGGCGGCGGACACTTCCTTCCGCTGGTACATGGTCTTGTTGGCGATGAAGCGGTTCATCTTGGGACGCAGGGTGATGGTCTTGATGATGGCGGCCACGATGAGGTGGAAGATGGTGTACGGAAATTCCGTCTCCTCCGCGTTCTTCTTGGCCAGATAGGCGTTGATGGCCGTCAGATCCACCCGTTGGGAAATGTACGCCTCGTTATCGCAGCGGTTGGGGTAGATGTGGGGCATGACGTAGTGCATGGCATCCAGGTCGCGGATGAGATAGCCATCCTTTCGATCTCCCCAGTGCTTTTTTCTGTCTTCCATGGGTGAGGTTCCCCTTTCTCTGTCACGCTTTCTTGTAACAGTCGTTTGTTCACTCAACGCCTTAGTATACCATCTTTTTCCGCCAGCCGCCACGTTTTTTTCAAAAAGCACCGCAGAAAATCCGCTCAATTCCGATTTATTCATCATTTCTTCCTTGTTTCCCGCCTCATTTTTCCCTATACTAGTCTTATCTGAACTGGATTCTTGACGTTCCCCCACAGGAGGTTTCCATATGCGCAAACACCCCCTCACCCTGGCGCTGGCGCTCCTCGCCGTCCTCACCCTGTCCAGCTGTGACAGCCTCACCGGCGGCGACACCTCCCGCCAGACTGTCAACCGCACCTATAAATTGGCCGAAGCCGCCAGTTCCCAAGGGGGCGCCGCCCCCGCAGACGACACGGCAGACGCCGCCACCGCCGTCCGCACCACCCCCGTCCTCTACCACCCGGACTCCACCGGAAAATACCTGGTCAGCAAGGAGCTGACCACCCTCTCCCTCCGAGACCAGACCCTGGACGTGAAGCTGGTGGACGCCCTCCATCAGGCCGGCGTGCTGGACAGCGGTGTGACCCTGCAAAGCCTCAGCTTTGACATGGCCGAGGACAAGACCACCGAGCTGGTGCTGCTGGACTTCAATAAGCGGCTCCAGAACCAGGTCAAAACCTGCCAGACTCCGGAGGAGGAACGGCTGCTGATTGGCAGCGTGGTCAACACCTTCCTGTCTGCCTACGACCGGCAGGGGGTGCAGCTGACCGTCAATGGCAAGCGCCTTTACAGCAACTTTGAGGATTTCAGCTATCGTGACCCAGTGTCCTGGTATCCGGCCAGCGTCACCGAGCCTTACACCGCGCGGGAGACCATTGATGATGTGAAGCTGAAGGTGACCCTGACCCAGATGTATTCGGAAGCCGGCTTCCTGCTGGACCAGGACACCGAGACCTTCCACTACCGCTACGACTACACCACCCACACCGCCTCCTACCACGCCCAGGACACCCGCCAGCGTGCCCAGACGCCGGCTTATCTGTCCATCCGCACCTCGGATATGTCCCAGGAGGGCGTCCTGAACCAGCTGCGGCAGGAGTTTGGCAGCAACGCCAAGGAGTCCACCCAGCAGGTGGGCAAGGATGGCATCAAGGCCACCTGCCTGACCAAGACGGAGAACCAAGAGGGCGCCAGCGCCTACTGCTTCCAGGCGGACGGCAAGACCTGGGTGGCTCGGATGCACTGGAACGTGGGCGAGGAGGAGACCCGACTGCCCCGGATGAAGCTGATGCTGTCTACCTTCCAGGCGGTGTCCTGACACGACCACACTAAAAGGGCTAACCCAATCGGGTTCGCCCTTTCCCTATACATTATATAAGGTGCGTCAGATCACACGCACCGTTGTCTTCACGCTCTTGCCCGTCCCATCGGTACAGGTGATGGTGGCATAACCCTGCCCCACTGCCGTGACCACACCGTTCTGATCTACCGTGGCCACCCAGGGGCCTGCGCTGCTCCAGCTGTAGTTGCCGTCGCCGCCGGTGACTTCAAACTGATAGGTGTCGCCCACGTTCACCAGGGTCAGGTCGGTCAGGTTGATGGTCAGCGGGTCGGTGTTGTCCGCCTCATCCTTCTTTGCATCATCCGTTTTCTCGTCCTTTTTGGTGTCATCCTGCTTGGTGTCGGTGTTGTCCTGTTTGGTGTCCTGGGCGTCCTTGGCTTCCAGCTCCTTCACCTTGGCATCCACCGCGGCATGGTCAGCCACAGCGCTGACGCTGCGGATCTGGCAGACGGCGGTCTTATCCCCCGCCGTGGCAGTGATCTTACAGCTGCCGCCGCCGAAGCAGGTCACCTTGCCCTGCTGGCTCACCCAGGCTACGTACTTGTCGTCGGTGCTCCAGGTCACCGTCCCCTTCCAATCCTCCGGGGTCAGGGTGGCCTTCATCTCCAGCTCCTCGCCCGCCTGCATGGTCACATCGTCATGGTTCAGCACGATGGCCTGAGGCGGGTCCACCTGGGGGGTATCGTCCTTCTTGGGCGCATCCTGCACCGGCTGGGCGGAGGTGGCGGCGTCGCCGCTCTCGTCTGGCGGAGCAGAGGCATCGGCGTCATTGACCACCGTCGGCCGGTTGTTGTTGTCCCCGCTGGAAAACCAGGCCAGCCCACGGGTGACGCCGGCGATACAGACCACCACAAAGAGTACCGCCAGCCCACCGGCCAGCCAGGTGGCCGCCCGGCGGATCATGTGGTCCGCGCCGCCGAAGCCGCCTGCGCACTCCTCCGGACTGATGTGCCGCCAGTCGGTGGTGTAGGACTGGTTTTCCTCGGTTTGGTGCCCACAGTTGGGGCATTCCGGCAGCGATGGGTTGTAAAAGCCGCCGCAGTAGCGGCAGCGGATCTGCCCTTCTCGTTCCAGTTCCGGTCTGCGCCGTTTTCTCCTCGCCATAGCCTTCTCTACCTTTCTCTATCTCTAGGGACGTGCCCACGGTATTCTGTTCTATATTGTATCGTTTTTTACCCATCCAGTCAATGGATTTCGCCCCTTTGCTGGGGAATCTACCCCCGTCCCTTGACCCTCGCCCCCCTTTCTCTTATAATTAAGGTAGACGCACAAGACGCAAACTGAAACAAGCAGGTGAATCCTATGTCCAACGCCCGCCCCACTGCGGAGCAGCTTCATAAAAAATACCAATCCGCCCTCCAAGCCTATGCCCGCCAGCTGGCCGATCCGCTGCTGCGCCTGGACTTCCTCCAGGAGGCAGACCCCTTCTTCCGCCGCTGTGCCCTGGGCGTGTGGTGCTGGGGCGGCCCCATCACCGAGACCCACGTGGCCCTCTACAACGGCATCTACGCCCCGGACAGCCACCCCCCTCGCGCCCTCTACTTCGAGGTCGCCAGCGGCGCCATGGCCGCCCCCACCTTCCAGCCCCCCGGCTTCTTCCGCACCCTGTGCGCCCTGGACCAGGGCGCCAACCGGAAGCGCTGCGGTCAGTTCATCCAGCTCTGCCAGGTGCTGATGACCCTGTTCGCTGCCGCTGCCGGTGACGTGACCGCCAAACAGGAGACCTACATCCGCCAGTGCCTGGAGGTGCTGGAGTCCATGGCTCAAGAGGCCGGTCAGCCCATCCTGCCTACGGACAAACCCACCCCAGAGACCCCCGACGCCGACACCCCCACAGCACCGGAACCGGCAGAAGCGGAAGCCCCCCAGGAAACACCGGAACAACCGGAACCCACCGTGGACGAGCTGCTGGAAGAGCTGGACAGCCTAGTGGGTCTGGACGACGTGAAAAAGGACGTGCGCAGCCTCATCAACCTGATGAAGATCCGCAAGCTCCGCCAGGAACAGGCGCTGCCCGTCCCGCCCCTGAGCCTGCACCTGGTCTTCCTGGGCAACCCCGGCACCGGCAAGACCACTGTGGCCCGCCTGCTGGCCGGTCTCTACAAGGCCATCGGCATCCTGCCCAAGGGACAGCTCATCGAGGTAGACCGCTCCGGCCTGGTGGCCGGTTTCGTGGGGCAGACCGCCATCCAGACCCAAAAGGTCATCCAGTCCGCCCTGGGCGGCGTCCTCTTCATCGACGAAGCCTACGCCCTGGCCCCTCCCGACGCCTCCAACGACTTCGGCCGGGAGGCCATCGACACCATCCTGAAGGCCATGGAGGATCACCGGGATCAGCTCATGGTGGTGGTCGCCGGCTACGAAGGCCCCATGCAGCGCTTCCTGGACTCCAACCCCGGTTTGGAATCCAGGTTCAACAAATACTTCCACTTCGATGACTACACCGGCCCCCAGCTCCAGGCCATCTTTGAGGGGCTGTGCCAGAAGAACCAGTACCAGCCTGACGAGGAGCTGCAGAGCTTCCTGCCGGAGTTTTTCAGCAACCTGTACCAGACCCGTCCCGCCAACTTCGCCAACGGCCGCGAGGTGCGGAACCTCTTTGAAAAGCTCATCGCCGCCCAGAGCGACCGGGTGGCCAGCCTGGAGACCCCCACCCGGGAGGACTTGATGACGCTGACCAAGGCGGACTTCGAGACGGCGGAGCAGATGGCGTACTGACCGCGATCGCAAAAAGAGAGACGCATACCCTTTCGTATGCGTCTCTCTTTTATTGCGCTCAATCCACGGCCTGTTCTGAGAATGCCTCTGGCGACACCACATCGCTCAGGCCGACCATCGCTGGATGGAAGGAGTCCTGTGCTACCCGCAGGCTGAACAGCCGTTCCGCCCGTCCGAACTCCTGTCTCCGGTGAAAGTGAGACTGCACGGTGGGCAGGGAGAACACCGCTCGGCTCCCCTTCTGTTTGGCCAGCAGGAACAGACTGCCCCCGTGGTAGTTGGCGATCTTCCGCCCCAAGGGCAGCCCCAAGCCGAAGGGGTGCAGACCGGACACGTCCTTTTCCAGGTCGAAGGCGGTGCGCAGGATGGCCGGTGAGATGCCGACGCCGCCGTCGTCCACTACGACCATAACGTTGTCCCCCACCAGCTCCATCCGCACGGTGATGGTGCCCGGTCTCCGGTGGTAGCTTCTGGCGCTGTTGCTGAGCAGGTTGTAGATGAGATGGAGGATGAGCTTCTCGTTGCCCCGCACCAGCACACTGCTGGCCTCTTCTGAATAGTCCAAGGTGATCCCCACGGTCTCCAGCAAACAATCGCACTGCCGCACCGCCTCTCGGCACAGCCCCGCCATATCCAGCACCTGCAGGGGGAAATTCTCATCCGCCTGCCCCGGCGCCAACTGACAGAAGCAGCTGATGTTCTGATCCGTGCGCAGCATCTTGGCATAGAGCTGGCGCATCTGTGCCAGCAGTGGTTCGCTGCGCAGACGCTCGGTCTCTACCAGCTGGTTCTCCAACTGGAGGAGGATGCGGCTGAGCTGTTGGAGCTGACCGGTGTTGCGGCCGGAGAGCCGTTCCAGCAGCACCTCGTAGGCTTCCTCGCCGTCCAGTGCCTGGTGCAGCACGTACAGCGCCCCCTCCGACAGCACTCGCTTCTGGCAGATCCAGCCCTGACCTCCCAAGGTCACAGCCCCATCCGCCTCCAACGCCAGCGCTGGGGGCAGCAGCCCATCCTCCTCCAGCCTCACCGGCCAAAACGCCCGCTCCGCCGCGCGGTTGAAATAGCGCAGACGATGGTCCTGCACCAAGAGTGCTGGCTGGGGCAGCTCGTCAAAATATTCCTTTCCCGACAGCGTAAATTCTTTCATGGGATACCAACTTCCCCTTTCCCTGTGCAGCGCTCCTCCGCGCCGCTCTGTCACATGACAGGCCGCGCTCAGGAGTCTTCCATCGACTCCCTGCCCCGCTCCTGTCTTAGGATTGCCGTCTGAACTGATTTCACGCACCAAATGAGGTTTCTAGCAGTATAACATATTTTTCCGTACAAATCCAGAATTTTGTCGGTACTTGCCAGAAAAAACAGCTTCCTGTCCCACCCGCTCCGCCCTTACGGAGAAATCCCAGCCGGTTGCCGCGAAAAATTGTGAAAAATGTATCAATTCCTCTTTCCCATTTGCGCAAAATGTATTATAATGATTTGGGATATGGTTATGTTATGCATCAGACAGCAGCAAGGGTGTCTCCCATCCCCCATCGCTGTCTCATTTCAAACCGGTAATTTCGACTTACCAAAATAGGAGGATTATAATTTATGGATTACAAAGCATTGTATCAGAGCAAGCTGACGACCCCCGAAGAAGCCGTCAAGTGTGTCCATGATGGCGACTGGGTCGCATGGGGCTGGGTGAGCAACACCCCCAAGGCCTGCGACCACGCAATGGCAGAACACCTGAAGACCCTGCATGACGTGCAGTTCCGGGGCGGCATCCTGATGTGGAAGCCCGAAATGTTCGACATGGAGAACGCCAAGGATCACTTCACCTGGAACAGCTGGCATATGTCCGGCGTGGAACGCAAGATGATCGACCGCGGCTTCTGCTTCTATGCTCCCGTCCGCTACTCTGAAGTGCCTAAGTACTGCCGTGAGACCCCCTATCCTGACCGCGTATTCTTCGCACAGTGCGCACCCATGGATGAACACGGCTATTTCAACTTCGGCCCCAACGCTTCCCACCTGATCGAGATCTGCAACCGCGCAGAAGAGATCATCATCGAAGTCAATGAGAATATGCCTCGCTGCCTGGGTGGCTATCACACCGGCATCCATATCTCTCAGGTCACCAAGATCGTGGAAGGCGACAATCCTCCCATGGCACAGCTCCCCGCCGGCGGCGAACCCACTGCAGACGAACTGGCAATGGCCAACCTGGTCGTGCCCATGATCCCCGACCACGCCTGCTTGCAGCTGGGCATCGGCGGTGTGCCCAACACCATCGGCGCTGTCATCGCTCAGTCCGACCTGAAGGATCTGGGCGTTCACACCGAAATGTACGTTGACGCTTTCGTCAAGCTGACCCAGGCCGGCAAGATCACCGGCAAGTACAAGGAACTGGATCCCGGCCGTCAGGTCTATGCCTTCGGCGCCGGCACCCAGATGCTGTATGATTTCATCGACGACAACCCCGAATGTATGTGCGCTCCCGTTGACTATGTCAACGACATCTACACCATCTCCTCCATCAGCAACTTCATCTCCATCAACAGCGCCGTTGACATCGACCTGTACGGTCAGATCAGCGCTGAGACCTCCGGCATCCGTCAGATCTCCGGTGCAGGCGGCCAGATGGACTTCGTTATGGGCGCATACCTGTCCCCCGGCGGCAAGAGCTTCATCTGCATGACCTCCGCCATGAAGGGCAAGGATGGCACCCTCAAGAGCAAGATCCGTCCCACCCTGGCACTGGGCACCGCTCCCACCTGCACCCGTTCTCAGGGTCAGTACATCGTCACCGAAAACGGCATGGTCAACCTGAAGGGCCTGGCCACCTGGCAGAGAGCGGAAGCCCTCATCAGCATCGCTCATCCCCAGTTCCAGGACGAGCTGATCGCCGAAGCAGAAAAGATGAAGATCTGGAGAAAGTCCAACAAGAAGTAAGTTTTTCTTCAAAATACAGCCTTCTTCCGGCATCAAAGCTGCCGGAACTCTGTGAGACAATGAGACAAAAGGACGCTGGCGTGCCAGCGTCCTTTTTGTCGTTTCTTAAGGGTTTTCATTGAAACATCCAACCAAATCTGTTATCATACGAACTGTGGAAACCCACCGCCCTGCCTATCCTGGGCGGGAACGGTTCACAGACGGTTGCCTGCAATCCCGCACCGGCGGATTGGAGGTGAGTGCCTAGCCCTGCGGGAAATCCCTCCCGAAAGGAGGCTGGTACTACGTTACTTAGCGACCTGGGCAGTATCGCGAGCATCGTGGGGCTTATCCTCACGATCGTCTTTGAAGTACGCGCTCGGAAAAAGAAGTAAGCCGTCTGTCCGACCAGACGGCTTACTGCATCGTGTAGATACTCGATAACTGCACTTTGCTACTTAGCTTCTTGTTGTGGCAACTGTTCTGGGTTTCCACACCCTTATTATATCGAACGATCCGCACTTGTCAAGTGCTTTCCACCGGGCACAAGATGGCATTTTTCTTCCGCATATGGTATAGTAATAAGATTAGGGAAAAACGATATTGCAAAAGGAGACAAAACATGAAAAAAGGAATCGCGGTTTTATTGGCCGCCCTCATGCTGGCTGGCGTCTGGCTGGTCGGCTGCGGCGAGCGCAATCCGGATGAGCTGTGGGCAGCGGCCAAGGAGAACATCGTCACGACCAAAAGCGCCCGTCTGCACATGACCATGGACATGGCCTTTGACCTCCAGGGCGAGACCACCTCCATGACCATGAAGATGGACGAAGCCTGTACTCAGGACCCCCTCAGCGCCGAGGTCAACATGACCATGGATATGGGCGGCCTGGGCAAGATGGACACCACCATGTACCTGGTGCAGGAGGACAGCGAGTACGTCAACTACATGAAGATGTCCGGCGGCATCCTGGGCGACGAGGACGTCGGCTGGAGTCGGTCCACCATCGACATGACCGACCTGGCGCAGTACAACGCCATGGACAGCGCCAAGCTCTACCTGGATGTGCTCAACAGCTTCCAGTCCGCCGGGAAGGAGGCCATCGGCTCCTACAACACCATCCGCTACGACGGAAAGGTCACCGGCCAGGACATCAGCAAGATGCTGGACACCCTGGGGGACAACGTATCCACCATGTTCTCCACTTCGGACACCAGCACCATGGCCGATCTGTTCAGCGACCTGGACGGCATCCCCATGTCCGTGTGGATCGACCAGAAGACCGCCCTGCCGGTGCGGTGTGAAATGGACATGTCCGGCATGGTCAACCAACTGATGGGCAAGATGATCGACGCCTTGGGCAGCCTGAGCAGCGAAGCGGTGGACTTCCAAGTCAGCAAGGCCCGCGTGACCGTCGAGTACAGCGACTACAACGCCGTGGCACCCATCACCGTGCCCCAGGAAGCGTTGGATTCCGCCCAAGACGAAGGCGCGGATGCGGCCTGACCATTTGAGATAAGCAGACTGCCTCGGAAAATTCCGAGGCAGTTTTTTGTGGAAAACAAGCGCTATCCAAGACCGTGGAAGCGCTCAAAAAGCGCACACGCCAAAGGCTCCTTCCATTGATGGAGGGAGCTGTCGCCGCAAGGCGACTGAAGGAGGCGAGAGAAGCAAGTGCTTCTTGTCATGCTCCTCTTACTCCGCCAACAGCGCATCCAACTGGTCGATGAGCTGGTCGAACAGCTCCAGCGCCTGGTGGATGGGAGCCGGAGTGGACAGATCCACACCTGCCAGCTTCAGCAGGTCGATGGGCGGCATGGAGCAGCCGCCGGACAGGAACTTGAAGTAGTCGTCCACAGCCGGCTGGCCTTCCTTCAGGATGCGGCGGCTGATGGCGATGGCAGCGGCGTAGCCGGTGGCGTACTGGTAGACGTAGTAGTTGTAGTAGAAGTGGGGGATGCGCGCCCACTCCAGGGCAATCTGGTCGTCCACCACGATGTCCTTGCCAAAGTAGTCCTCGTTGAGCTTCCGATAGATCTCACAGCACCGGTCGGCGGTGATGCCCTGTCCCTGCTGAGCCAGCTCATTGATCTTCAGCTCGAACTCGGCGAACATGGTCTGACGATACAGGGTGGTGCGGAACTGCTCCAGGAAGTAGTTGATGAGATACGCCTTCTCCCGCTTATCGGTGGTGTTGTTCAGCAGGTATTCCATTAGCAGGGCTTCGTTGCAGGTGGAAGCCACCTCGGCTACGAAGATGACGTAGTCGGAATAGACCACCGGCTGGTTCACGTAGGACATCTCGGAGTGCATGGCATGGCCCATCTCATGGGCCAGGGTGAACACGTCGTTGAGGGTGCCCTGGAAGTTGAGCAGCACGAAGGGATGGGGACGAGCGCCGGAACTATACGCACCAGAACGCTTGCCCACGTTCTCGTACACGTCGATCCACCGGCCTTCAAAGCCCGCCCGCAGACCGTTGAGATAGTTCTCGCTCAAAGGCGCCAGCGCCTTCAGCACCAGCTCCTTGGCCTCCTGGAAGGTGAACTTCATCTCCACATCCCCCACCATGTTGGCGTACAGGTCGTAGAAATGCAGCTCCTCCACCCCCAGCAGCTTCTTCCGCAGGCTGGTGTACCGGTGCAGCTTGGGCAGGTTCTCCCGCACGGCGTCGATGAGGCTGTGATAGACGCTCTCCGGCACCTCCGTCCGGTCCAGCGCGGCAGCCAGGGCGGAGGGATAGTTCCGTGCCTGGGCGAAGAACCACAGCTGCTTTGCCTGAGCAGCCAGGGTGGCGGCCAGGGTGTTCTTGTGGCTCTCGTAGACCCCGTACAGGGACTCAAAGGCGGACTTGCGCAGGGTGCGGTCGGAGCCGTACATCATGGGGATATAGGAGCCGTGAGTCACGTGATGCGCCTCGCCCTGGGCGTCGATGGCGTCGGGGAAGGTCAGGTCGGCGTCGTTGAGCATGGAGAAAATATTGTCGGGATTTTCGGACAGTTCCCCCGCCATGGCCAGCAGCCGTTCCTCTGCCGGAGAGAGGATGTGGGCACGACGGCGGCGAATTTCATCCAAATGCCGGCGATAGCCCTCCAGAGCCGGAACCTCCTTGTAGAACTGCTCCAGCTTCTCGTCCGGAATGGCCAAGATCTCATTGGTCTCAAAGGCGGTGGCGGTGTTGAGCTGGGTCATGAAGTTGGTCAGCTGAGCGCACATCTCCTGTGGCTTGGTGGCCCGGGTGTCCTCGTCCGCCCGGCGGAAGGCGTAGACGGCCAGATGCTCGAAGATGAGGCTCATCTCATCCCCCAGCTGGAGCCAGTTGTAGAGCAGCTGAGCGCTCTCCCCCAGACGACCCTGGTAACCCTTTACAAATTTCAAATAATCCTGGTTCCACTGAAAATCCTCATGCCATTCGGCGTCGCTGCCGTAGAGATCGGTCAGCGCCCAAGTGTCGGCGAAATTCACATCTTTGCGTTCGGGAATCGACATCGTTCGTCCTCCTTGTTTGATATTGGTTCTATTATAGCATTGTGCGGGGGAGAAATCACCATCGAAGACATTACATCTAAACGAAATTCAAGCCGTTTAGGGAGAACCCCCGGGCACCAAGAAGGTCATCCTGGGCAACGACGGCAAGACCCTGACCGAACGGTACAGC
>JABLTK010101922.1_pt1 | contig 13672 bp, 9 predicted proteins | sample 7160131 | NCBI WGS metagenome assembly JABLTK01 (sample SAMN14651221, study PRJNA627086) | human gut metagenome | isolation source: feces | host: Homo sapiens
AATTTGACCGTTCTATTCTTCAAAAATAGCGAGTTTAAACTAAATTATAATGCCATATCATATATTTCTGATTTGAATAATTATGACCTGTATTACATCAACAACGCATGTAAGAAAAATCTGGGGATGCAGCCAGATGACGAGTCCTATGTAGGCAGGAAATGTTATGAGGTTCTTCAGGGCCGGTCAGAGCCGTGTCCCTTCTGCACCAACAATATACTTGATAATAAGAAGACCTACATATGGAACCATGTAAATGCCAATGACGGCTGCACCTATGTACTTAAGGACAGTGTTGTGGACTGGAACGGACACAGGAGCAGACTTGAGCTTGCCATCAATATAACAGATGTAGATTCCACCACCAGAGCCATGGCGGAGAGACTGGACAATGAGGATCTGTTGAATGTGTGTGTCAATGAAATGGCATACAGCAATGATTTCAATAAGAGCTGTGAGCGTGTCCTTGAGGCCATTGGAGCATACTATGCTGCAACAAATATATTGCTGTTTGAATACAGCAGTGACAGTGGAAAGATATATGAATGGAAGAGTGACATTGCCACCTCGTTAAGCATTACAAGCCGGATGTTCCTACAGCCGGATGTAAGGAAGTGCCTTGACGGCTATTCCAATGAACAGGGTGTCTTTATGGTGGATTCGGAAATGTGTGGAGAGCTCGATGAGAGACTCAGATTATTCTTTGGAGCTAACAGGATCTGGACAGCATATTTTATGTCAATTAAGAACCGCAGCAAGGAGACTATAGGCAGGATGTTGATAATCAATCCTAAGAAGCATGTGGTGAATATAATAGGTACATACCTTGGAAGGGATATGTATGAAAGATATATGTGATATGCATGTAAAAATTCCGGAGCCTTTCGGATTAGATACTGTATGTAAGTGCGGTAATTACAATTTATATATAAAAAATGGAGGATAAGATACGATGGAAAATTACAAGAAGGAATTTATTGAATTTATGATTGACTGTAACGTACTTAAGTTTGGAGACTTTGTTACAAAGAGTGGAAGAAAGACTCCTTTCTTTGTAAACACAGGCTTCTACAGAACAGGTGCACAGTTAAAGAGACTTGGTGAGTATTATGCAGAGGCAATCAACACAGAGTTTGGTCTTGATTTTGACGTATTATTTGGACCTGCATACAAGGGAATACCTCTTACAGTTGCCACAACCATGTCTATTGCAGAGATGTTTGATGAGGACATTAAGTACTGCTCAAACAGAAAAGAAGTAAAGGATCATGGCGATAAGGGAATACTTCTTGGAAGCCCTATAAGTGATGGCGACAAGGTTGTTATCATAGAGGATGTTACAACAGCGGGTACATCAATAGAGGAGACACTCCCTATCATCAAGGCTCAGGGAGATGTTGATGTTATTGGTCTCTGCGTTTCAGTAGACAGAATGGAACGTGGACAGGGTAAGAAGAGCGCTCTTGCCGAGATCGAGGAGAAGTACGGAATAAAGACAACAGCTATTGTAACTATGGCAGAGGTTGTAGAACACCTTTACAACAGAGAGTACAAGGGAAGAGTTATTATTGATGATACTCTTAAGGCTGCTATTGACGCTTATTACGATCAGTATGGAGTAAAGTAATATAACTTATGAGTGAGGACAGACATAAAGAAACATTGACGAAGCCGACAGCAACGGAAACATTAGAAACACAGGTGATGTCGAAACATTCGGAAGCATCGGATCAGAATTTTGACAGCCTGCTTAAGGAGGCACTTACCATTGCCGAAGAGTATGCGGGCAGTGATAAATCCCCGGAGCCTGAAAAAACTGTGGAAGATAGTACACCGGAAGAAATTCAAGGTCACGTTGGCAATGAAAAGACTAAAGATACGAAAGAGTATGTAGAGGAAAAAGTCTTTACAGGGACTAATAAAAATGTTTCGGTGGAAGCTGAAGCCGGTGAAGAAGTTTATAAGCTCAGGCGTAATATACATGTGGTGAAGGATGATACGTCAAAGGATAAGGTTCATAGCAATGACTATGAAAGCTTACAGGTTCCCGGAATGACCAAAGGGAAGATGAACAGGCGTGTCACACATGAAAAAATTAATTGTAAAGATAATTCGGAAGGTAAAATGGATGGCGTGGGACATTCAAAAGGAAGAACATCCCATCCGCTGCTGGCAGGAGTTCCATTTAACGCATCAATACTTTTTGTACTTATTGTCATATATTTTGAGGTCTTGTTCCATATCAACAGATTTGGGGCAGATGACGGATACCTCCTTAATATAATTTTATTTGCAATTATAGTGGGATGCGTGTGCAGTGTATTTGTACAACTGTTCTCACCTAAGGTGAATTATATTATTGCCATAGTCATAACCTCGGTGCTGACGGTATTTTACCTTGCACACCTTATATATAATTCTGTATTTAACAATTATCTGTCCATAGTGGGAACCATACAGTATGGAAATCAGGCTGCAGACAATGCTGCCACTGTGGCAGAGAATATAGGCGGCAACTGGATCATGGTTTTGCTGTTCCTTGTTCCGCTTCTTGTGGTGGTGCTGTTGTCAAGGAAGATATGTGATTACAGACGTAATCATATTGCTGAGACGGTTGTTCTTGTACTGGGCATTGTGGCACTTCATTTTATTACAGTGCTGGCACTGGTGCTGCAGAACGACGGCCTGTACAATCCGTATCAGGTTTATAAGGAATTTACTTCGGTTGACATGGCGGTGGAGAAACTTGGAGCTTGTGAGTCATTTGTTCTTGATGTAAGAGAAGTGTTCAGGAGAAATGGTGATAATGTTGAGTCAGTGTCCTTTGTGAAGACCGGTGAGCTTCCGACAGCAGTTGCCGGGGATGACCAGACTTACGGTGATGGCAGTGGTGATGATATCGGAGCAGGCGCTCAGAGTACAGGAAATGGATACAGTGGCAGTCAGGCAGAGGCTGTGACAGAAGAAGCAGTTACAGTTGATGTATCACCTAATGTCATGGATATAGATCTTGCGGCAATAGGAGAAGAGTCAGACAGTGATACCATAGCTTCTATGTGTGACTATTTTAACAGTCTTCCCCCTACAAATAAGAACAAATACACAGGTATGTTTGAGGGCTTTAACCTTATATGGATAACCTGTGAGGGATTTTCGGGATACCTTCTTGAGGAGGAAGAATATTTCCCTACCATAAGCTATATGGCAGAGAATGGCTTTGTATTTGAGAATTATTATCAGCCTTTGTGGTACGGTTCAACCCTTGGAGGGGAATATGCGAATCTCCTGGGAATGATGCCTAATAATGGCGGATACCTCAATATGACCTATGCGGGAAGTCATGGTAATGACCTGTATTTCTCCATTGCAAATCAGTTAAATCGACAGGGATACACAAGCATTGGCTATCATGATAACAGTTATGATTATTATGACAGGGATATTTCCCATCCTGTGTTAGGCTATGACTGGCGGGCAAATGGATCGGGGCTTGAGGCTCAAAAGCTGGAATCAGGGACTACACCATGGCCACAGTCGGATCTTATAATGGTGCAGGATACCTTTGACGAATATAAGGATGAGACACCGTTTAATGTATATTACCTGACTGTATCGGGACATATTGTATATACCTTTGACGGAAATTATATGGCATATAAGAATAAAGCACTGGTGGAAGAGCTTGACTGCTCCGAGACCATGAAAGCGTATATTGCCAGTGAGTATGAGACAGAGCTGGCACTTTCGGAGCTTATAAAGGATCTTAAGGCAGCAGGGCTGTATGAGAATACAGTGATAGTCCTGGCGGGAGATCATGTTCCTTATGACTGTATGGATGTACTTTCGGAGCTTGCCGGAAAAAATCTTACGGATAATTTCGAGGAATACAGAAGCAATCTTATCATATTCTCAGGAGCTATGGAGACTCCGGTTAAGGTAGACAAGGTGTGCTCAAGTATAGATATACTTGCCACAGTTTCCAATCTTATGGGACTTGACTATGATTCAAGGCTGCTGATCGGTCAGGATATCCTGTCGGATTCGCCGGGAATAGTGTATTTTCCAAACAGAAGCTATATCACGGATAACTACATATACAATTCATCAACGAATGAGGTTACTGTGAAGAGCGGTGCCGTACCGTCAGATGATGAGCTTGAGAACATGAATGCCTACGTGGCAAATAAATTCACTGCTGCCAAGGGGATATGTGAAAATGATTTCTGGCGCTATGTGGATGAGTACTATTCTCAAAAATAATAAGAAAATACATATAATCAACGGATTTAATGAGATTTTATATTATTAAGTTCCGTTTATGTAGTTGAAACTAACTTTAATATGATATAAAATAATGTGCGGATCGGTTTAGTAACTGATCCGCACATTGCTTGTAAGGATGTCCGAGACATCGTTACGCCTTTTTATTTTATACTGATGGAGCATATGGTTACATTGCATGACAGCCCGCAGGATTTAGCAGGTCGGAGTGATAATGGACTGATGTTCAAAAGAAAGAGAGTTTGTGAAAATGAAAATAGGAAGAAATGATCCATGCTGGTGTGGAAGCGGAAAGAAGTATAAGTCATGTCATCTTGAATTTGATGATAAGCTTGAGTCCTTAAAGAACAGAGGAATGGTGATTCCAACAAGAAAGATGATAAAGACTCCGGAGCAGATAGAGGGCATAAGAGAGGCGTCAAAGGTCAATACAGATGTACTTGATTTTATAACACCATTTGTTGTGGAGGGAGTATCTACAGGAGAGCTTGACAGAAGAATATATGAATATACAAAGTCCATAGATGCAATACCAGCCTGCCTTGGCTATATGGGTTATCCTAAGAGTGTATGTATATCTATAAATGATGTGGTATGTCACGGTATTCCAAGTGATGACACAATACTTAAGGATGGTGACATTGTAAATATTGACTGTACAACAAAGTACAAGGGTTATTACGGAGATTCATCCAGAATGTTTATGATAGGTGATGTGGATCCTGTATGGCAGAAGCTTGTAACAGATACCAAGCAGGCTCTTGATATAGGCGTAGAGGTCTGCAAGGAGCCTTGGGTCACTATCGGGGATATAGGCTATGCCATCAATACATTTGCAACTAAGCAGGGATACCAGGTTGTAAGAGAGATCGGTGGTCACGGTGTAGGTCTTGAGATCCATGAGGATCCATATGTTTCTCATGTGGGCAGGCCGGGCACAGACTGTGTTCTTGCACCGGGAATGGTATTCACCATTGAGCCTATGATAAATCTTGGAACCCATGAGGTATATCAGGACGCTGATGACGGCTGGACAATATACACAGATGATGGACAGCCATCAGCCCAGTGGGAGTACACTCTGGTTATGACAGATCATGGTGTAGAGATCCTGGCACACTAAAATAGAAGAGTGTATATATCAAAAAATATTTATATAGTGAAATTGTATTTATAATGTAAAAAGCCATGCATGGGAGGCTGGTATAAAACCTTTAATCAAAGGAACTATATCAGGAACCTATGTATGGCTTTTTTTATCACTGCTTTTTGTCCTGTCATTTATATAGGACGGTACATGCTGATAAAACCGTCCGTAACCTATATAAATTAAGTACTGAAAGTGTTCTACTTTGTAAGTACCGTCAGAAGCCTATTGCTTCTTGCAACGAATCTGGTCATTGCCTCAGGTGCCAGTGGTCTGTTGGCAAGAACCGCAAGATCGTATAACTGGCAGCAGATGTCATCAGTATGCTCGCCGTCCTTGTTGTCAAGTACATACTTGACAAGCTCATTGTTAGAGTTAAGAACCAGAGTCTCACCCTTTCCACCGAACATGTCAGCGTCAAAATTCATTCCTGCCATTCCGTACATCTTCATCATTTCCTGCATTCTTCTTGATTCCTCGGACAGGGTAATGAGAGATGAGATGTCAGGGTTCTTTAAGGACTCGACTTTAATGGTGATATTTTCAACACCCAGAGCCTTCTTGAAGGTCTCTGTAAGAGAGTCTGTATATTCCTTGGCTGTCTCCTTTGACAGTTCTTCACCTACGAAGTTATCCGTAAGGTCAGCGTCAATACGGTAGAAGTGGACGTTTTCGTTCTTCTGCTCAAGTAAAGTGATAAACGGACTGTCTATGGTCTGATCCATGTACAGGGCGTCCATTTCCTCATTCTTAAACATGTTAATGTACTGTGACTGGGCAACAGGGTCTGTAACATAGAAGACCTTGTTCTCGTACTTTTCCTTGCCGGCTTCAAGGTAATCCTTAAGGGTAGTGTACTCGCCCTTGAGGTTCTTGAATATAACGGAGTCCTTCATCTTCTCAAGGAACTTCTCATCCTTAAGACATCCAAATTTGATAAATGGATTGATGTCATCCCAGTACTTCTCATAATCCTCTTTGTGAACCTTGTACATACCGGTGAGCTTGTCTGCAACCTTCTTTGTAATGTAGTCTGAGATCTTCTTTACGAAGCCATCGTTCTGAAGAGCACTTCTTGACACATTAAGCGGAAGGTCAGGACAGTCGATACAGCCCTTAAGCAGCATAAGGAACTCAGGGATTACTTCCTTGATGTTATCTGCTACGAATACCTGGTTGTTGTAGAGCTTTATTGTGCCCTCCAGCTTGTCATACTGGGTATTGATCTTAGGGAAGTATAATATACCCTTAAGGTTAAATGGATAATCCATGTTCAGGTGGATCCAGAACAGTGGCTCCTTGTAATCATGGAATACCTTTCTGTAGAATTCCTTGTACTCCTCATCTGTACAGTCATTTGGGTGCTTTGCCCATAATGGGGTAGTGGTGTTAAGAGGCTTAGGTCCTTCAGGCTCCTTCTTTTCTTCCTCTTTCTTATCAGCAGCGTCCGCAGTCTTTTTGGTGCCATCCCCTGCTTCGGCAGCGTCGGACTTCTCTGCGGCATTGTTCTCCTTTGTGTCTACTTCCTTAGCGTCCACATCAACAGTGGTAGTCTTAGCGTCCTCCACAGGTGTATCGGCATTTGTGAAGTAGATCTCAACAGGCATGAATGAACAGTACTTCTCAATAACTTCCTTTATACGATATTCATTTGCAAATTCCGTGCTGTCCTCATTCAGGTAAAGGGTGATGACAGTACCACGGTCAGACTTCATGCTCTTCTTCATCTTGTAGTCGGTGCCGTTCTCGCACTCCCAGAATACAGCGTCCTCATCCTCCTTGTATGAACGGGTCTCGATAGTAACCTTGTCGGCAACCATGAAAGCGGAATAGAAGCCTAAACCGAAGTGACCGATGATCTGTTCCTCGGTAGCCTTGTCCTTATACTGTTCGAGAAATGCAGAAGCACCTGAGAATGCGATCTCATTTATGTACTTGTCAACCTCTTCCTCGGTCATACCGATACCATTATCGATAAACTGTATGGTCTTGTCTGTAGGACTGACGATAACGTCTATTCTGAAAGGCTTTCCATCCTCTTCATATTCACCCATGAGAGCCAGCTTCTTAAGTTTTGTTACGGCGTCACAGCCGTTTGAGATCAATTCCCTGACAAATATATCATGGTCTGAATAGAGCCATTTCTTAATGACAGGAAATATGTTTTCACTGTTGATCGATAAACTTCCTTTTTTCATAATAAAATACATCTCCTTCTTATATGTAACTCTGTAAAAGCAGTAAGTTTCATTGAAATATTAACTTTCTACATTATATTAGGATAATAAAATCAGAATGTCAAGAAAAAATTAGCACTCATTTCGAATGAGTGCTAATAATGCTTCTTATATTTTCCTACCTTTCTTCAAATGTAATCTCGTTTTTTGAAAGAAAAGCCTTCACATTCTGATCCCACAGGTGCTCCAGCTCCTTTGAAAGAGAGAAGGTTTTAAGGGAGGTGATGGTGGTGACGATTATCTCGTTTCCATCGTAGAGTATGTTCATGGCGAGATTGGCCACGTCGTCGGGATTCATATGGAGATTGTTGTTTTCTATTATGTGCTTTATGTCTCTGTCTCTGGCGATAAGGACTATCTTAAAGCCAAGGGGCAGCTTGCTTCCCTTTATTACATTAAAGATATTTCCCTTTTGGGCTGACCATGGAATGTACATGTCAGAGGGGAGAGCTTCAAGCTCTTCATCTGTGAAAAATTCCCTGTTGATCCTGCCGCTTATGTGATAGGAAACATCACTTTTAATACTTGCCTCCACCAGCAGGAGAGGATCAAAGGTCTTATCTATAAGAAGCTTATGGACAAATACTTTTAAGTCTGATATACGGATATTTAACATGAATTATGTAAACCTCACTTAAATTTCATAAAAGCTTAAAGCTTGCAGTGTGACACAATGGTACGAAGGTGTCTCCTTGAGCCATTTTCATGAACAACTTTTTCGCAAGTTGTAATCACTTACTGTCAAGTATAACAATTTTCAGATGAAATTTACAGTGCCAATATGAGAAATGTGAAACATAATGGTCAATTTTTATGCAAAACAGAAAACTTATTGAACTCTTTCCGGTTGACAAAAGAAACAGCAAATTTTATACTGAAGTGTAAATGTGCCGTAGTGCACTGTTTTCTAAAGCAAAAATCAAATGACTGATATTTGGCAGAAAGGATCAGGCTATGAAAATATTTAATACACTTACAAGAAGTAAGCAGGAATTTGTTCCTATAAATGAAGGCAAGGTCGGTATATATGTGTGCGGACCTACGGTTTACGATTACATCCACATAGGAAACGCAAGACCTATGATCGTATTTGATACCCTCAGAAGATATCTGTTATACAAGGGCTATGATGTAAATTATGTGTCAAACTTCACTGATGTTGACGACAAGATCATTAAGCGTGCAAATGAACTTGGGGTTGAATCCGCAGTTGTATCAGAGAAGTACATTGCCGAGTGTAAGAAAGATATGGAGGGACTTAATGTAATGCCTGCCACAACCCATCCACAGGCAACAAAGGAGATACCTGACATGATCGAGATGATCAAGGTACTCATAGAAAAGGGACACGCTTACGAGAAGAACGGCACAGTTTATTTCAGAACAAGAAGCTTTGATGGATATGGAAAATTATCCCATAAGAATATAGATGACCTTGAGTCAGGACACAGAGCAGAGAACCATCAGCTTAAGGTATCGGGAGAGGACGAGAAGGAGGATCCGCTTGACTTCGTTCTCTGGAAGCCTAAGAAAGAAGGCGAGCCATCATGGCCGTCACCATGGGGAGACGGAAGACCGGGATGGCACCTTGAATGTTCGGTAATGTCCAAGAAGTACATCGGCGACGTTATTGATATCCATGCCGGCGGCGAGGATCTTATATTCCCTCACCACGAGAATGAGATCGCCCAGAGTGAAGCTGCAAATGACACAGAATTTGCCAGATATTGGATGCACAACGGCTTCCTTAAGATAAACAATGAGAAGATGAGTAAGTCACTGGGCAACTTCTTCACAGTAAGAGAGATTTCAGATAAGTACCCATTACAGGTAATAAGATTTTTCATGTTGTCAGCTCACTACAGAAGTCCGCTTAACTTCTCTGCAGATCTTGTTGAGGCATCAAAGAACGGACTCGAGAGAATACTCACAGCAGTAGAAAAGCTTAAGGAGCTTAAGCCTGCAAATGAAGGAAATGACCCTGCAATAGAGGCAGAGCTTGAAAATTTCGTTAAGCGTTATGAGGCTGCCATGGATGATGACTTAAATACAGCGGATGCCATATCCGTAATATTTGAGCTTATTAAGTATACAAATATCAACGTGACAAATGACACACCAAAGGCAACTGTAGACAAGGCTCTTTCAACTGTGGAAAAGTTATGTGATGTGCTTGGAATAATCACAGAAAAGGAAGAGGAGCTTTTGGATTCAGATATAGAGGCTCTCATAAATGAGCGTCAGGCGGCAAGAAAGGCCAAGGACTTCGCTAAGGCAGATGAAATCAGAAACAAGCTTGCCGACATGGGAATCACACTCTTAGATACAAGAGAAGGTGTAAAATGGAAAAGAGCATAGACAGTTACTTTGAGTCGGTCCTGGGGGCAGTATACAGTGACCCTAAGGAATATTCACCCCTTTCTCTTGCCTATATAGGAGACAGTGTGTATGACCTGCTTATAAAGACTGTGCTTGTAACAAGAAACAACAAGCAGGCATTTAAGTATCATAAGGAAGCCAGCAGTTACGTTAAGGCTGAGACCCAGGCTATCTGTATAGATCATTTATTTAATGAGCTTACAGAGGAGGAGCAGGATATATACAAGCGGGGCAGAAACGCAAAATCCCATTCCACAGCCAAGAATGCGACTGTGGGACAGTACAGAAAGGCTACAGGCTTTGAGGCTCTTGTGGGATATCTGTACCTTAAGAAGGATTACGACAGACTTTTTGAACTGGTGAAGAAGGTCATGAACTATAAGGATTCATTGCAGTAACGCAGTATATACAGAAAACAGGAGAACCATTATATTATGGATAACAATGAAAAACAGACAAATGAAGAGGTGTTTGTCATAGAGGGACGTAATGCCGTTCTTGAGGCATACCGTTCAGGTAAGACCATCGACAAGCTGTATGTGCTTACCGGCTGTCAGGATGGAAGCATAAATTCTATCATAAGAGAGGCTAAGAAGACAGATACCATAATCAATTATGTATCAAGGGACAAGCTCAATGCTATGTCAGAAACCGGCAAGCACCAGGGGGTTATCGCCCATGCTGCCGCATACAGATACAGCACCATTGATGATATATTTGACCTGGCAGCAAGCCGTGGTGAGGCACCGTTTATATTCGTGCTGGATGAGATAGAGGATCCCCATAATCTGGGAGCTATCATAAGAACAGCCAATCTTGCAGGTGCCCATGGTGTGGTAATACCTAAGCGTCGTGCTTCAGGTATCACAGCTACAGTGGTGAAGGCTTCCGCAGGAGCCATTAACTATACACCTGTAGTTAAGGTTACCAATATAGGCAAGACCATTGACGAGCTTAAGGACAGGGGAATGTGGTTCGCCTGTGCCGATATGAGCGGCGAGATAATGTATAAGTGTAATCTCACAGGCTCAATGGGCATCGTTGTAGGAAATGAGGGAAATGGCGTAAGCAGACTGGTTAAGGAGAAGTGCGACTATGTTGTATCAATTCCTATGAAGGGAGACATAGATTCACTTAATGCTTCAGTGGCAGCCGGAGTGCTTGCTTACGAGGTGGTAAGACAGAGACTTAATGCTTAAGTGGAGGATGAAATGCCGCAGGTCTTACATGGATCACAGAATGAAAATTATATAGACAGATCTGATGAAGAGCTTATAGACATGATAAGACATAACTCCGATGAAGGAGCCGTTGATTATCTCATCAACAAGTACACCGGAATGGTGAAGAAGGAGAGCCGTGCCCTTTATCTCATAGGCGGAGAGAGGGAAGATCTTATCCAGGAAGGGATGATCGGGCTTTATAAGGCTGTCAGGGATTACTCGGCAGATAAGGGAACCAGCTTTTTTACATTTGCCAATATGTGTGTAAGGCGGCAAATGCTTTCCGCCGTGAACATGTCAAACAGGAAGAAGCACCAGCCTTTAAACTCAGCCGTGTCATTTTACTCCGGCGGAGACGAAGAGGATGTAATGCTCATAGATACCCTGGAGGCTGATGAGCTTAGCAAACCGGAATCCCTTATGATGTACAGGTACAATATAGATGATATGAACAAGAAGATAGAGGGCAGGCTTTCTGTTTACGAGAAGAAGGTGCTTGCGGAATATCTCACCGGGGACTCCTATGATACAATCGCTGCAAGGCTTGGAAAACCGGAAAAGTCTATTGATAATGCCATTCAGAGGATAAGAAAAAAGCTTGATCAGTAAATTTAGACAAAAAAAGAAAAGCTACTAACGGGAGTCGAACCCGTGACCTCCACATTACCAATGTGGCGCTCTACCACCTGAGCTATAGTAGCTTTTATAAATACCAAGTGATAATATATAGTAAATATGACTTTTTGTCAACACAAAGAATGTAAATTATATTTATTTAAAATATATGATTAAAATTATATGGATACCATATAAGTAATTATAGGAGGAACTTACAGTGGCAGAAGAAGTAATGTCAAAGAATTTCATTGAACAGATTATCGAGAAGGATCTCGCAGAGGGAAAGGTAAAGAAGGTTGTAACACGTTTCCCACCTGAGCCAAACGGATACCTTCACATCGGTCATGCAAAATCGATACTTTTAAACTATGGTCTGGCAAAGGAGTACGGCGGACAGTTTAATCTCAGATTTGATGACACAAACCCTACAAAGGAGAAGACAGAGTTCGTACAGTCGATCCTTGAGGATGTGAAGTGGCTTGGAGCTGATTTTGGAGACAGGGTATTCTTTGCTTCAAATTATTTTGATCAGATGTATGAAGCCGCTGTTAAGCTTATAAAGAAGGGTAAGGCATTTGTATGTGATCTGTCGGCAGATGAGATCCGTGAGTACAGGGGAACTCTTACAGAGCCCGGTAAGGAAAGTCCGTATAGAAACAGATCCATAGAAGAGAACCTTGAGCTTTTCGAGGGTATGAAGAATGGTGAGTATCCTGACGGAAGCAAGGTATTAAGAGCCAAGATCGATATGGCGTCACCTAACATCAACATGCGTGACCCTGTTATCTACAGAGTTGCAAGAATGACTCACCACAATACCGGTGATAAATGGTGCATTTACCCTATGTATGATTTCGCTCATCCTATTGAGGATGCTATTGAGGGCGTATCACATTCAATCTGTACATTGGAGTTTGAGGATCACAGACCTCTTTATGACTGGGTTGTAAGAGAGCTTGAGTACGAGAATCCACCAAAGCAGATCGAATTTGCCAAGTTATACCTTACAAATGTTATAACAGCTAAGAGATACATCAAGCAGCTCGTTGAGGACGGAATTGTTGATGGATGGGATGATCCAAGACTTGTGTCCATCGCAGCCTTAAGAAGAAGAGGCTTTACAGCCGATTCAATAAAGAAGTTCATGGAGCTTGTGGGAATTTCAAAGAGTAACAGCTCAGTTGACTACGCAATGCTTGAGTACTGTGTAAGAGACGATCTTAAGCTTAAGGCAAACAGATACATGGCTGTAGTAGATCCTATCAAGCTTGTTATAGATAACTATCCTGAGGATCAGGTTGAAATGCTTGACTCAGCAAATAACCAGGAGAATGAGGCAGCGGGTGTAAGACAGATACCATTTTCAAAGTATCTCTACATTGAGCGTGACGATTTCATGGAGGAGCCTCCAAAGAAGTATTTCAGACTGTTCCCTGGAAACGAGGTCCGTCTCATGAATGCATACTTTGTTACATGTACAGGCTGTGAGAAGGATGAAAACGGAAATGTCACAACAGTACACTGTACCTATGATCCGGAGACGAAGAGTGGCTCAGGCTTCAATGCCCGTAAGGTAAAGGGTACTATCCACTGGGTATCAGCAGAGTCGGCTATAGACGCAGAGGTAAGACTTTACGAGAATATCGTAGATGAAGAGAAGGGTAAGCTCAACGAGGATGGTTCATTGAACCTTAACCCTAATTCACTGGTTGTTAAGCAGGGATGTAAGCTTGAGAAGACATTTGCAGAGGCTAAGCCTGGTGAAGCCTTCCAGTTTGTAAGAAACG
>JABLTK010157926.1_pt1 | contig 13665 bp, 10 predicted proteins | sample 7160131 | NCBI WGS metagenome assembly JABLTK01 (sample SAMN14651221, study PRJNA627086) | human gut metagenome | isolation source: feces | host: Homo sapiens
ATATCGCCGTTCGAGAGATACAGACCGTCACGCATCCAGTCGTAGGTCTCCTTGCAGGAGTTGTAGGCGCGGATGGCGGCAGACGGCTTCATCCCGTCGCAAAACTCGTCTACGAACTCATCCATCCCGTAGTCGCGAACAACCATCGCATCGGATGCGAGGGCACCAAAGACTTGCGTGATGGTGGGTTCGCCGTGAACATGAGGGTTCGACTCGAAGGTCGTGAAAAAGTCTTTCCCGCCGCTCGCAATGGTGAGGGAATACTTCACATGGTCGGGAGTGAAGGTGCCCTTTCCACGATGGGTTATCTCCATCTGGAAGCGGGCTAGGTAGTCGGCAACCGTTTCCGGTGTGTTATATGCCATAGCGTGTTCCTTTCCATCGGAAGCCTTCGCTTGGCTCCCAATAATAACTTATTAAGGGGAAGGGGCGCACCGGTTTCGGCACGCCCCTTCGGTGAGCGGTAGCAGGTTTTCGGTAAGCGTCTACGCGCCGAGGATTTCCTTCGCCCAAGAGCCGGACTTTACAAGCCCCATCATGGTCGTGATGAGAACGGCGATAGTCTTGATGATGACACCGAACGAGTCGAATGTTTCTACGCCCTGTGCGAGACCAAGCATCTCAGCCTTTCCCAATCCGCCGGAAACCGCGAGGGCGGTCACAAGATGCGGGTAGAGGTAGAGGATAAGAACCATGACCACGCCTGCGAGGGCTGCTGCCGCAAAGTTCTTGAGGTAACCGATTCCGATTTGCTTCGTCTCCTCGAAGCCGAGAAGGGAAATGGGAATCGGAGAGAAGGCGGCATAGACATAGAGCTGAACGGAACGCCCGAGCGCAACGACCATTGAGACCGCATAAAAAACGAGTCCGACCGCCCATGAAATGAGTCCGAAAATCAAAAGGAGGAAGCATCCGCCGAACGTGGCATCGGCCGCATCGTCCTTGGTCATCTTGATTCCGGGTTCATACCAGTTTTTCGATTGCAGCTTGTCCGACACGTTACCAACGAGGTCGTTGAAGATGCTGTAGATGGCGGAAACGAGGTCGAGGGCATTGTCGATGAAGTAGCTGAGGATGCAGTAGGTCACCACGAGGAATACGATATCCTTCACGGCGGGAAGGGTGCTCGTCGCGTCGATGCGCTGGCTAATCTTGATGAGTTGCATCAGCATGAAGAGACCTAGGATGGCATGGGCAACGGGGATGACCCCGGCCTGATAGAAGTCTTTTACCACGCCATACGGCTCGGTTGTTCCGAAAAGCTCGTTGAACGGCCCGGAAATGAACTTCGCATCAAGCGTCTGGTTGATGACACCGAAATAGGTATTGAAGAGCGTGGCAGCGATTTGCAGAAGCCACGTTTTAATCATGTTGGGGATATCAAGGAAGTCCCCGATGATACCCGCATAGGCCGGATGGGGAATGAGGAGCACGAGTGCGCAGGCAGCGAAGAGCGCGAATGTGCCCGCGAGACAAGCCTTTCTCCTGCGCAGGGGAACCGTCTTCGTCTCCTCATGCTGTGTGGATTGTAAAGTCAGTTGTTCATTCATAGAGATTCCTTTCTGCCTGCATGGCGATGCTGCCCTAGCCCTCGAAGGAGAACTCGCCCGTGGACTGCTCGTAAACGCAGGTGACGGAAACAGAGTTTGTGTCGTTGAGCTTGAAGTCCGTGGTGATGACCCCGTTCTCATAGTCGAGGTTCACGACTTTCTGCCATGTAGCTTCGGTGACAGAAGGGTAATGGACGGCGCACCACTTGGAGAGGGCGGTGATGACGGCCTTCTCATCCCCGCCGAAGAGTTTCGTGACCTCGCTGTTCATGCCCTTCACGGTAATGTTTGTCACCGCTTCGGCACGCTCGTATGCGGTGTTTTTCTGAGCGAACATCGTAGAGCTTGTAAGGGTGGAGATGGTGTTCTCACCGGGGGTCTTAGAATCGGAGTTCACCGCAGCGCCACTGCCGTCCGTGTAGGTCACGATATGGGTGCCGGTATCGGCCTCGAAGACGATGGTATAGAGATAGCCGCCGTACCCATCGGAGGTCTTTTCCACGCGGGAGATGGCGTAACTATGGACGGTCGGGGTTCCGTTCACCGTTTCCACGTAGGAGTCATCGGCAAACTTGAGGGTGTAGCGCCCCTCGCTTACCGACCAGACGGAAGAGGAGAGGGTGTCGATGAGTTTCTTGGCATCAGTATCGTATCCCTTGATGATTTCCTTCTGGGCATCGGTAAGCTCCACTTTCCCGGTTTCCTCCTTCGTCTTCTTCTCAGCGGCTGTGGTAGTGTCCGTGTTATTTCCTGCGTTCTGCTCCTTTGCGGTTTCCGCGCGGTGATGCGACACGTTGATGGCGCTCATGGCAGAGCCGCAGGTGAACATCAGGAGCAGGCACAGGGCGATGACGGAAAACTTCTTGTGTTCCGCCATCCATGCTTTCAGTTTCTTCATAGCAGGTATCCTTTCTGGTTTCCTAGCGCCAGTCCCATGGATAGCCGCAGACAACCCATCCTCTTCCGTTTTGGGAAACCCAATCGGACAGGGAGATGGTGCGCAGACCGGAGTAAATGCTATCCATGACCTTGCCGTCACCGATATAGATGCCGACGTGCCCGTAAGCGTTACCGGCGGGGGTGTTGGAGCCGTATTGGGCGGAGATGAGCATTCCTACCTTTATCTGGGAGAGGTCGGTGGTGGCGCGTTTCTGGCTGTAATTGGCACCGTATCCCTGATTGCCGAGCTGCGTATTGCCGTTGCCGCCGACGGGATGACCGGCTCTTGCATAGACCCTTGTTGTCCATGTGGCGCAAAGGTTGGCTCCCGGCCACGGAGTCTGCGAGCAGGCATTCACGATATCCTTCTGCCACTGGTCGGCGCTCTGGTAGTCCTGCCCGCCACCGGGAATGAGGGTGGTGCCGGAGTACCGATTCTTGAACTCCTCTGCGGTCATGGAGTCAAGCTGCGCAACGAGCGGATAGGCTTGGCAGATGGAACGGTACTGGGCGATATAGCTGTCCTGCGACGCGGTGTAGTACCCGCCTTCGCCGAGGGCACGCAAAAAGAGTTCGGAGTTGTTGGTGTCGATGGCCTTCTGGTAATTGGCAACGCGGGTGTAGTTGGACTGCTTGTAAAGATGCTCACACCGGTATTTCATGTACGAATCATCGTCTTTGAAGACGGCGAAATCCGCGTAGGTCTTGTAGGCAGAGCCGGAAGCGCTGTATTCGGTGGTGAGCATTTTAACGGAACCCGTGATGAGTCCGCCGTAATCGTAACCGGCATATTTCACGCCGCCGTAGTTGTGGTACAGCCGCCCGAGGTCGGAACCGGAGTCCGAGGTGCCGTTCTCAATCATCATCTGGCCGAGGAGTGCCGAAGCGGGATATCCGTACTGCTCGTGGGCGTTCAGGCACGCGAGCACGAGGTCGTAGGTGACCCATGCGGGCATACCGTCAAGCGATGCGCTCTTTTGCTCCTCATCGGCGGCACCTCCACCGACAACGGAAATCAGGCCGAAGGCCAAGATGAAGGCAATGATGAGTGGAAAGAATTGGGAGACGGCACCGGCAAGTGATGAAAGCAATCCCTTGATGCCACTGGAAAGAATCGTGAGCGCCTTTTTCTTTCCCGCTTGCGCCGCAGCATTCTCGTAGACGTTCCTATGGAAGTATTTGGAGAACTGCATCCGCTTCTGGGCAGCTTTCTTATCCAGTTTCTCGGTGCGGTATTTCTTTTCCGAGAGGGCACCGAGAGAGTCTTTCTTTTCAAGTGCATCCTTACCGGAACGAAGGTGCTTTCTCGCCTTTCCGGCAAGTTTCGCGCCGGTGTGCGTGGTTGCGACCAAATCGTCCGTGCCTTCCAGCTCGGAGTCTTTGAGAGCGTTGTGGGCAGCTTTTGCGGCTGCACCCTTTGCACCGAGTTTCAGACTCTTATTCAGATTGTGGCGAGACTGCACCTTTTTCGTGAGGGCATTTTTTCCGGTTATCTGGCTACGGGATTTTCCGTCAAGGGCATCGGCGGCGGAAGTCTTCTTACGTTTCCTTGCGATGGCATCGAGGGCGGTACTTCCCGCGCCGTGCGTGCCCTTCTTGCCGACGGAATAGAGGTCACCCTTTAAGGCTTTGGCGCTCTTATCTGCCTTTTCCACCAGACCGGTATTGACGGCATCCGTCTTTTCGGTCTTGAGGAGATTACTCATGGCTTTCTCACGGTCGTTTCCGCCGGTCGTGAAATCCGAAGCCTTCATCTGACGTTCACCGTCCTTTCCGGGGTCTTCTTACTGGGTTGCTAGATAACGGGTTTTGCATCTTTCTTGTCCCCAAGCCCCGTCTTCTTCGTCTCATTGGGGTTCGTGGAGAACAGGTCATAGAGAACGTTGCCGGACGGGAACTTGCCGCGAATCGGCACACGGGCATTACCTGCGATGAGCAGGCCGTCACCCGGCTCTGCGGACTCGTCGATGCATTCCTCCTCCTGCTCGGACAGGTTCAGAAGCTCCGCCCACTTCATACGGTCGAGCGGGGACTGCTTGAGAAGCATGAGGAAGTCCGCGTTAAGGACGATATTTCGCGCCGCTTCGTTGGCGAGCATCGCCGTGGCGTTCTGACTGATACCTGTCAGCAAAAGTCCGAATTTTCGACCCTCATTCGAGAAGCGGGAGAAGTAGTTAAGTACCGTCGGGTACGCGAACATACTCTGCATCTCCTCGACGTAGAGCCATGTGCGGACGTTTCGCTTTGCATTGAAGTACATGCGGTTGCGGACGGCTTCGCAGACATTGATGAGGGCGAAGACCAGCATGGAATCCGGCAGGTCTTTCAGGTTGAAATCCACGATGCGGGTGTTGAAATCGACGTTGCTCTGATGGTTGAAGAAGTTCATGGAACCCTTCACGAATCGCTCGTAACGGAGTGCGATGACCTGTGCCTGCTCCTCCGGCTGCTCGTTCGCGGCATCGTAGAAGTCCTGTAAGGTCGGCGGAAGATTGTCTCCGCGCTCTGCGGCCTTCTGGAAGGCAAGCTCGGTGCAGCGCTGTACGAGTGACTGGTCAACCTCAGAGAAGTTCGACCCGGCTTCGGCAGCGGAAGCGCCCGCCTGAGCTAACATCGCGTCCACCTTGAACGCAATCTGCTCGTTTCTCGTCATGTGTTCCACGGATACCGTATCGAAGGGGTTCAGATGGGTTCCGGTACCCACGCCGAAGTGGTAGGTGCTACCGCCGTAGCGTTCGGCGATAGCGGTGTACTCGCCTGCGCGGTCGATGACGTAAATCTCGTCCGTCGGATTGGAGAAGATGGTGCCCGTCATCTCGGTCTTGGTGAACATACCCTTACCGGAGCCGGTCTTGCCGCAGACGAAGCCCATCGGCGAGGTGAGTTTCTTGCGGTTGCAGACCACGAGGTTGCGGCTGTGCTTGTTCTGGCCGTAGAAGTTGCCGCCTGCATCGTCAAGCTCCTGCGTGGCAAACGGCACGAGGATGGAAACCTGCGCCGTGGTGAACATGCGGGAGATTTCCACGTGGTTATGGCCGAGCGGGAGGATGGAATTAAGTCCCTGACGCTGGCGATAGTCATAGGTGTCAAGCTCGATGGAGTTCTGACGTGCCGTGGAGATGATGCGAAGTACCTGCGTATCCAGCGCTTCCTTGCTCTCCGCGTAAGTGTAGACAAGCCCCGTGAAGACATAGAGACGCTGGTTCTTGTTCTGCAAGTGGTCGAGCACGTCCTCCGTCTCCTCCTTGGAGTATTTCAGCTCCTGCGGGAGGATGGAGAAGTCATAGCCTTTGTTCACTGCCGAGCGCTGTTCCTCGATGATTTCCTTGTCAATCCATGCGGAACGGGTGCGCACGTAATTGATAGCTTTGGATTTATCCATGGGCTGCACGTACCACGTGATAGCCATGGGGATAGGAAGGTCTGCCATGTCGGCAAGTGCGCGGTCGGAAAGTTCCGAGCCGAACTTCTTCATCACGAGTACCTGTGCGTAGACTCCGTTATCGAGCTTTACGCAGTCGTTATAGTGGCCGTCCGGGCGGAAGTCAATCTGCGTCGGTGCGATGCAGTCCTTGGTAGTCTGTAAGCGCTTGGCGGAAATATCGCGCTGGTAATCGAACAGGAACGGCTTATAGGGGTTCAGGAGTGAATGGATGACAGAAAGGCGCTGGGTGCCGTTCATAAGGTGTGCCTTGCTGCCGATGGAGTTTAGGATGCGGGAGGATTCGACCTCGATACGGGAGAGCTGACGCGCTGCATCTTCTGCGGTGTCCGCCGTCACGGAATAGGTGAGGTAGCGGTTCCTGCGGATGTTGCTGACCCCCTCCTTCACCTTATCGTTCAGGATGTTGTTGAACACCTGCGCGTCGTTCCTTGCAGCATCGTTTGCCTGACGCTCCGGGTCGAAGAACTTGCGATGACCGACCTCTTCCTTGAGGAGCGGCGTGTTGATGACGCTCATCTGCACGAGCGTATCCGCACCGAACTGGTCGTAAAGGCGGGTGATGGCGGAGAACATGGCTTTCTGCTGCTCATCGCGCACCGAGTGGTAACTGGTGTCATCGAAGGCGATGGAAGAGGAAAACATCCCCTCCTCCACCTCACAGATGCCGTCCTGATACATCTTGTTGTAGCCGATGTAGTTCACCACGTCTTTCGCGGAGTCGCGCTTCTTTCTGGCATCGGCCATCTTATCGGACAGCTCCTTGTCCCTGTCCTTTAACTGGGACTTGATGGAGCTGTAGGTCTTTTTCGCTTCCTTCTCGGCCTTCTTGGCTTCCTTTTTCCTGCGCTTCATCTCGCGCTTGGCGTGCTTCTTCTCCTTTCGGGTCAGCTTTCCGGCACCCTGCGTGACGTGTGCGACCTGAGAGATGGCATCCATGTCGATAGCGCCGGTATCGGAGCGCAGGGGCGCGGTGTTCCCGAACCCGTCACCGGATGCGTGGACGAACGCGTCCACGTCAAATGCGGCGTTAAGAGATGACCCGTCCTGCCCTTGGGGAGTAGGATTCGATGCCGCGAAGGTTTCCCTGCTTTCGGTAGTGTTTTCCATAGATAGTTCCTTTCTGCTTGCTGTTTTCCGACTCAGAGAGAAGTCCCGCAAGACGCATGGACGGCTTGTAGAAGATGCGGTCGTTCGTGAAGTTTGCCTTAAGCCAAAGCGGCGCAAACTGCTCGAAGGGCATCCCGCAGGGCTTCACGAAGCCCACGCACCAAAACGGCAACGAGACGGCGTAGATAAAATAGGTGCAATCGCTGACGTTCAGCCCCAAAACGAAGTAGATGTAAAGCCCGGCAAGTACCGAGACAGAAAGCGCACCCGTGATGGATACCAGGGTGCGCATGGTCATCTTGCCTACGATTTTGGGCTGATACTCGGCGATATCCTTGTGTACTGCTACAGAGAGCATGTTAGATATCGCTCCTTTCTAACCCGCGAGGGAACCCCAGTTGATACCGGTCTTGAAGTACACGGCAGCACCCACGACGATGGCACCGCCGATAATCATGGCGAGGGCACCGGAGAGCTGACCGCCGCCGCCCTGCATACCGTCCTTGATGGTAAGGCCAAGGTTCACAAGGCCGAAGACGATGAGGATGCCGCCGAGGGCGGTCACACCATCAGAGAGAAGGTTTTTCACGTTTTCCAGCATGGTTGATTCCTTTCTTGTTTACTTGTTTTCTAGTAACCGTACAGATGGGCAAAGGCGATACAGGTAAGTCCCGCGACGATGATTGCAACGGCTTTGCGTATCTCCCCGCCCCCGCCGCGAAGAAGTCCCGCGAGGGTCATCCCAAGATAGATGATTCCCACGACGGTGAATGCGCCCGCAGCGGTTCCTATCGCCGGGGCGGCGAGTTTGACGAGTGTTTCCAAGTTCCTTCCTCCATTCGTCCCCTTTCTGCCTTTTTCGCGTGGCATTTCTCTTAATTATAAGTGACTACCGGTTTAGCAATATGCCCAGAAGCCCCTTCCTTGATTTTTTCCATGCCGCCCACTTCCATGCCGTGAACTCCGCACCCATATCCTCATCGGGGGTGTACGGCTCGCAGCCGTTTTTCAGATACCGCTCGAAATCGAAGGAGTTCTTATGCAAACGCTTCCAGTTGCGCTTATCCACGATATAGCGGTATCGCTTATGGGCGTGGGGGTCGTACTTATCATCCATGAGCGGGTTGGTACCGGCGATGAGCAGGATTGCCTTTAAGCGGCTCATCTTTCCGATTTCTGCTGCGTCGATAAGGTCACGACCCTGAATCTGCAAGTTCTTACTGGCGCTTGAGGACTGCCCCGTGGACTCGTTGTAAGTCATCTGATGGATGGTCTGCTTGCCAATCATCTCCGCAATCTCCTTGTTGGTGGAGTTTGACTTGCCACCGAGGAAGAGCGTCGAGTCGCAGCAGTCGATGATGGTCTGCGCCTTCTTATCGTATTTGCTTTCCAGCTGGCTCATGGATTGCAGGATGATGGTGATGCCGATGTTACGGGAACGGGTGACCGCGATGGTCTCCTCAATCTGCGGGATGGTGCCGATGTTGGCGAACTCGTCGAAGATGAAATGCACCGGGGTCGGGAGTTTCCCGCCATAATCCGAAAGGGCTTTTCGGCACAGCTGGTCGATGGTCTGCCACATGAGGATGGCGAACAGGAAACTGAGGGTCTTGTCGGTATCGGAGAGGATGCCGAAAATCGCCACCTTCGCATCCGGGTCACCAAGGGTGTCAATCTCCATCTCGTCATAGGTCAAAAGCTCGCGCACGCCGTCCGTCGCGATGGGCGCAAGGCGCACGTTGCAGGAGATGAGGATGGATTTTAAGGTCTTGCCTGCGGCCACCTTGAAGTTCTTGTAGTTCATCAGGGCGAAGTCCTCGTCGGCGGAAAGTCCCCCGCAGTCGGCGGGCTTCACGCCGTCGGAGTTGCGCTTGAACTTACTGGGCACCCAAGACCAGCCGTTATCTGCCTGTTTGGTGCCAAAGCTCCTTGAAAGACCGGCATTTCCCGCAGCGTCAGGAGAAGAGCCGTCGTTTTGCTTGTACTTCTTGCCCTCCTCGATTTGGAGGAACATCAGGTCAAGTGCGGACTTGAAGTTCTCATCGTTCTCACGCGCTTCCGCAAGGGAGAGGAGCGTGAGAAGCGAGGACATGTTGTAGTCCTTTGCCGGGAACCAGTCACGGAGAAGCGCGATGAGCGCCGTGTAGAGCATCTTCTCTGCGTTCTCCCAGAACGGGTCACCGCTCGATTTCCCCTCGGGGTTCGTGTTCATAATGAAGCAGTTCACGAAGGAGAGGATATCGGTATCCGTCTTCACGTACTTTAACGGGTTGTAGTGCATGGACTCATCAAGATTGATGGTATTGAAGCTCTTGAGCTTATAGCCGTTGTCCGTGAACAGGTATCCGGCATCCTTAAGAAGGGTTCCCTTTGGGTCGGTGACGAAGTAGCTGGTGTTGAGCTGGCAGATGTTCGGGGTCACGTAGTTAAAGGTCTTACCGGAGCCAGAGCCGCCGACCACGAGGACGTTTAGGTTGCGGTCATATTCCGGGTCGAACTTGGGACGGTGCAGGGCAAGGCCGAAGTTCTTGGTGAAGAGAAGATTGTTATCTTCGGTCTGCAAGTCCTTAAACTTCTTTCCTTCCTTCAAAGTGCCCCAGCGGGCGGAACCGGATTCTTCGCCGGAACGATAGTTTCCGATGAACGCCACGTAGCGAAGCCAAATCATCCAGATAATGAGAAAGCAAGCCCCGCCAAACAGTAGGGAGTTACTGGTCATATCGAGGGCAAACGGTGCATCCTTTATGGTCTGCCACATGGAAAGGAATGCATCGCTCAAATGGTCGAAAATCTGCCCCGGATAGGTGACGAGGGTTTCGGCATAGCGGTCACCGAGATAGAAAAAGACCGTGGCGATGACGAGGGTGCCGAGCGCCGAGGTGGCAATCTTCTTATTGATTTCCGGGTTCGCGCTATTTGCCATATGCATCCTCCTTTTCCACTTCTTCCAGCACAAGCAAGAGCGTGGTCACAATACTCGTGCGCGTCTCTCGCGTGGCCGCGTGGCGGAATCCTTCATAGCAGGTGAGCGAAAAGTCCTCGGACACATCAATACCATTGGAATCGCGTGGAGTGAGACCGTCGCACCGCGAAAGGGCGGAAGGCTCCCAGAGGGTCGTGATGTCATCTTCCGATTTCATGCGCTTGCACCCGGACTTCATTTCATAGAAAAGGTTGTCGAGGGTGGTATGGGTTTCGTTGTCCTTTGGCAGGGCGGCATCAAGAAGGGAGATGAGGTTCCCGATGGTACGCTGGGAAGGCTCGCACCAGTCCCTTAAATATCCAAGACAGGCCATCAGAAGAAGTTTTTCCGTCTTCTTAAAGAAGTCCCCATCTGAATCGGAGAGGTTCACGATGGATTCCGCGATGGTCTCGATATCGCTGTCCGATTCCATGGTAAGAAGCGGGGAGCATTTCAGCCTGTCCGGCAATTTGTCTTTGAGGGTCATGGTCTATCTCCTTACAATGCATCTTCGTTCTTAAAGGGTAGGTCAGTCCTTCGTTCCTGCGAGATTTCCTGCGACTTCCTTTCCGTTTCAATTTGAGTTTTAGCGGCGGTCATGTCGCGGGCTTCTCCGGTGAGGGAATAGGACTCGGAATCATATTGCTGCTCCTCGCGAATATCGGAGGGGCGAATCTCGCTTCCGGTCTGCTCCGCGTCCATGACGGCGGTGCGGGAATCGGTATCTGCGCCATCGTGGCTTTCAATACCGGAGTTCGGGTCGGGCGTGCGCCCGTCGTTATCCATGGCACCATCAGATGCAACCGGCTCAAGCAGCTGTTGTTCGTCACGCATCTGCTCCTGCGCCAGACGCGCATTCTGCATGGCAAGGTCTCCATCTGGGAGGGTGCCAGCGTCCTTCGGGGTATTCTGCTCGAACCAGTTGTGGGTCACATCGAGGTCGTACCGGTTCTTTAACGTCTCCGCAGAGACCGGCCAGTCGCGACCGCGCTCATACGCCGGTACCGAACCGTCCTTATTCAGGCTTGCAGGCTCGTAGGCCATGACCTCACCCTTGCTGGTTTCAGTCACACCGAAGCCCTGCGCGTTCATCTTGCGCTCGAAGTCGGAAAAGTCCGTGCAGTCTTCCCTCGCCTTCTGGGCAGCGTTTCGGATGTTCTGGGTATGAATGGCGGTGTCCTCGGCGCGAAGAGTGGCAACCCTATCGCTGCGGGCAGGTGCATCCTTTCCCGGCACGTCATAGGTCTTTTCCGGGGCATCCGTTTTCACCTGCGTCGCGTGAACCTTATAGGGGTCACCGACGGAAATTACATCGAAATCCTCATGGGTCTCACGACCAACCATCTCGGTAAGCTCCTTGTGGGAGTAACCGGAGAAGCAAATCGAATCGTCGATATTGAGGTTTTCGGTATCCTGCTCGCTAAAGAGCACATCGTAAGTTTCTTCTGGTGCATCCTTGTAACGGATGGTGACCGGAATGACCGTTACGTCCTCTGCCGGGAGGTCGGGATAGCTTGTCAGCTCCGTGAGGGAATCCATGGTCTTCTTATTCACGGGTTCCGCGTGATTCAGTGCGTCGGTGATACGCTGCTCATCGAGACGCGCCATCACGTCCTTAAATTGCGGGGCATACCCTGCGACGGTCTTAACATCCTCCTTGGCAAAGGCAAGGAATCCGTTTCCCTGTTTGTCCGTGTAGGCGGCGGCATAGGTACCATTCTCGCGGCATACCTGCGCATAGTAGGCGGCTTCCTCGGAAGTACCAAAGGGCACGACCACCTGCTCACGAGAGGATTGCTTCTCAGCCATTGCTTTTGCCTGCTCGGGAGTGTTCCCCTCCTTCTTATAATGGCGCTGCCACCAGTCGAAAGCACGTTCCCTGCCACGTCCGAACCGCAGATAGTTCTCCGTCTGCCTTGTGACGAAGTTTAGGAGGGCGTTTCCCATGTCATCGCCGAAATCCTGAGCCATGTGGCATCATCCTTTCTTTTCCGATTTTCTGTCTTTTGAAGCGGCAAGAATGCCGTCTCCTTGGGGACAGATTATAACGCAGGCTATTTTTCATCCCTCTGCCCTATACACGAACGTGCAGGTAGAAACTGCCAAGTCAGAGATGCCGATGATAGAAAAAGACACCATTTGCAATCAAATGAACCCATTTGCGCCTATTTGTGAACGTTGACCCTTTCCTCATCTGGGTAGAGGGATTCGCCCCTCAACCATTCCGTCCACAAATCTTTCATAAATCCGCAGGCGGATTGACGGAAACATTTGGAACGGAAAAGTTGACCGGCTCCCTCCCCCGCGCATTCGCCTTCGCTGCCGCGATGCGCCGGACGCAGGAAAAGCGAAGGGCTTTCCTGCCGGACACCGCGACCGCTTATTATATGCACGGGGTTTGCCTATATGGGGCGCTGCCCCAGACCCCGGCCACTCCGCGCGAGCCGCAGGATTTTGTCCTTTCGGCGGGGAAAATACAAGTCTTGAATGTTTACCGGCTTTCTTGTAAAATATATATATAGCAAGATGGTTGATACCTTCTTGTGAGTTGAACAGGAGGTGGTCTTCACCGATGAATCAGGAAGAAACGATGCTTTTGCATAAGGAGAGATACAAGGAAACGATTAAGAATCTGACCGTGATGAGCGATATTTTCGCGCGGAATGTATTCAAGGATAAGAAAGCCTGCGAGTACGTTCTTAGAATCATCATGGAGGACAAGGATTTGACCGTCATCGACAATGAGACGCAGGTGGATTTCAGAAACATGCATGGCAGAGGTGTCGTGCTGGACTGTGTGGCAAAGGATGGAAGCGGACGCGTCATAAACGTCGAGATACAGCAAGACGATGAAGGGGCGCACCCGAAGCGTGCCAGATACCATCTTGGGATGATGGACTCGAACGTGCTGGATACGGGAAAGAACTTCGATAAGCTCCCGGAGACCTACGTGATATTTGTCACCTTAAAGGACGCGCTTGGATGCGGACTCCCGATAGCCCATATCGACCGGATAATCCGCGAGAACGGCAAGGAGTTCGGGGACGAGGAACACTTCATCTACGTGGATTCCAGCAAGGACGATGGAAGCGAGCTTGGAAGACTGATGCACGATTTCCGTGTGAAGGAAGCGAAAGAGATGCAGGCGGGAGCATTGAAAGACCGCGTGCATGAACTGAAAGAGACCGAGAAAGGGGTGGAGCATATGTGCAAGGAAATGGAACAGCTTTGCGATGAAGCAAGAATGGATGAAAAAAAAGAAACCGCAAGGAACCTTAACGATATGGGGTTGCCAATCGAGCAGATTGCACAAGCGTTAAAGGTGAATGCCCAGATGGTGCAGGAGTGGCTTGCAGGTAGCGTTTCTACGGCAAGATAGATAACCTCTTAGACGGCTTTACGGTTTCATGGCTCTGCGGGCTTTGGGTTCGCAGAGCCTTTTGATATGGACTCCCGATAGCCCATATCGACCGGATAATCCGCGAGAACGGCAAGGAGTTCGGGGATGAAGAGCACTTCATCTACGTGGATTCCAGCAAGGACGATGGCGGGGAACTGGGAAGACTGATGCACGATTTCCGTGTGAAGGAAGCGAAAGAGATGCAGGCGGGAGCATTGAAAGACCGCGTGCACGAACTGAAAGAGACCGAGAAAGGAGTGGA
>JABLTK010097454.1_pt1 | contig 13664 bp, 10 predicted proteins | sample 7160131 | NCBI WGS metagenome assembly JABLTK01 (sample SAMN14651221, study PRJNA627086) | human gut metagenome | isolation source: feces | host: Homo sapiens
CGTGTTGCGCAGTCCGGAGTTGCTTGCAACGCCGCCCGCCAGCGCAACCGTCTTTGCGCCCGTTTCCACCGCGGCGAGCATCACCTTGTCGCTCAGCAGCTCCACCGCCGCATGCTGGAAGCTCGCGGCGATATCCGCCGCGGGCACATCCTGCCCGTTTTGGCGCAGCTTATGCACCGTGTTGATGAGCGCCGTTTTCAGGCCGGAAAAGCTGTAATCATAGCGTCCCGGCGTCTGTACGTGCGGCAGTTTCAGCGCGTGCGGGTTGCCCTCGCGGCTGAGCTTGTCCAGCAGCGGCCCGCCCGGATAGGGAATCTGCAATACGCGCGCCACTTTATCGAAGGCTTCGCCCGCGGCGTCATCCGTGGTCTGCCCGATCAGACGATACTGGCCGTAGTGTTCCACGGATACGATGTGACTGTGCCCGCCGGACGCGACCAGGCAGACGAACGGCGGCTCCAATTCGGGATGCGCCACATAATTGGCGCTGACGTGGCCTTCGATGTGGTTGACCGGAATCAGCGGCAGATCGCGCGCATACGCCAGCGATTTTGCCCAGCTCACGCCCGTCAGCAGCGCACCCACCAGTCCGGGGCCATAGGTGACGGCGATCGCATCGATATCATCCAGCGTAACCTGCGCTTCGGAAAGCGCGCATTCCAGCAGCGGATCGATCGCCTCCACATGCATGCGGGACGCGATTTCCGGCACCACTCCGCCGTACAGCGCGTGTACATCGATCTGCGAAGCGATGGCGTTGGCGCGCTCGATTCGCCCATCCTCCACCACCGCGATCGCGGTTTCATCACAGCTGGATTCCACGGACAGAATCCGCGCGTGTCCGCGCTCCATCAACGCATCCGCCTTGCGGCGCATACGCGCTTCATAGTTTAACGCTTTCATGCTCGTATTTTCCTCTTTCGTCGATCAGAAACCAATTTCAGAATGGTCAAAAGCAGCGGCACGCCCAGCAGCATGATGCCGGCGCGCAGCGCAATGCGCATCCCCATTTCTTCAAACATGCTCTGCGGACAGATACGAATCAGCAAATCCGTTTGCGGATTCAAAAGCCATAGATCGTTGCTGAACAGCAGCCGATGGAAAAAAGTAAAGGCCGCATCAAAATCAATCGCCGCCCAGATCCCGAAAATTCCCAACGGCAGAAGCATCAGCGCCAGCGCGATCCATGCCGCACAAAGCCTTCCCGATCGATATCTTTTTCCTCCGCAGCAGATCAGGAATATGCCCGGTGCCAACAGCAGGAAATATAATGATCCCGGCTGTATGGGGGAAATCAGCCGTCTGCAATCGTATAGATGCGTAATCTCCCGATCGTTGTAGGCGCGCTGCAGCTTTCCAAATACCTCAATCTCCGGATTTAGATAAGCCGTATCTGTATTTAAAGGCGCAAACAGCCCAAGCGAAAGCCATTTATCCAGAAAACGTAAATCTTCCGCGGATATTCCGGCAGAATCAGGAACGCCCGCTTCAAGCTGCAGCTGATAATACAAATCATCATCTGAAGCCACGCCGTACACAGCCAGCATCAACAGTACGACAAAAATCATCAGCCAGCCAAGCGTATTCATTCCAAAGAATACCCATTTTTTCATGCTTTTTCCCGCAATTCGATTTCTTGCCATTCTTACCACAAATTCAAAACCCATCCGTCGCCGAACCAACACGTTTTTTCTGCCTCAAATCTATGGGCAGAAAAAACGGCTTGATTGCGGTCATTCTTGCCGACCGCAATCAACAGCGCGGCAGCAACTGGGTGCAGGCTCAGCCTGCTACAGTTTTTGGAGGTAGCTGGTGACGAAGCCTTCCAGCTTGCCGTCCATCACGGAAGAAATATCGCCCATTTCGTAGCCCGTGCGATGATCCTTCACCATGGTGTAGGGCTGGAACACGTAGGAACGAATCTGGCTGCCCCATTCGATCTTCTTCATTTCGCCCTTGATTTCGCTCATCTGCTCCTGCCGCTGCTGTTCCTTGAGCTCCGCCAGCTTGGCGCGCAGCCAGATAAAGCACATTTCCTTGTTCTGCAGCTGGCTTCGTTCATTCTGACATTGCACCACGATGCCGGTGGGCAAATGCGTAATGCGCACGGCGGAATCGGTACGGTTTACGTGCTGACCGCCCTTGCCGGTCGCGCGGTAGGTGTCGATGCGCAGATCTTCGTTTTTGATCTCAATTTCACTGGTATCGGTGATAATGGGCGCAACATCCAGCGATGCAAATGACGTGTGCCGCCGCGCGTTGGAATCGAAGGGCGAAATGCGCACCAGACGATGCACGCCGCGCTCCGCCTTCAGATAGCCGTAGGCGTAATCGCCGGTCACCTCGAAGGATACGGACTTGATGCCGGCTTCATCGCCCTCCAGCAGATCCAACTCCTTCACGGTAAAGCCCATGCGTTCGCAGAAGCGGGTGTACATGCGGTACAGCATCTGCGTCCAATCCTGCGCTTCCGTTCCGCCCGCGCCCGCGTGCAGCGTAAGTATGCAGTTGCAATCATCGTATTCGCCGGTCAGCAGCGTTTGCAGGCGCAGCGTTTCCAGATCCTCCTTCAGACCGGCGAGACCATTGCGGATATCGTCCGCCAAGGATTCATCATCCTCTTCCTCCGCCAGCTGCATCATCAGATCCACTTCGTCCGCGCGGGAGATCAGATTTTCGTAATGCTTGATGCGGCTCTCCACCGCATTCGCCTTCGCGGAAATCTTCGTGGCGCGATCCGTGTCATCCCAGAATCCGTTGCTGCCCATATCCTCCTGATATTCGGCGTACTGTTCGCGCAGATGATCGATGTGCAGCGATTCGCCGCATTCTTCGATCATGCGGCGCACCGCATTCAGATCCTGCTTAAAGGCCTCCATTTCAATCATAGCCATAGTTTTCACATCCAAACTTGAAATTATTACTCGGTTTTCGTTCCTCGTTCAAAGCCGAGATAGCGCGTGCCCTGAAAGCTGAGTTTGCCGGCATCGCCCTCCGCCAGCATTCCGTATTCCGTACCATCCACGGATAATTCCATGCGATCCCCGCTCTCCACCTGAAAGGTTACGTAATACCAGGTGTGCGACGACGTATGATAGCCGTGCGCGCCGGTCATATCGCCCGCGTTCGCCGTGCGGTAATGGTTTACATCGATGCGCTTGGCGACGACCTGCGCATTCACCGTGAGCCGCGGCGAACGGTTGTTCCTGTGCCAGCCCGCAACGCCGCGAATCAACATCACGATGAAGAATAGCCCGATCACCACAAAGCCGATGGTCACCAGCGTGCCGACGGCATCGTATTGCCAGAAAAAATCATCCATTGCGTTATTGCCTCGATATTATTGCTCCGCTCTGCCGCAGCAGTTCTTGTATTTCTTGCCGCTGCCGCACGGGCAGGGATCGTTGCGCCCCACCTTTTCGGCGGCCTTCTTCGGCGCCTTGTGCACGGAATCATCGCCGCCATGGCTCGCCGCCACGGGCTGGGCGACCTGCTTGCGCTCCACGGGCTGCGCGACCACAGTGAAGTACAGGCGGCGCACGGTGTCCTCCTGAATCAGGCGGGACATTTCCTCGAACATATCATAGCCTTCGCGCTCGTATTCGATCAGCGGATCGCGCTGGCCGTAGGCGCGCAGACCGATGCCGTCGCGCAGCTCGGTCATGGCGTCGATATGATCCATCCAGCGGCGATCCACGCTGCCCAGCAGCGCCACGCGCTCGAATTCGCGCATATCCAGCTGCGCATCCGCCCACATCTTTTCGCGCAGGGCATAGATGCGGTCGGCGCGTTCGCATAAACCGGCGATCAGCTTATCCTTGAGCCGCTCGCTCATGGCTTCGAATACCTTCTGCGTGCCGCCCTTATCGATGCACAGACCTTCCAGATATTCCGATAAGCCCGCGATATCCCACGTATCGGCGTTGCCCTCATCGCCCACATGGCGGTTTACAGCTTCGCGAATCAGCGTATCGCGCATCTGCATCACGCGATCGTGCATGTTTTCGCCCTCCAGCACCTGGCGGCGCTGGCTGTAGATGACCTCGCGCTGCTTGTTCATCACTTCATCGTATTTCAGAACCTGCAGGCGGATATCATAGTTGCGGCTCTCCACGCGCTTCTGCGCGTTTTCGATCTGCTTGGAAACCATGGAAAATTCGATGGCTTCCTCGCCCGCCGCGCCGGTCAGCTTTTCCAGCATCGGGCGGAACCGGTCGGAGCCGAACAGGCGCATCAGATCATCTTCAAAGGAAATGAAGAACTGACTGGAGCCCGGATCGCCCTGACGGCCCGCGCGGCCGCGCAGCTGATTATCGATTCGGCGGGATTCGTGGCGCTCGGTGCCGATGATGTGCAGACCGCCCCGCTTGACCACTTCATCGTGTCCCTGCTTCGTTTCCACAGAGAACTTATCCAGATATTCGTGGAATACCTTGCGCGCTTCCTTGACTTCATCGGAAACATGCTCGTTAAAGCCGATCGCGTCCTCGATCACCATTTCCTCATAACCCGCGAGGCGCATCTGCCGGCGCGCCATGAATTCGGCGTTGCCGCCCAGCAGAATATCGGTGCCGCGGCCCGCCATGTTGGTGGCGATGGTGACCGCGCCCACCTTACCGGCCTGCGCTACGATCTCGGCTTCCTTTTCATGGAACTTCGCGTTCAGAACCACGTGCGGTATGCCGCGCAGCTCCAGCATCTTGCCGAGCATTTCGCTCTTTTCTACGGAAACCGTGCCCACCAGCACCGGCTGTCCGGTGGCGTGGCGCTTTACGATTTCCTCCACCACGGCATGGTACTTCGCCTTCTGCGTGATGAATACCGCGTCGTTCATATCGTTGCGGATCATCGGGCGGTTCGTGGGAATCTGCACGATGTCCAGCTTGTATATGCCGTTGAATTCTTCTTCCTCCGTCTTGGCGGTACCGGTCATGCCGGAAAGCTTTTTGTACATGCGGAAGAAATTCTGGAACGTGATGGTCGCCAGCGTCTTGTTTTCGCGCTCCACCTTCACGCCTTCCTTGGCTTCGATCGCCTGATGCAGACCATCGCTGTAGCGGCGGCCGATCATCAATCGTCCCGTGAATTCATCGACGATCACCACCTGGCCGTCCTTCACCACATAATCCACATCACGGCGCATCATCTTGTGCGCGCGCAGGGCGCTTAAAATATGATGATACAATTCCTGATTTTCGGGGTCGGTCAGATTGTCCTTCTGGAAGAACGCTTCCGCCTTCTTCACGCCCTCGTCCGTCAGCGAAATGGTCTTGTCCTTTTCATCGCGGATGTAATCGCCCGGCTCGATCACCGTGCCGTCCGGATCCATCTTGCATTCCTTCAGCCCGCGCGCCACAAATTGATTGGCATAGGTATACAGTTCGGTGGATTTTTCGCCCCTGCCGGAAATGATCAGCGGTGTACGCGCTTCGTCGATCAGAATGGAGTCCACCTCGTCCACGATGGCGAACTGCAGATCGCGCTGCACCAGCCGTTCGCGGTAAGTGACCATGTTGTCGCGCAGATAATCAAAGCCCAGTTCGTTGTTCGTGCCATAGGTGATATCCGCATTGTACGCCGCCTGACGCTGCGCGGGTTCCAGATCATGCACGATCAGACCGACCGTAAGCCCCAGGAAGCGATACAGCTTGCCCATCCATTCGCTCTGGAACTTCGCCAGATAATCGTTTACTGTAACGATATGTACGCCCTTGCCGGTCAGCGCGTTCAGCACCGCGGGCAGGGTCGCGGTCAGCGTCTTGCCCTCGCCGGTCTTCATTTCGGCGATTCTGCCCTGATGCAGCACGATCGCGCCGATCATCTGCACATCGAACGGACGCTGTCCCAGCACGCGCACCGCAGCTTCGCGGGTCAGCGCGTAGGTTTCCTCCAGCAGATCATCCAGCGATGTGCCGCTCTGTGCGCGCCGCTTCAGATCATCCACCCTTTCGCGAATCTGATCGTCGGTCAGCTTCTGCATCTCCGGTTCCCGTGCGTTGATCCGATCGACCGTCTTTTGTATGCGCGCGATCTCCTTTTCGTTCGATCCCGCGAGGAATTTTCTCAGAAAATCAAACATTCAAACCTCCAAAATGGATAAATTCCATCTAATTATACAGTATAGCACAGAAACCCGCGCTCCGCAACCATCTGTTGGGCAGAGCGATAAAAGCTGCTTTGGATGTGCATCGTTTTATTCCACACCGCAACAGATTTTTTCTATTTTTTGAATTTAATACTTGCATTTATTGTAAATATTTGATACAATAACATAAACGATACATATTCATTTAAATTAATCGATCTGTTGTGCAGGAGAAGATGACGCTTATGGCATGGATCGCGCATTATAATCAGGATGGAAACGTACAGACCGTGCGCGAGCACAGCGAGCAAACTGCCCGTCTGAGCGCCGAAAGCGCCATCGAACCGCTTCGAGATATCTGTTATCTGATCGGGCTTCTGCACGACGTGGGCAAATATTCGCCCATGTTTCAAAGGCGTTTGACCGACAAAAGCGTAACTTATGAGCATTCTATTGCGGGCGCAAAAGCGGTGGAGGAGTTGGATTCAGTACCCATCCCCAAGTTGCTTCAGCATTTGATGCAGCTGTGCATCATCGGCCATCACACCGGCATTCCGGACTGCGGATTACCGAGCGACAATGAAACCAGCCCCACGTTGCGCGGTCGGCTGAAACGCCCTGCAGGCGATTACGCCGCCTATAAAACCGATCTGACGATTCCAGATTATGCATTTCCAGATTTTAAAGACTATGTTCGCGAAGGCTGTGCAACCCCCGAAGAAACTTTGGAAAAATTTGCCTTTCTGGTGCGATACTGCTTTTCCTGCCTGACCGACGCGGATTCCATCGATACGGCGATCGCATCGGGCGAACCTGCGCGACGCACCATGATTTCGGATTTCGACGCATGCAGTGATAAGCTGGAAGCGTATCGGACGCGCTTTCGCGCGGTCACGCCCATACAGAAGGCGCGCACGGAATTGCAGGATCAGGCGCTTCGAAATCTGGATTCGGATTCCGAAATTTATCTGATGAACATGCCCACCGGCAGTGGAAAGACGATCGCAGGAATTCGCTGCGCCTTCCGGCTGGCGAAGGCGCACGGACTACAGCGAATCATCTATGTAATCCCCTATAACAGCATCATCGATCAGACGGTCAAAACGTTTGAAACCATATTCGGCGACAGCGCGCAGATTCTGCGCCATCAATCCTCGTTTTCCTATGAGGACGATGCGCGTTTTTCAGAGGACGAAGCGCTGCTGGCGCGCCAGAATACGGAAAACTGGGACGCGCAGATCATCGTAACGACCGCCGTGCAATTCTTCGAATCGCTGTACGCCAACAGGCGCCGCGGTCTGCGCAAGGTACATAATATGGCGCGCAGCGTACTGGTATTCGATGAAGCGCACCTGCTTCCCCGCGAATATTTGCAGCCGTGCCTGCGTTCGATTTCGTTTCTGACAAAATTCATGCACAGCCGCGCCCTGTTTCTGACCGCCACGATGCCGGATTATCAGCGGCTGATCCATAGCTTTTCCCTGCAATCCTCATCCGTTCGGGAACTGATCACCGATAGATCCGCCTTCGGAAAATTCGCCAAGTGCCGCTATTATAATGTAGGCAAAATCAGCGATGAAGCGCTGATCGAACGGGCTTCCGCCTCCCCCGCCTGCCTGATCGTCGTGAACAGCAAGAAGGGCGCGCGGCAATTGTATGAAAAATGTATCGGAACGCGCTTCCATCTTTCTACTTACATGATCGGCCGCCACCGCGAAGCGGCGATCGAGAAGATTCATCAGGCGCTGAACCGGCTCTACCTCGATTATCCGGATCTTACGAACGTGCCTGAGGATCGGCACATCATCGTAATTTCCACATCGTTGATCGAAGCGGGCGTGGATCTGGATTTTGCCGACGCATTCCGCGAACTGGCGGGGCTGGACAGCATTCTGCAAACCGGCGGCCGCTGCAACCGCGAAGGTTTGCGCGCCACCGGCACGGTGGGCGTATTTGAACGCGCGGACGGAAATCCCATCAAGCGCATGGATCAGGTATTTACACAGGGCATCATGCAGGATTTTGCGGATATATCCGCTCCGGACGCCATCGAAGCCTATTACGAACGCTATCTGTTCAGCAGCGCCGTGCAGGATGAAATCTGTTCCAAATCGATGAAGAATCTTTGCGCGTGCGAAAAAATCCCGTTCATCAAATATCGGGAATACAGCGAAAAATTCCATCTGATCGACGATGCAAACAGCAGAAGCATCATCGTTCCCTGTGATGATGCCAGCCGCGATCTGTATCGGTTCGCCTGCATAACCGGCAGAGCCGATCACAGGCGGGCGCAGCCCTATTGCTGTACGGTCAGCCCATGGGAATACGAACAGCTTCTGCAGCAGGGCGTACTGCGCGAAATCGACGGCGCATCGTTTTTGACAAGCGATCAATATTACAATGATGAACTCGGCATACTGTTTCAAACACCCGACACGATCCTGTAGAAAGGGGCGATCGATATGTACGGATTTCGGATCATGGTAGAGGGCGATTACGCCTGCTTTACGCGGCCGGAAATGAAAGTGGAGCGCGTAAGCTACGATGTGCCAACGCCCAGCGCGCTGGAAGGGATGCTGAAAAGCGTATACTGGAAACCCGCCATCCGGTATGTGATCGATAAGATCATTATTTTCAATCCCATCAAATTTATGAACATCCGGCGCAACGAAGTCAAGGACAAAATCCACTATAGCGATGTGAAAAAGAATCTGAACGCCATCGGCAAGGCGGAGCCGAAGGATTTGAGCATCTATGCTTCCGAATCGCGCAGTCAGCGCGCGGCGATGATTCTGAAAGACGTATGCTACGGCGTGGAATTCCATTTTGAGCTGACCGGACAGAAGAACGGCCACGCGGATGAATGCGAAGAAAAGCATTACAACATTCTGAAGCGCCGCCTGGAAAAGGGGCAATGCTTCCGCACGCCATGCCTGGGCTGCGCGGAATTTCCGGCGCGAAAGCTTTCGCTGGTATCTGAATTCGATACCACGCGCATCGCACGCGAAATCGCCCAGCAGGACGACGTCGATCTGGGCTACATGCTCTACGGGCTGAAATTCGAGGATGGCGGAAAACCCGTCAACGGAGATTGGGAAAACCCCAAATTCAGTGATCGCGCGGAAGCGGTATACTATCGCCCGCACATGGTGCGCGGCGAAATCGATGTGCGAAAATACGCGGAGGATTCGGTATGCTGATCAATGCATTGTGCGATTATTATGAAATTCTGCGGCAGAAGGGCGCAATTCTGCCGGATGGCTATTCCCGCGTAGACATTTCCTATCTGATCTGTCTGACCGATGCAGGCGGGATCGCCGATATCATCGATTTTCGAACCACGGATGCATCGGATCCAAAGGCGAAGCCCCGTCCGAGGAAAATGCAATTCCCGAAGCGAACCGATAAACCCGGAATCGACAGCAATTTCATCGAACACCGGCCGGTGTACATTTTCGGGCTCATGTACGACAAGGGTGCCGACTGTCTCACCAGCGTAGATCGAACGAAAAAGGCGCAGAAATCCCACGAAGCATTTGTACAATACAATCTGGAAGCGCTTCAGGGAATCGATGATCCGCTGGTCAATGCCTACCGCGTCTTTCTGGAAACCTGGGTTCCGTCAGCAGAAACGGAAAACCCGCTGCTGATGCCGCTTCGGAAGGATATCGACAAGGGCGCTTATTTCGCCTTCTGTCAGGCGGGCAATCCCGGAAGGCTTTTGCAGGATGTTCCCGCGGTCAAAGCGCGCTGGGATGAAAATCAGGCGCAAAAGGATAACGGCGCTGAAACGGCGCAATGCGCGATCACCGGCGAAAGCGATGCGATCGCGCGTCTGCACGAAAAAATCCGCGGCATTTACGGCGGACAGGCTTCCGGCACCGCCTTGGTCTGCTTTAACAACGAAGCGGAGGAATCCTATGGCGCGACGCAATCGTTCAATAGCAATATCGGCGAATCCGCCATGCGCAGATACACCGAAGCGCTCAATTATCTTGCGGGCAGTTCAAAAAACAGAACGCTGCTCGACGATATTACGGTGCTCCATTGGGCGGCTTCCGCGGACGATCGTTATGATGAAGTGTTCGATGATTGTATGGATGGCGAGGGTGCGGACGAGGTTGCCGAGGCGCTGGATATCCTGCTGAAAAACGCGCGCGATGGCGTGCAGCAGATCGATATGCCCGCGCTGCTCCGCGATATGGATCCATCGGTTTCATTCTACACCGTTGGTCTGAAGCCCAACGCATCCCGCCTTGCGGTGAAATTCATCTATCGAAATAGCTTCGCCGATGTACTTTTGAACATCGCCCGTCACATCGACGATATGAAAATCGGGCTCCATCCGCGCCCAATTCCGCTGTGGCAATTGAAAAAGCAGCTGGTTTCGCCCAAATCTGACAATGAAAAGGTCGATCCGGCGCTCATGTCGAAGCTGTTCGGCGCGGTAATCAACGGAACGATGTATCCCAGCTGGCTCCTTTCCACGCTGATTCGCAGAATTCGAACCGATACGGATATCGATTCGCGATCCGATGAAATCCGCATGGGCATGGTAAAGGCATGCATCAACAGAAGCGCAAGGCTAAACGGAGAAAAGGAGGTTATTTCCGTGGCACTGGACAGAACCAATCAAAATCCCGCCTATCTGTGCGGCAGACTGTTCGCCGTACTGGAAGGAATTCAACAGAGAGCGTCAAACTACAGCTTGAACCGCACGATCAAGGACGCCTATTTCGCATCCGCTTCCGTTCGCCCCGCGGTGATTTTCCCGAAGCTGATCGCCCTGGCGCAGTATCATCTTGGCAAGCTGGACAGCAGCTACTTCGCCGATCAGGAAATCACGGAACTCATCGCCGGTCTGGGCAATGAATTTCCCGCCGTACTTTCGCTGAAGGAACAGGGCATTTTCATGCTGGGCTACTATCAGCAAAAGGCGGATACACAGCAGAGAATCAAACAGTACAAGGAGGATAAATAACATGTCTATCGAAAAACGCTATGATTTCGTGATGCTCTTCGATGTGGAAAACGGCAACCCCAACGGCGATCCCGATGCGGGCAACGCGCCGCGCGTCGATCCCGAAACCGGACATGGTTACATCACCGATGTATGCATCAAGCGCAAAATCCGCAATTTCGTAGATCTGGTAAAGGAAGGCGAGCCCCGGTTCAACATCCTCGTAAAGCCGGATCGTTCCCTGAATTCCAAGTTTACCGAAGCCTATGCTGCGTGCGGTTTGAAAACCGGCGCGAAGGGCAAAAACGCCGACGACGTGAAAACAGCGCGGAATTACATGTGCAATAATTACTTCGATGTGCGCACCTTCGGCATGGTGATGTCCACCGGCGATGATCCGTGCGGCATCGTGCGCGGGCCCGTACAGATCAATTTCGCCCGCAGTATTTCGCCCGTGAATTATCAGGATGTCACCATCACCCGTCAGGCAAAGACCAATGATGCGCGTCAGGAAAAGGGCGAAACGGAAATGGGCAAAAAGAGCGTAATTCCGTATGCGCTCTACCGCGCAGAAGGCTATGTTTCCGCTGCGCTGGCGCAGAAGCTTACCGGCTTTGATGAAGCGGATCTGGAACTTCTCTGGACGGCGATCATCAACATGTTTGAAAATGATCATAGCGCCGCCCGCGGCAAGATGTGCATGCGCGCGCTGTACATATTTGAACACGATAGCCCGCTGGGCAACGCGCCCTCCGGATTGCTGTTTGATAAGATTCAGGTCGAGGAGAAAGCGCCGGGCACGCCCTGCCGTCATTTTTCGGATTACACGATTTCGGTGGATGAAGCCATGCCCGAAGGCGTGCGTCTGATCCGAAAGTTGTAATGGAACAGATCGCGATTCGGATGCTGCAGCATTTCCTGTATTGCAGCCACCGCTGGGGATTGATGGAAATCGATCGGGCGTGGGCGGAGAATGCGTTCATCATCAAAGGCAACATCATTCACGAACGCGCCCATCAGAAGGGCGGCTATGCGCTGCGGGGAAAGAAGGTCTGTACCGATCTGGATATATGGAATGATGCATACGGCATCTACGGAAAGCTGGATTGTCTGGAAATTGGAAACGACGGCTACACCATCGTCGAATACAAGCCGACGCAGCCCAAGGATGGCCGCCCCTGCCGAATCGAAGATGCGCTGCAGGTCTACGCCCAGAAAAAGTGCGTCGATTCCATGTTCGGCTGCAGCAGCGCCGCTGTAATTTATTATGCGGACACCAAAAAGCGAATGGATATTACCTTCGGCGAGGCGGATTTCGAAGCGCTGCTGACCGGCGCGCTTTCTGAAATGCGCGCCTGCATCGCCGCAGGCCGCATCCCGCCGGTGCGCGAACGACAGGTTTGCAACGGCTGTTCGATGAAAGATCTCTGTATGCCCGCCGCGGGCAAAAGGCCGGTTGGACTTCGAAAACGCATTGCAAAGGCATTGGAGGCGGAAGCATGAGGAAGCTGCTCAACACGATATACGTTACCAGCGAAAACGCCTACCTCTGTCTGGACGGCGAAAACTTCGTCTGCCGCGAGGACGACAGCATTAAGGCGCGCATTCCATTCGATAACATCGAATCAATCGTATGCATCAATTATCCCGGCTGTTCGCCCGCGCTGATGGGCAAATGCGCGCAAAAGCTGATTCCCATCAGCTTCATTTCGCCGCAGGGTACATTTCTCGCCAAGGTCTATGCCGGTACGCGCGGAAACGTATTTCTGCGGATTCAACAGATCGACTGCTTCCGCGAGAACGGCTTGCTGCTGGCGAAAAACAGCATGGCGGCAAAGGTAACCAACTCCGTCGGCGTACTGAAGCGCACGCTGCACGATACGCCCGATCTTCGGTCCGATCCGCAGATCGTTCGCGTCGTACAGGCGCTTACCGATGCAATCGATTCGATTTTCGCCGCCGACAGCTATGAATCGCTGCTGGGCATCGAAGGCGCATGCGCGAAGGAATACTACAGCGTATTGGGCAAAGCGTTTAAAAATCCGGATTTCAGTTTCGATGGCCGCAACAAACGCCCGCCGCTCGATCCGGTAAACGCAGTGCTTTCGTTCGTATACACGTTGTATACGAATGAATTCGCCGCCGGTCTGGAAACCGTGGGGCTGGATAGCTACATCGGCTTTTATCACAAGCTCCGCAGCGGAAGAAGCTCGCTTGCGTGCGATCTTGTGGAGGAAGCGCGCTGCATCGTCGATCGATTTACCATCACGCTGTTCAATCTGAAAATACTCCAGCAGAAGGATTTTCAGCCGGAAGAAGGCGGCGCGGTCTATCTGAACGATGGCGGGCGCAAAAAAGTGATCGCGCATTGGCAGGAGAAAAAACGCAGCGATATCGTACACCCGTATCTGAAGCAGAAGATTCAATTGGGACTTCTTCCCTACGTTCAAAGCAACCTTCTTGCAAAACATGTACGAGGCGAACTGGAGGAATATCCCTGCTACCTGAACGGATAAGCAAATGCGAACGGAAGCCTGCAAATAAAAAGTCAAGCCCCAAATGATGTAAAACCGAAAAAAGTTTGAGGAGTGATATCGAGAAAAATGCGTACACCAAACA
>JABLTK010106317.1_pt1 | contig 13664 bp, 12 predicted proteins | sample 7160131 | NCBI WGS metagenome assembly JABLTK01 (sample SAMN14651221, study PRJNA627086) | human gut metagenome | isolation source: feces | host: Homo sapiens
TGCGCGATTTTATCCACCGTGGGCTTGTCGGGCGAAATCGAAATTTTTTCGGGATTGCGGACTATGCTTTTTGCGAGGCTTTCTATTTCCCCAGACAGCGTCGCCGAGAAAAGCATAGACTGCCTGTCTTTGGGAAGTTCGCGGCAGATTTTTCTGATGTCGTTTATGAAGCCCATGTCTAGCATTCTGTCCGCTTCGTCAAGAACGAGATATTCGACTCCGCCGAATTCGAGTTTGCGCTGGTTGAAAAGGTCGAGGAGTCTTCCGGGGGTCGCCACGAGAATGTCGACGCCGTTGGCCAGCATTTTTATTTGCGGATTTTGCGATACTCCGCCGTAGACCTTGCAGGAGGAAAGCTCCATGCCCTTGCCGTAAAGCGCGATGTTTGAAGCTATCTGCTCTGCGAGTTCGCGCGTCGGCGTAAGAATCAGCGCGCGGAATTGCTTTGCGCGCGGAAAGTTTCCGCTTTGGTCGAGCATTTGCATAATCGGAAGCGCGAAGGCGGCCGTTTTGCCGGTTCCCGTTTGCGCGCAGCCGAAAATATCGCGCTTGGCGAGAATGAGGGGTATCGCACGCTCCTGAATGGGAGACGGCGTCTCGTAGCCCGCCGATTTCACGGCGCGCATAATTTTTTCCGACAATCCGAGATTGTCAAAACCTGACTGGGATTTGTTGTCCATAATTTTTCCTTTGGTTGCGCGCCAATGAACAATTATTAGACAGACATCCGCGCGCCCGCATTTTGCCTTAATTTTTAAAGCGATAAAAAATGCGATTGAATGAACATCTACTATTTGATAGTTCTTGCAATATAAATTTTATGGAAAATTTTTCTAAGACTATAACCTGGTTTATGCCGACACCCCCGCGCGGCCTATTTAAACGAAACGCCGGACGGCGGTTTGTTGAGGGCTGCGAGCTTTTGTCCTGCGGCAGGGACGCCCTTTTCCGCATTTTAGGCATAGAAAAATTTTCTCCGAACAATTCCCTTTGGATTCCCGAATATTTTTGCCCCGACGTCGTGCGCGCATTGCGCCGTTTGGCCAACGTGAAATTCTACAAGGATTTCCCCTCGGAAAAAAATCCGCGTTTTGAAACTCTGCTTCCGCGACTCGGCGACATCGTTTTAATGGTAAATTTTTTCGGCCTGCGGCGCGGCGAAGAATGGAGCCGATGGCGCGACAAAAACCCCGAAATCAAAACGGTCGAGGACCATTCGCACGCGCCTTTTTCACGCTGGGCGGAACGGAGCGGGGCGGACTATTCCTTCGCCTCCCTGCGGAAATCGCTTCCGCTGGCGGACGGCGCGTATCTGAAAATAAAAAATTCGCGGCCGTCAAAAATGTTTTTGTCGGGCGGCGACCCGTCGCCGTTCGCGGCGGATATGATTTCGGCCGCAAACATAGAGTCTTTTTCGGGCTATTCAAAGGCCGAGGATATTTATTACGCGGGAGAGGCAAAGCTGAACGCGAAAAGAACGGTGTCGCGCATGTCGAAATGCTCTTTCGCCTCGCTTGCGGATTTGGATATCGGCGCGCTCTCAAAAAGAACGTCGGATAATCTTGCCGAATTTTGCCGAACGCTCGGAGATTCCGATATGTTTTGCGAATTGAATTTGCAATTCGGCAATCTCGACGAGCCTTCAAGCGCGTTTGCCCCCACTCTCAAATTCCGCGATATGCGCACCCGCGACAAATATTACAACGCCCTTGTGTCCGCGGGGGTTATGCCCTCCATATATTGGGGCGGCTTGGGGCACGGGGTTTCGGCGGAAGCCCACGCCGAATGCGACACAATGTTCACGATACCGCTCGATTTTCGGCATACCGAAAACGACGCGCGGAAATTGGCGAAGCTTATTTTGTCGGTTTAAAATTTCGGATAAGCCATTTGTTGTCCGTAGATTTGTCCATCGAGGATTTGGAGATTTTTTCGCCGTTCTCGTCTTTTACAAGCGCGCAATGGAAAAATTCGGGCGGGGTAAATCCCAGCGCACGGTAGAGGAGCAACTGGCGGGCGGTGGACAAAAGAAGGTCCCTGCCCCTTACGACTTCCGTTATTTCCATCGCCGCGTCGTCGGCGACGACGGCAAGTTCGTAGGACGGCTCTCCGCTTTTTCTCCACACTAAAAAATCGCCGAAGTCGCGCCCTGCGACGAACGACATCTTTCCGCAGTTGTTGTCGCTAAACGATATTTCCTCGTTGTACGGAACGGCGAAACGCCAATTCCTTCCGCGCGGATTTTCGACGTCCGACGTGTCGGCGAAATTTCCCCTCAGCGAAATAGGAAAGAGCGTTTCGGGTTCGGCAAAATCGAATTTTTTGTCGGGGACTTTCCCGAGTTTTTTTATTTGCGCGCGCGAAGCCGAACACGGATAAATCAGCTTTTGCCTCGCAAGCCGTTCGACCAGACTCCAATAATAGCCGAATCTTTCGCTTTGCCTGTAAGGGGCGTATTTGCCGCCGATATCGCAGCCCTCGTCCCAGTCGAGCCCGATTGACTTGAGGTCGTCGATTGCGGCGGCGGAATATTCTTCGCGGCATCGTTCACGGTCGACGTCTTCGATTCTCAGGACGATTTTTCCGCCTCTCTGCCTTGCGCGCGCCCATGCGGTTTTGAAGGTTTCCGCATGGCCGATATGGAGAAGACCCGAAGGGGTGGGGGCGAGTCTTCCGCGGTATTTTTTTTGCGAAGTCATAGCGGTTTTGCGTCGTTGAAATTCGCGTCCAAAAATTGGCGAAGCTCGCGTGCGGTTTCAAAGCCTATGCCCTCAACTTCGCGCAGCTGTTCTATTGAGGCGGTTTTCACTTTTGCGATTGAGCCGAAATGTTTCAATATCGCCGCCCTGCGCTTTTCCCCGAGCCCGGGGAAATCGTCGAGTATGCTTTCGCGGATTTTTCTGGAACGCAGGGCTTCGCTGAACGAGTTCGCAAAGCGGTGCGCTTCGTCTCTCACGCGTTGCAGAAGTTTCAGGCCTTCGTGTCTTCGGGGCAGTTTAATCTCCTCGAAATTGTCGTTTACGATTGTTTCTTCGCGTTTGGCAAGCCCCGCGATAGTCGGCGGCTTTATGTTCTCTTCGTCGAAGGCTTTCATCGCCGAAAACACTTGTCCCTTGCCGCCGTCGATAAGAACGAGGTCGGGCAGGGGCAGTCCTTCGGCGGCAAGGCGGGCGTATCTTCTGCCCACCGCTTCGCGCATCGCCCTGAAGTCGTCGTTGCCCACGAACGATTTTATTTTGAAGCGCCTGTATTTTTGCCTCGCCGGTTCGCCGTCCTCGAAACGCACCATCGACGCCACGCAGAAACTGCCGGAGATGTGCGAAATGTCGAAACATTCTATGCTTCGGGGCTCCTTGGGCATTTTCAAAGTTTTTTTCAGCGAATCCATCGCCAAAATCGCAATTTGCGGCGCGGAGCGCGAAATGTCGGCGGAGACCGACCCCCTTGCGTTCGCCTCGCGGGTTTCGCAAATGGCGGAAATGAGGTCGCGCCATTTTGCCGCCTTTTCGTATTCCATTGCGGCGGCGGCGGCCTCCATTTTGGCGGTTGCGTCGTCGAGTATTTCCTCGTTTTTGCCTTTCAAAAATTCGAGGGCGTCGTCGACTCTCCTGCGGTATTCGTCGCGGGTTACGATGTTTTCAAACTCCGAAATTTCGCTTCGCGCGTCGTCGTAAAGCATCCAGCGTTCGCCGTCCAACTTTTTCGGGCGGGCGTCGGAGAGCAGTATGCCGAATTTCTTTTTGATTTCGTTGAGCGCGCTTCTCAAAGCCGACGTTCCCAGATAGGGGCCGAAATACAGCGAGCCGTCGTCCTTGCGGTTTCTTGCGAAGGAAAACCGCGGAAGTGGCGAGAACATCTCGACGCGCAGATGGAGAAAATTTTTGTTGTCCTTTTCAAGCGTGTTGTACCGCGGTTTCCATTGCTTAATCAGCTTGCTTTCGAGGATAATCGCCTCGGCGTCGGAGCGCGTGTTGACAAATTCAAAATCGGCGATGCATTCGGTAAGCGACGCGATTTTCGGGTTTGCCGCGCGCGTCTTGTAGGACATCATAAAATATTGGCCGACCCTTCTGCGGAGATTGGACGCCTTGCCTATGTATATTACGTTGCCGAGCGAGTCCTTCATGATATAGACCCCGCTTGTTGTCGGCAGTTTTCGCACTTTTTCCTTTAACGTATGGAGTCTTTCCATATTTTAATCAGAAGAAAGATAGCTGTTTGAAATTGCTTTCGCCGTCGTCGGAGGGCGGCTTGTTTTTTCTTTTTTGTTTCGGCTTCGGAGAGTCGCCGAGATTGACCACTATGCTGTTGCCTTCGGATTCAAGCTCCGAAAGAACCTGTTTCGCGCGCGCTATGACTTTGTCGGGCAAACCCGCGAGGCGGGCGACTTGTATGCCGTACGATTTGTCGGCCGCGCCCTTTTCGATTTTTCTGACGAAGATGATTTCGTCGTTCCACTCCTTTACGCATACGCGGTAGTTCGCGAGGCGCGGAAGCGTTTCGTCGAGTTTCGTTATTTCGTGGTAGTGCGTCGCGAAAAGGGTTTTTGGGCCTTTCCCGCCGTTCCCGTGTATGAATTCGACAACCGCCCAGGCGATGCTCAAGCCGTCGTATGTGCTTGTTCCGCGCCCGATTTCATCGAGGATTATCAGCGAGCGGTCGGTCGCGTTGTTTAGTATGTTTGCGGTTTCGTTCATCTCGACCATAAATGTCGAGTTGCCGCGGGATAGTTCGTCGGAGGCTCCAACGCGGCTGAAAATTCGGTCGACTATGCCCATCGAGCATTTTTTCGCCGGAACGAAACAGCCAGTTTGCGCCATGAGGGCGATTAGGGCGGTTTGGCGTATATATGTTGATTTTCCCGCCATATTCGGGCCGGTAATCAGGGCGATTTGTTCGTCGGAGGACGACAGATAGGTGTCGTTGGGAACGAAGGATTCCGTGCGCGCAAGGCCTATTCTGTCGCGGCGGAGCATTTGCTCGACGACGGGGTGGCGTCCGTCGGAAATTTCAATCGTGTCGGAGTCGTCCACATTCGGCTTGCAATAGTCCCACTCGCGGGACAGTTCCGCCCAGCCCCTGAAAACGTCGATTTGCGAGATTGTTTCGGAGGCGGCGGAGAGTTGGCTCGAAAATTTTAGGACGTCGTCCACCAATTTAAGAAAGAGCGCCTCTTCGCGCTGTTTTGAAAGCTCCTCGGCGTTGAAGATTTCGCGCTCCTTTCGGCGTAGTTCTTCCGTGGTGAAACGCTCGGCGTTTGTCATCGTCTGTTTTCGTATATATTCGGGCGGAACCTGCCCGAGATACGATTTTGTCACTTCGATAAAATAGCCGAATGCGCCGTTGTATTTTATCCTTAAATTTTTTATGCCAGTCCGCTGCTGTTCGGCCTGTTCGAGTTCGGACAGCCACGCCATGTTGTCGTTGGAAAGGGAGCGGAGCCTGTCGAGTTCGGCGTCGAAGCCCTCCCGTATGACGCCGCCGTCCTGAATTTTTGAGGGGACGTCGTCGGACAATGCCCGATTGAGAATGTTCGACAGCTCGGAAAAGTCGCCCAAATTTTCGGCCATTTGGGAGCATATGTTCCCGCCGACGTTTCTTAAAATATTTTTTATCGGCTCGATTTGCTCTATTGTAATTTGAATGGCCGCAAGCTCGCGGGGATTGCGAACCCTGTTTTGCAGGCGCGACAATATTCTCGGAATGTCTCTCACTTGCGACAGCTTTTCTTCGAGGCGCGCGCATTCGGCGGGCGCGGCGTAGAACTCCCAGACCAAATTTTGGCGGCGCGAAATTTCCCCGATGTCTATTGTCGGCGCCGACAGGTATGACTCCAAAAGACGCGCTCCCGCCGCCGTCTTCGTCCTGTCCATAATCGAAATGAGGCTGCCTTCGCGCGAGCCCGATGACGACTTGAAAATTTCGAGGTTTCGCTGCGTCGAGGGGTCGATAAGCACGCATTTCTTGCCCGAAAATTTGCGAAGCGTCCTGAGGTTTTGCGGACGCCCGCGGAGATTTTCGGTGGCGTAAAAAACGAGCGCGCCCGCCGGGCCCGTTATCCGCGAACCGCGCCGAATTCCGAAGCCGTCGAGCCCTAACACACCGAGCGTTTCCTGAATTTGCGCCGCGCCCCAGGCCGGCTCGAAACGGTAGTCGTGAAGAAGCGTGACGGGCGTTACGTCGACGATGTTTCTGAACAGCGCGTTCCACATCGCCAGAGCGGGCGACTCCGCCCAGCGCCGCGAGGCGTCCTCAGGAAGGAGAATTTCCTTTGGGGCGCAAGCCGAAAGTATCGGCAGAAAATCTTCGGGATTGTCGAATTCGGAGCAGTAGAATTCCGCCGTGCTGAGGTCGAGCCAGGAGGCGTAAAGTTTTCGGTCGGCGTCGATGTCGAGAGCCATTATGAAGTTGCTGTGGCGGCTGTCGAGCTGGCTGTCTTCGATTGTCGTTCCGGGGGTGAGAATGCGGGAAAGCGAGCGTTTTACAAGCTGTCCGGCTTTCGGTATTTCGTTTTGGTCGCAGATGGCGACCTTTTTGCCCGCCGCCAAGAGCTTGGGAATGTATTGCTCGGCGGCGTGGTAGGGTATGCCCGCCATGGGGTAGTTTTGGCGTTTTGTCAAAGTTATGCCCAGTATGCGTGAGCCTTCGACCGCGTCGTCGTAAAACATTTCGTAAAAGTCGCCGAGCCTGAACAGAAGAATCGTGTCGGAGGCGAGCGAATTTCGCACGCTCCAATACTGTTCCATCATCGGTGTTGTTTTATCTGACTTTTTTTCGCTCTTTGCCATTGAACATTTATATATATTATATAGTCTTCATATTATTATTAATTTCGGGAAACATTCAACAATTTTAGTAGACCGAAGCTAAAACGGATTTTTTACTTATGCCTATTTACGATTACAAGTGCAAAAAATGCGGCGAGCAATTCGAGATTTTAATTCGCGGCAAGGAAAAACCATCGTGTCCGAAATGCGGTTCCAAAAGCTTAAAAAAACTCATTTCGGGGTTCGCCGTCATTTCGGGAAAGCCGCCGTCCTGCGGTTGCGCCGCGCACGGCGGAGAGCGTTGCCGTCCGTCGGAATGCCGTTGCGGCGGTTGCCGCGGTTGATTTTTTTATCGACCGGATTTTACCTTCTGTCATTGTCGGGGAAAATGAAAAGGGCATCGAAAATTTTTATTATGTTTCTGTCGGCGGCCGCCTGCGTTTTTTTTGGCGGTTGCGCGTCGGACTCGTCTTTGCCGCCCGAAGCCGCCGACGCATCAAACCCGCCGCGCGCGGCGGAGAACAGGGAGGTTTATTCCTATACGCTTTCGCAAAAGAAGCTTCTCGAAATTATCGACCAGCAGAAACGCTTTTTCGACAGGGTAAAATCCGAGTCCAGAATGAGCCAGTCCGACGCGCTTTCGCTCAAAAACAAATTGGACTCCCTTTGGGCGGAATATATGGCGCAATATCCCAAAGACATCGACGCCCTCATACTTTACGGCAAATATTTGCGCGCCGTCGGCGAAGACGAACTTTCCTACAACCAGTTTTTGAAGGCCGACGCGCTTAATCCCGACATCGCGGTTGTAAAACAGCAGCTTGCGAATTACGAGGCCGAACACGGGCTTCCCAAATACGCCTTCGACAATATCTCCGCGGCGGTGGCTCTCGACCCCGACAACAGCGTCTACCGTCTTCAAATGGCGGAGCTTATCGTTTTTTTCCGCGAGGAGCTTATCCATAAAAAATATTTCAGCCAGAGCCAGCTCGATTCCCTGATGATAAAGTCGTACGCTAAGGCGGCGGAGCTTGAACCGCAAAACTCCAATATCCAATGGAAATACGCGCAGGCCTTCTACGACGTCGGTAAGGCCGACTGGAGCGCGGCTTTGGCGCAATGGGAAAAAATCCTCGAAAATTTCGCGCCGCTAAATCTCGACCGGCAAACCGCGCTTGCGAACAAGGCGCGCGTTCTCATCGAATTGAATCGGGACAAAGAATCGCTTGCCGTTCTTGAAAAAGTGACGCTTCCGAGCCTTCAACCCGACAGGCGCAAACTTCTCTCCATCATTGAAAACGCCAAGAAAACGGTAGAACCCAAAAAACAAAACTATTCCCACTAATGGATTTACTTTCGGAAATTAGAGAGGGCGGAATTCTTTACATTCTCCTCGTCATAGCAATCACGATGCACGAATTCGGGCATGCGTATGTCGCCGACAAATTGGGCGACAGGCTGCCGCGCGCGGAAGGCAGGGTTACGCTTAATCCGCTCGCGCATATGGATATGATGGGAACCGTGATTCTTCCGATTCTTACGATAGGACTGTCGCTAAAAACGGGTTTTCCGATGGTTTTCGGCTGGGGCAAGCCCGTCCGCGTTCTTCTCGACAACCCCAAAACCCGCAGGAAAGTGGACATACTTTCAACGCTCGGAGGCGTTTCGATGAATCTTGCGGTGGCCTTGGTTTCCGTCCTGCTGTTTGTGGGTTTCGAGAGGCTTGGCTGGCGCGATTTTTCGGAAGTGGCCGCCACTTCGATTTACATAAACTGCGTTTTGTTCGTAATCAATATGATTCCCGTTCCGCCGCTCGACGGCAGCGTGTTTTTGCGCTATTTTACAAAGATGTCGCAGGCGACATACGAATTGATTTCGCGCTGGGGCATAGTCATACTTCTCGTTCTTATCAACATTCCCTTTACCTCGGGGATAATAACGCTTTTTATCAAGCTTCTTGCGTCGATATTCTTTGCGTTGGCTAACATAATTTTTGCCGTCATAAAATAATATGCCAGTTTACAAATACATAACAATAGAGGACGACGGTTCGGAAGGGGAAATTTTCGAGGTCGAACAGTCGATAAAGTCGAATCCGATAGAGCGCCACCCCGAAAACGGCAAGCGCGTCAGGAGGATTTTCGACGCGCCGAACATCAATATAGAATACACTTCCGGCAAGGAAAAATCGCTTTCGGACATGTCGCGCATAAGAAAGGCGGGTTTCAGGGTTTTGAAGAAAGACAAAATATCGGGCAAATACTTCGAGGAAAAATAAGCCGCGCCCGACCGCATATGCCGCGGATTTAATGCTTGATGGAATTTCATCGTTTATCAGAATAATTTCAAATGACTTCGTTAAAGACAAAAAAAGTTTCGCTCAAAACCATCGCGGAAATGGCGGGTTGCTCGACGACGACCGTATCGAATATTCTCAACGGCAAAGGACTGTTCGGCGAAAAAATCCGCGACAAGGTTATGAAGCTCGTAAAGAAATACAACTATACGATAAACGCTTCGGCCCGTTCTTTGCGCATGGGCAAAAGCGAAACCATCGCCCTGGTTTTCTATCGTCCGAACGTCGACATTTTCAAAAGCGAGTATTATCTCACGATGATGTACGGACTGCAAAAACGTCTGGCGGAACTCGGCTTCGAGATTCTTCTGTCGGAGGTTTCCCAAAGCGACGAGGAGAAAAACAGGCAGCCTCGTTTCGTCTCCCGCGGAAAGGCCGACGCCATAGTCGCGCTCGGACGCGTGCCGGAAAACATAGTGAAACTTCTCGGCGCGTCGGAATTGCCGATGCTTATGCTCGACTCATATTCCGAAAACGTGGATTCGATATACACCGACGGCAAAAAGGCGACCGCCGAAATGACCGATCATCTCGTCTCGCTCGGCCATAAAAATATCGCATATTTCGCCTACGACAATTTCGACTTCAACACCGATATGCGCATAAAGGGTTTTCGCCAGTCCGTAAAAAAGGCCGGGCTTGAACACTCGTGCAGGCTGTACAGAAATTTCAAGACAAACGAGGAGGCGTGCGGGGTTTTTGAGGACGTGCTGTCGCGCGGCGACCGTCCGACGGCGATACTGTCGTCCAACGACTCCATCGCAACCTCGCTCATTTGCCGCGCCCAAACGCTCGGCCTGCGCATTCCGCAAGATGTCGCGTTTTGCGGTTACGACGACACCATTCTCGCGGTCAGCTGTACCCCAAATCTTACGACCGCGCATGTGGATTGCGCGCTCATCGGGGAATTCGGCGCGGAAACCGTCGTGTCGCGGCTTGAAAATCCCTCCGCAAAAACGGTGGTGAAGATTTTCAACGCCCCCGTTGTCGTCCGCGAATCCACGAGGGGCAAATAAATTTTGAGTTTATGTTTGACGAACGGGCGTTTCGCATTTTAGTTAAACGTTAAACTTTTTTGAAGAATATGAAATACTTTATAGGCATCGATATTGGCGGAACAAAATGTGCGGTCGTCGCCGCCATAGAGCGGGAGTCCGGAGGCAAGCCGGAAATTTTGTCGAAAAAATCCTTTCCCACAATCGCGGGAAATCCGGACGCCACTATCGGCAAAATAAAAGGGCTTGTTCGGGAGACGCTTTGCGAAAAAGAAATCCGCGTTGAGGACGTTTCGGCAATCGGCGTAAGCTGCGGGGGCCCCCTCGACAGCGTGCGCGGGGTAATAATGTCGCCGCCGAATCTTGTCGGCTGGAACGACATCGCAATAGCCGACATTTTGAAAAACGAATTCGGCGTGCCGACGTTCCTGCAAAACGACGCCAACGCCTGCGCCCTTGCCGAGTGGCTTTACGGCGCGGGAAAGGGCTCCAAAAATATGGTGTTTATGACGTTCGGAACGGGGCTCGGCGCCGGCCTCATTCTCGACGGCAGGCTGTATGCCGGCACTAACGACAACGCCGGAGAAGTCGGACACGTGCGCCTCGAAAAATTCGGGCCGGTCGGCTACGCCAAGGCGGGGTCGTTCGAGGGCTTTTGCAGCGGCGCGGGCATCGCGCAGATAGCAAGGACAAAGGCGACCGAACTTTTGCAGCAGGGGAAATCCTGCGGATATTGCGGCGGCTTCGAAGATTTGCAAAACATAACGGCAAAAAGCGTCGCCGAGGCGGCGGAAAAAGGCGACGCCGCGGCTGTCGAAGTCTATAAAATTTCGGGCGAACATCTCGGCTTCGGAATTTCCCTTCTTATAGACATTCTCAATCCGCAGGTCGTTGTAATCGGCAGCGTGTTTGCAAGGTCCGAAAACCTCTTGCGGGAGGAAATGCAAAAGGTTGTGGACATCGAAGCCCTGCCGAATGCGGCTCGCGTATGCAAAGTCGTGCCGGCGCTTCTCGGCGAATCGATAGGAGACATCGCGGCGATATCCGTCGCCTCAAACGGACTTTCGGAAAGCCTGAAACAAAAATGAGAAAGATAATAGAAAACACCCTCGCCGAATCGCTTAAAATTTTAAGCGAGTTCGTTGCCGATAAATCGAATATCGACGCCGTCGAGAGGGCGGCGGAAACGATGTTCGCGTCGCTCAAAAGCGGCGGGAAAATCATTGCCTGCGGAAACGGAGGCTCTCTTTGCGACGCGACACATTTTGCGGAGGAGCTTACTTCCCGTTTTCGTAAAAGCCGCAACCCGATTCCCGCGATTGCCGTAAACGATGCGGCGTATCTGACGTGCACCGTCAACGACTATTCTCCCGACGTGGTTTTTTCAAGATATGTTGACGGACTGGGAAAAAGGGGCGACGTGCTTTTGGCGATAAGCACAAGCGGCAATTCCGCAAATGTTATCGAGGCGGCGAAGACGGCCAAGACTAAGGGCATTGCGGTCGTGGCTTTGACAGGCAAAGGCGGCGGCGCGCTTGCGAAGATTGCCGACATAGAAATCCGCGCGCCCAAATCCGACTATTCCGACAGGGCGCAGGAAATCCACATAAAGATAATCCACATACTTGTGCAGTGCATCGAGGCCTCAATGCAGCCCTAAAATGCGCCGAAGAACAACGCCGAATAAACGGCGTTTTTTTATGCCGAAGTCATTTGTCGAGATTGCGAATGTCGTTTGCCGCGCTTTTCAAATTGTGGCGGACTATTATGCTGTGCTTCATATAGATTACGTCTTCGGCGATATTCGTGCATAAATCGGCGATGCGCTCGAAACTTTTCGAGACGAGAAGATAGTTTATTTCCGTCATTGCCGAATCGGGCGCGGCTTTGATTCCCGACTCCACCGAGCCGTAGCATTTTCTGTTTTCCTCGTCGATAATTTCGTCGTCTTCGCAAACTCCGAGGGCGAGAAGCTCGTCGCCCTTCAAAAATGCGTCTATGCTGCTTTTTAGCATATATATGGTGCGCGTCGCCATTTTCTCCAAATCGAACGGTATGGAAATTTTCGGCTGCGCCTTTATGAAGTTTATGCGCTTTGCGATATTGACGGCCATGTCGCCGATGTGTTCAAGCTCGTTGTTGATTTTCAAAACGGTGACGACAAACCTTAGGTCGCTTGCCACCGGCTGGTGCAGGGCGAGGATTTTCAGGCATTCCTCCTCGGTGTCGACCTCCATTTTGTCGATTTCAAAGTCGGCGGAAATCACGTTGTCGGCGAGCGGCTCGGAGAGTTTCCGCAGCGCGACCACGCACCGACGGACATTCTCCTCGACGTTTATCGCAACTTTTAAAATGCGGTTTTTCAGTTTTTCCAAATCGTGTCTTAGATGGCTGTTCATATTAGCCGAACCTTCCTGTTATATAATCGTTTGTTGCCTTGTCTTTCGGATTTGTGAATAGCTTGTCGGTTGCGCCGTATTCCACAAGGTTGCCTTCGTAGAAAAATGCGGTGAAGTCGGAAACGCGCGCTGCCTGCTGCATATTGTGGGTCACGATGGCGATGGTATAGTCGCCGGAAAGCTCGCCGATTAAATCTTCGATTCTCGCCGTGGACTTGGGATCGAGCGCGCTGCACGGTTCGTCCATCAGGAGCACTTCCGGGTTTATGGCGAGGGCTCTCGCTATGCAAAGTCTCTGCTGCTGTCCGCCCGACATTCCGAGGGCGTTTGCGGAAAGCCGCTGTTTTACTTCGTCCCACAATGCGGCGCGTTTTAGCGATGTTTCCACGATGAAGTCGAGCTCGCTTTTTGAAACGCCGCCTTTGAGCCTTACGCCGTACGCCACGTTTTCGTAAATGCTTTTGGGAAACGGATTGGGGCGCTGGAAAACCATTCCTATGCGCCGCCTCAATTCAACGACGTCGAGCCGCTTGTGGTAGATGTCGATTCCGTCCAGCGCGAGCAGTCCGCTTGTCGAGCAGCCGTCGACGAGGTCGTTCATTCTGTTGACGCAGCGCAGAAACGTGCTTTTTCCGCACCCGCTCGGGCCGATAATCGCCGTGACTTTGCCGCGCTTGAATTCCACGCTTACGTTTTTTACGGCCTGAAATTTTCCGTAATAAACCGAAAAATCTTTCGCGGTTACGACGGCGTCGTTTTCGGCTCTGCCGTCCGAAACTGTTTTGCTTTCCACTTTTATGCTGGTTTCCACTTTTGGATTTTCCAATGTTGTATTGTCCATTTTTACGATTTGATTTTCTTTTGAAGTTTAGCCCTCAGCCATATCGCCGAACCGTTTAGAAGCAGGACTATCCCTATCAGCGTAAGCACCATTCCGTATTGCACATGGGAGACGCGTTCGGCCATTTCGTGTTCGGAACAAATATTGTATATGTTCCACGGCAGGGCGGGCGTGGCCTGCGAAAATATTTCGCCGACGGCGAGGGCGACGCCCGTGCTTGTCGCCGCCGTGAAGATGATAGGCGCGGTTTCCCCGGTTCGCCCCTCGGCGGCGGTCGGCTGCGAGGCGAGACTTGCCACTCTCGAA